>ENA-OQVM01005153-OQVM01005153.1-marine-metagenome-genome-assembly--contig:-NODE-5153-length-12755-cov-31.217858_pt1 | contig 12755 bp, 7 predicted proteins | sample MGYA00237776_ERZ505498 | MGnify/ENA primary metagenome ERZ505498 (study PRJEB26159, sample SAMN06265151) | marine metagenome | isolation source: Helgoland LTER site | place: Germany:Helgoland, sampling... | reverse complement strand
AATGTTAGTTCAATGAGTTCAGGAATGTACTTAGTGAAAGTAACAGTTGAAGGACAAAGTAAAACATCTAAATTAATCATTAGATAATTTAACTTTAACCAATATAAAAAGCCGCTCTAAATTAATAGAGCGGCTTTTTTTTTAATTAAATTTTTAACAGGCTAATTAAAATATTTTTATTTACCGTTTACTAATTCTATTTCCACTAATAGCTTTTTGTCGACTACATTTAAATCTATTAATATCTGGGTTTCTCTTTTTTAAATGCTTTTGGCTAACTCCACTATTCACTCTTTTTCTCCATCTTTTAAAGCTTGACTCTTTAAGGGTAGCTCGCATTAATTTAATAACATCTTTTTCAGCTAGTTTAAATTGAAACAAAATTGCTTCAAATGGAGTTCTGTCTTCCCAGGCCATTTCAATTATTCTATCTAATTCAACTTCTGTAAATTCAAATTTCATCAAACTGCAATTATATTAAGAATACCAAAAATATAAAATAAATTAACGTACCACTTTTTTTTAACTAAATGTTATGACATTGTTAATTGCATCTTTTATTAATATAATTGTGGTTTATTTGCAATATGAAAAATGATGTAATCATTATTGGAGGTGGAGCAGCAGGTTTTTTTTCAGCAATTAATATTGCAATTCTTAACCCAAAACTAAATATTGTTATTTTAGAAAGAGGAAAGGAAGGTTTACAAAAAGTTAAAATATCAGGGGGCGGACGTTGTAACGTAACTCATGGGGAATTTACTCCGTCATCACTAACGCTTAGCTACCCAAGAGGAGAAAAAGAGCTTCTAGGACCTTTTCACCAATTTATGACAGGAGATACAATGCAATGGTTTGAACAAAGAGGTATTGAACTAAAAATTGAAGAAGATGGAAGAGTGTTTCCAGTTTCTAATAATTCACAAACAATTATAGATTGTTTTTTAAGTGAAGTAAAAAGATTAAATATTAAAGTATTGTATAATCACTCAGTGAAATCTATTTCTTTAGAAAATAATGAATGGTTAATAAATACGGGCAATCAAAATTTTAATTGTTCTAAGCTTTTAGTAGCAACTGGAAGTAATCCTAAAATTTGGAATCTTATGGATCAATTAAATCATACAATAATTAACCCTGTTCCTTCCCTTTTTAGTTTTGATATTAACGATAGTAGAATCAAATCCATTCCAGGAGTTGTTGTAGAAGATGTAGATATTAAGGTGATTAATTCTAAATTATCATCTGATGGTCCGCTTTTAATTACACATAAAGGAATGAGCGCTCCATCAATTTTAAAACTTTCTGCATTTGGAGCATTAGAATTTGAATCACTAAATTATCAGTTTGATATTTCTATTAATTTTGTGAGGATTAATTATTTAGACTGTCTATCTGAACTAAAGCTAATTAAAAACAATATGTCAAAAAAAATGGTAGTTAACACCCCTCATTTTGGACTACCTAAAAGACTTTGGAAAGAGCTAGTTATTTATTCACAAATTGATAAGAAGTCAATATGGGCTGATTTAAATAAAAATCAATTAAATCTGCTTTCGTCTCAGTTAACATCGTCAATTTTCAAGGTCAAAGGAAAAAGTACTTTTAAAGAAGAGTTTGTGACAGCAGGAGGAGTAGATTTGAAAGAAATTAACTTTAAGACATTTGAAAGTAAAATTCATAATAATTTATTTTTTGCGGGTGAAGTTTTAAACATTGATGCGATTACTGGAGGATATAATTTTCAGAATGCATGGACTGGAGCCTACATAGCCTCAAAATCAATATCTGGAGTTAGTTAGGATGTTTTTTTTAAATTTAACTTAAAATACATAACATATGAAATCTTTAATTTTATCTTTGGCATCCATTTTAATATTTTCTTGTAATAATAAATCTCTTAATAAAAATATGTCTGAGTTTAATCACCCACCAAAAGTAAAACAGATTCCCAAAGAATTAAAGATTCACGGAGATGTAAGAATAGATGAGTTTTACTGGTTAAATGATAGAAAAAACCCAGAAGTTATAGATTACCTTAATAAAGAAAACGATTACTATAACTTAGAAACAGAACATACAAAAATCTTTCAAAAAGATTTATTCCAGGAAATGAAATCAAGAATTAAAAAAGATGACATGTCAGTTCCATACAAGTTTAATGGATACTGGTACATTACTAAATTTGAAAAAGGTAAAGATTACCCAATTTACATTAGAAAAAAAGAAAGTTTAGATTCTAAAGAAGAACTTCTATTTGATTGTAATATAATGGCAAAAAATCATTCATACTTTAGATTAGTAGGTCTTAATGTTAGTCCCAATAATCAATATGTTTCTTATGGGATTGATACAACCGGAAGAAGACAGTATAAACTTTTAATAAAAGATATTAAATCTAATAAAGTTTTTAAAGAAGAAGTATGGAACACTACTGGTGGAAGTACTTGGGCTAATGATAATAAAACTTTATTTTATGTACTAAAAGATGAGACTACCCTAAGATCGGAAGCTGTATATAAGCATCGTTTAAATAGTAGTCCAGATGAGGATGAGTTAGTATATGAAGAAAAAGATGATACTTTTGGGGTTGGGATATATAAAACAAAATCTCAAAAATATTTAGTTATTTCTAGCTATAGTACTTTAACTTCTGAACATAAGATTTTAAATGCCAATACTCCAGATGGAATTTTTAAAGTATTTCAATCCAGGGTAAAAGGTTTAGAATATAGTATATCTCACTTTGAAGATGCTTTTTATATAGTTTCAAATACAGATAATGCACAAAATTTTAAGTTGTCAAAAACTTCTGAAAAAAACACGGAAAAAACTAATTGGATAGATGTTATACCTCATAGAGAAAATGTATTGCTTGAGGGAATAGATATTTTTAAAGATTTTTTAGTTATTTCTGAAAGAGAAAACGGTTTAAATAAAATTAAAATATCTAGATGGGATAATTCTTCCAGCTATTATCTTCCATTTAATAGTGAAACCTATACAGCTTACACAACAACAAATATTGATTTTGAAACTTCTAAACTTCGCTATAGCTATCAATCTTTAACAACACCTTCATCTGTCGTAGAGTTTGATATGATTACAAAAGAAAAAAAGGTTTTAAAAGAACAAGAAGTTTTAGATGTTAATTTTAACAAGGAAAATTACATTTCAAAACGTTTATGGGCCAGTGCATCTGATGGTACAAAAATACCAATATCATTGGTTCATCATAAAAACACTAAAATAAATTCTAATACTCCTTTGTTGCAATATGCTTATGGATCTTATGGATCGACGATTGACCCTTATTTTTCAACAGTTCGATTAAGTTTATTAGATAGAGGTTTTGTGTATGCCATTGCCCACATAAGAGGGGGAGAGTACATGGGTCGCCAATGGTATCAGAATGGTAAATTATTTAAAAAGAAAAATTCATTTACTGATTTTATTGATACTTCCAATTTTTTAATTGAAAATAACTATACTAGCCCTAAACATCTATACGCAATGGGTGGAAGTGCTGGTGGATTATTAATGGGTGCAGTTATAAATATGGCACCTGATCTTTACAATGGGGTAGTTGCACAAGTGCCTTTTGTAGATGTTGTTACAACAATGTTAGATGAGGAAATTCCTTTGACAACAGGTGAGTACGATGAGTGGGGTAACCCAAATGATAAAGAATATTATGAATATATGTTATCTTATTCTCCATATGATAATATATCAAATAAAAATTATCCTAATTTATTAGTTACGACTGGGCTTTATGATTCACAAGTGCAATATTGGGAGCCGGCTAAATGGGTAGCTAGATTAAGAAAATTATCAAATAACACTTCAAAGTTATACTTACACACCAATATGGATGCTGGTCATGGGGGATCTTCAGGCCGTTTTGAATCGTTAAAAGAGATTGCGTCTGTTTATGCTTTTATTTTCGACCTTGAATCAATAATAAAATAAATAATTTTATTTTTTATTTTTTTTATTAAAAGTTTTATCTCCTCGAGTTTTTGGTTTTTTATATTTAGCTGCTATTTTAAATTTATAAGAACCTCCTTTATTTTTCTTGCTATTTTTTTTTGACTTTTCGTGTGTATTTCCAGATTTAGAACTCATGATATTTTTAAATAGTTATTATAAACAATTGTATTTTTATTATATTTGTAATTCGGATTGCCAAACCCGAATAATTGGTTGTTAGTTTTCTTTTTTAGGATAACTTTCAACCTTTTATTATTTTAAAATATCATTTATTCTAATATTTTAATAGCTGCTTCTGCACATCTCTCTCCGTCCATTGCTGCAGAAACAATTCCACCCGCATAACCACCCCCTTCACCACAAGGAAATAATCCTTTAATATTAATGTGTTCTAAATTAATATTTCTTGGAATATTAATTGGAGATGAAGTTCTCGATTCTACTCCAACTATATTAGCTTGTTCAGTGTAATAACCATTCATTTTTTTACCAAATTCTTTAAATCCTTTTCTTAACCTGCTTCCAATTATCTTTGGCAATAAAGAGTGAAGCGGTGCTGATTTCAAACCTGGTTGATAAGAGCAATCATTTAGATTTGTAGATAATTTACCTTCAACAAAGTCAGTAACACGTTGAGCTGGTGCTGTTTGAGATCTTCCGCCTGCGTAATATGAAATTTTCTCTAAATCTTTTTGAAATTCTAAACCTCTCAAAGGGCCATATTCTTCATATTTTTTAAAATCTTTATCAATGTCTAATTCAACTACAATACCAGAATTGGCAAATTTATTATTTCTTCTAGAAGGTGACATTCCATTTACAACGACTTCTTCAGAATCTGTTGCAGCAGGCACAATAAAACCGCCAGGACACATACAAAAGGAGTATACTCCTCTTTCATTAACTTGCTTTACCAAGCTGTAAGCAGCAGCAGGAAGTAATGAATCTCTTTCACCATTACAGTTGTATTGAATTTGATCTATAATCTGTTGAGGATGTTCTACTCTAACTCCCATAGCAAATGACTTTGCTTTTATTGATATATTTTTTTTATGAAGTAAATTATAAATATCTCTTGCTGAGTGCCCAGTAGCAAGGATAACACTGTTTACATTTAATTCTTGCATATTTTCTAATCTAATGCCTTTTAATTTATTTTCAGAAATAACAAAATCTATTACTCTAGAATTAAAATGAATTTCGCCACCAAATTTTATAATTGTTTCTCTAATTTTCTGAATTATTTTAGGTAGTTTATTTGTTCCAATGTGAGGATGAGCATCAATTAAAATTTGTTCTGTTGCACCATGGTAAACTAAACTTTCAAAAATCCTTCTAACATCTCCTCTTTTTAATGAGCGTGTATATAATTTTCCATCCGAGTATGTTCCTGCACCTCCTTCTCCAAAACAATAATTAGAGTCTTTGTTAACAATATGCTCTTGATTTATAGCACGTATATCTCTTCTTCTATCTTGAACGTTTTTACCTCGTTCTAAAACAATTGGTTTATAACCTAATTCTAAACACCTCAGTGCGGCATACATTCCAGCTGGTCCAAATCCTATAATATGAATTTCTTTAGATTTTGATACATCTTTATATTCAAATTTGTAGTTATATTTCTCAGATATTGATTCATTAATATAAACCGCAACCTTATAATTAAAAATAGTTTCTTTTTTACGAGCATCGATGGATTTACGCAATACTTTGATAGCAGATATTTCTTCTATATTAATATCTAGTTTTTTGGATGCTTTATATGTAAGAATATCTTCTTTTCTTTCTTCAAAAAGATTTATTCTTAACTGAATTTCTTTAATCATAGTGTAAAAGTATGGAAATTATAAAGATAGATTAGATATTAAAATTTAGATTATAATTTATATACAATATTTATTTTTTTTCTTTAATTTTAAAACAAACTTAAATTATATTTATTATGAAAAACTTGAAACTTTATTTAGTTTCTCTATTAATTTTTTTCTCATATTTTTCAACTATGAGTCAAGAAAAAGGAGACAACAAACAAAAATCCCCAATTAATACAGCATTAAATGGGTTTCAATTTAGAAGTATAGGACCAGCATTTATGTCTGGTAGAATTTCTGATATTGCAATTGATCCGAACAACGAAAATATTTGGTATGTTGCGGTATCATCTGGTGGCACATGGAAAACCGAGAATGCAGGAACTACGTGGCAACCCTTAACGGACAATCAACCTTTTTTTGCTACAGGTTGTATAACTATTGATCCAAACAATTCAGCATCTATATGGTTAGGGACTGGAGAAAATGTTGCAGGAAGACATATTGGAATAGGACATGGTATTTACCATAGTTTAGATGGAGGTAAAACATGGAAAGATATGGGTTTAAAAAAATCCGAACATCTTTCTAAAATAATAATTCACCCAGATAATTCTGATATAATTTGGGTCGCTTCACAAGGACCATTGTGGAGTTCAGGTGGAGAAAGAGGTTTGTTCAAATCTACAGATGGAGGTAAAACTTGGAAGAATAATTTAGAAATTAATCAGTGGACTGGAGTTACAGACTTAGTTATCGATCCAACTAATCCAGATATTCTATATGCTGCTAGCTGGCAAAGACATCGTAATGTTGCTGGATTAATTGATGGTGGACCAGGTACTGCACTTTATAAAAGTAAAGATGGTGGAGATACTTGGTTCAAAATTAATAAAGGATTACCTAGATCTAATATGGGTAAAATCGGATTGGCTATTTCTCCTATAAACCCTACAGTTTTATATGCCGCAATTGAACTAGATAGACGTGAAGGTGCTGTATATCGCACATCAAATAGTGGTGGAAGTTGGACCAAAATGTCTAATACAGTTTCAGGGGGTACAGGACCTCATTATTACCAGGAATTAGTTGCATCTCCACATGAATTTGATAAAATATATTTAATGAATGTTCGTGTACTAGTTTCTGATGACGGTGGTAAGAACTTCTATCAAATGAAAGAGTCTCAAAAACATTCTGACAACCATTCATTAACTTTTAAACAAAATGATCCTAATTACATGTTAATAGGAACTGATGGTGGAATCTATGAATCTTTTGATAATTCAAAAAACTGGAAATATGTTTCCAATTTACCACTTACTCAATTTTATAAATTAGCGGTTGATGATGCGGAGCCTTTTTATAATATTTATGGCGGAACTCAAGATAATAACACTCAAGGAGGACCTTCAAGAACTTTTAAAAGAAACGGAATAAGCAATGATGATTGGTATGTTGTTTTAGGAGGAGATGGTCACCAGCCAGCTACAGAGCCAGGTAATCCAGACATTATGTATGCTCAATCTCAACAAGGTTATATTAATAGAATTGATAGAACTTCAGGTGAGGCAGTTAATATTAGGCCTCACGAAGGAATAGATGAACCATATGAAAGGTTTAATTGGGATGCTCCTATACTTGTTAGTCAACATGATCCTAAACGACTTTATTTTGGTACTCAAAGAGTTTGGAGGTCTGAAAATAGAGGAGATAGTTGGTCTACGATTTCATCAGATTTAACAAAAAATGAAGAAAGACTTAGTCTACCAATTATGGGTAGAGTTCAGAGTTTTGACAATGCTTTAGATGTTTACGCAATGTCTACTTATAATACAATAACATCTTTATCAGAATCTAAAACTAATGAAAACGTTCTTTACGCAGGAACAGATGATGGTATTATACAATATACAAGAGATGGAGGTGATAACTGGTCAAAGATGACTGTCGATGAATTACCAGAAGTTCCAACCTCGGCTTTTGTAAATGATATAAAAGTAGATTTACACGACGATAATATTGCATACGTAGCCTTAGATAATCATAAGTTTGGTGATTATAGTCCGTACCTATATAAAACAATAAACGGAGGTAAAAAATGGAAGCCAATAGTAAATGGACTTCCTGATGGTACATTGGTATGGCGTTTGGTGCAAGATCATGTAAATCCTAATCTACTATTTTTAGGTACAGAGTATGGTGTATATGTAAGTTTGAATCAAGGAGATAAATGGCATAAATTTTCAAACGGTTTACCTACGATCTCTATTAGAGATCTTGCTATACAAAAACGTGAAAATGATTTGGTGTTAGCTACTTTTGGAAGAAGTTTTTATGTTTTAGATGATTACAGTCCTTTAAGAGATATGACAGAAGATAACCTTAATAAAGAGGCATTTTTGTTTTCAACAAGAAAAGCACTTCAGTATAATCAAATAATGGGTGGCTCTGGAAGTTCAGGAGGATCTACTTATGTTGCCGAAAACCCTAAATATGGGGCTACTATTACTTATCATTTATCTGAAACTCCTCATGTTTCGCTTAAAGAGAAACGTCAAAAAATGGAGAGAAAATTAAAAGATTCTGATATTCCATTTCCTGGTTGGGAAGCATTAGATAGAGAGATTAGTGAAGCTAAAGTTGAAGCTATTTTAATGATTACAGACAGTAATGGTAATTTGGTAGATCAGATTTCTGGACCACTTAGAAAAGGAACTCATCGAGTTACATGGAGTCTTAGAACCTCTAAATCGACAACGGTTAATGTTGCTCAATCTTCCTCTAGCAGAGGTAGATGGGGTAGACGATCTGGTGGAATGGTATCACCAGTAGATCCTGGTTTATATCAAGTAACTCTTTATAAAAGAGTAGGAGGAAATTTAACTAAATTATCTGACCCTGTTAGTTTAGAGGTTGAACGTATTCGTGAAAATATATTAACAAACCCTAAAGCAGATAAACATAAAGAATACAGCATAGCACTTGCAGAATTAACAACTTCTATTAATAAGTCATCGCATGTTTTTATGAAGGCTATGGCACGTGTTGCAACTTATGAAAGGAATCTAAATCAAGTTAAAAATAATAAAGAAGAGCTTACGAGATCTGTCTATAAATTAAGAGAGAAAATGATTGCTTTGGATAGAGAATTTACGGGAAGTGCTGCTAAAGCTGAAATAGGAGAAAAGGACAGACTAAATTTAATGGACAGATTAATGAAGGCAAGAGGAGGTTGGTATCCAAATTCATATGGACCAACTGAGTTACATATGCAAAGCTTCGAAATAGCTCAGCAAATGTATGAAAGATCAAAACCAAAAATTAATGAGTTTATTAAAGAGGTAAATAAATTAGGAAAGTTATTAGAAGATGCAGGAGGTCCAATATTTTTAGACTAAATTTTTTAAAAATATTTAAAAGAGTCTGTAAATTTATATTTGCAGGCTTTTTTTAATATTTATAGGTTTAACGCTTCAAATTTTACATATTTTTCTTCAAACTTATTAATATAAATTAACAAGTCTTTGTAGTTTTATTGAATATATAATTAAGCATGTTATAAATTTATAATTCTTCAAAAAAGCACTATAAAATTTTATATTTTTTTAATTTGTATCATATTTTAAAATATTAATAACTTTTATTTAACTAAATTTTATAAACTATGAAAATCATTTTCCGTATAATTATAGTATCGGTTTTAACTCCTTTAATTGCTTTTTCACAATCCAATTTAATTACAGGTACCGTTAGTGATGAATCAGGATTACCACTTCCGGGTGTTACTGTTCAAGTAAAAGATTCTGATAATCTAGGCGCTATAACTAATTTTGATGGTGTTTTTTCAATTGCCATTCCTACAGACGCAAAACAAACCGTTGTTTTATCTTATGTTGGATATGCAACAGAAGAAGTAGATGTTTCTGAGCAATCAACTTTTTCATTAAACATGCAAGTTGACACTGATGAACTTGAAGAGGTAGTTGTTATTGGTTATGGTACTGTATTAAAGAAAGATATTACAGGTTCGTTATCTTCAGTTTCAGTTAGTGATGAGGTGGCAACCCAATCAAACTCTGTCGATCAACTTTTACAAGGACGAGCATCTGGAGTACAAGTTATACAAAACAGCGCTGCGCCTGGTTCTGGAATTAGTGTTAAAATTAGAGGTACTAATAGTTTAAGAGGAAACAATGAACCTCTTTATGTTATCGATGGAATTATTATTTCTTCTGCAGGTGAAGATGTTCTTCCAACTGGTGGTGGTAACACTGGTCAGCAAACTCAAAATGGTTTAAATGGTATTAATCCACGTGATATAGAAAGTATTCAAGTTTTAAAAGATGCATCGGCAACTGCTATTTATGGATCAAGAGGAGCTAACGGAGTCGTTTTAATTACTACTAAAAAAGGAACTAGTGGAAAAGCTAAAATAAGTGCTTTTCTCACTAATTCAATAAGATCAGCAACTAATAAAATTGATGTATTAGATGCATTTGGTTTTGCAGAATATATTAATGAATTAGATGGAATAAATGGTTTTCTTCCAAGATACTCTTTCTCTGGCGATAGTATTTTTATTGGACGAGAAGGACAAGGAGATGTAAGAACTACCGACCTTTATAACTGGCAAGATGAAATTTATGGAGACGGTTTTAGTCAGAAATTTGGAGCTTCTGCATCTGGAGGTGGAGAAAATGGAAATTATTATATTTCAGCAGGTTTTGATAATCAACAAGGCGTTGTAAGGACTTCTACATTTAAAAGTAGTGATATTAGAATTAATTTAAACCAAAATCTTAACGATAATCTTAAACTGCAAGCACGTATAAGTGGTTTTATGAATAGTGGAAACTTTGCTGAAGGTGGTGATTTACTGGGTGGGGCTAATACAAGTTTTGTAAGAAATGTGATTGCATACAGACCAATTATCGAACACGACTTGGATGATGTTTACTCAGAAGGAAATTTTACTACGAACCCATTTGCTTGGCAGAAAGACTTTTCTGATATTTCTAAAGAAATGCGTTTTATAGGTTCTGTTGGTCTTACCTACCAACTTCCTGTTAAGGGGTTATCCTACCAAATTAAATATGGAGGTAATATTAGAATAAAGGATAGAAGACGTTTCTATGGACTTAGTACTTTTCAGGGTTTAAATTCCAACGGAACACTACAAATAAGTACTATAAATGCTAAAACTCATCAGTTTAACAATATAGTAAGATTTAACAGAAAGTTTAATAGAAGACATAGAGTTAATGCTATGGTTGGTTTAACTTACGACGTAAGAAATGTAGAAAACAGTATTTATGCAGTTGAAGATTTTCTTACTATGCAATTTACAACAAATCAACCGGCTTTTGGAAATGTAATAACGAGACCTTTGACATATATCAAAGCTGATCAACAGATATTTTCCATGTTAGGACGTGTTAATTACACTTTTGATAACAAGTATATTTTAACTGCTACTATTAGACGTGACGGAGTTTCAAAGTTTGCAGAAAGCAACAGATATGGTGTGTTTCCATCCTTAGCTTTTGCTTGGAATGCTGGAAATGAGCGTTTTATTCAAAATTTAGATATTTTTGAAAGTTTAAAATTTAGAGCTGGATGGGGACAGATTGGAAATCATGGGATTGGTCCTTATGGTAGTTTATCTAATTATGGAGTTTCTAATTTATATGGAAATGCGGATGGAGGTACCAATGTTCCAATTGCACTTCAGAATTTATCAAATCCCGATTTAACATGGGAAACAACTGAACAAACAAACTTTGGTGTGGACTTTACTACATTAAACGGTGTTATTTCTGGAAATATTGATGTGTATGATAAATTGACGAAGGATTTATTACAAAACTCGGAAATTCCTCCATCTTCTGGATTTACACGAATTTTAGTTAATAAAGGATCTATAACCAATAAAGGTATTGAACTTGCACTGAATTTCACTCCTATTTCAAGAGATGATTTTGAACTTAGTTTTGGTGGAAATATTTCATTTAATAAAACTCAAATAGTAAACCTAGAATCACAGCCTTTACTAGGTTTTTATGAAAATGGAGTTTTAACTGATAGAAGATTCTATTTTGGAAATTCAATTAGTAGAGGCCAATATTTTAGATACCCTGCAAACGTATTTGTTGAAGGGGAAGAATCTAGTCTTTTTTACGGATTTGAGACAGATGGTATATATCAAACAGATGACACTGACCTTGTTGAAGGTGCGGTTGCTGGAGATGTAAGAAGAGTAGATCAATTAACTGAGGATACAGATGGCGATGGTGTTTTAGATTCTGGAGATGGAGTTATAGATGAAAGGGACAGAACGTTTATTGGAAATCCAAACCCTGATTTTGTATACGGTTTCGACTTTAATTTAAAGTATAAGAGGTGGAATTTAAGTGCTTTATTTAATGGTGTATATGGTAACGATATTGCAAATGGAATGTTATTACAACTGGACAATGCAGAAGGTAGGGAATTTGCTAATATTATGCCCCGTGCTTATTATAATGCTTGGCGACCAGATAATCCTTCTAATACACATCCAAGAATTGGATATAGAACTGAAGGACAAATAGCTATCACAGATCGAATAATTGAAGATGGAAGTTATTTAAGATTAAATAATTTAACTATAGGATATGATTTTCCGGTAAGTGAAAATAAATTTATAAATAACTTAAATGTTTATGTAGCTGGTCAAAATTTATTCACCTGGACTAATTACAGTGGTTATGATCCAGAAGTTTCCACTTTCTTATTCACAGGTTTGATTAATGGTGTTGATTGGAATAGTGGTATTAATGCTAGAAATATTTTGATGGGTGTTAACATTAAATTTTAAATTAGAAATTAGAAATAAAATAAAAAGTACAAGTATTAAAAATTAAAAATTATGAAAAATTTAAAAATTATATTATTAACGTTTATTGG
>ENA-OQVM01005152-OQVM01005152.1-marine-metagenome-genome-assembly--contig:-NODE-5152-length-12756-cov-11.236060_pt1 | contig 12756 bp, 13 predicted proteins | sample MGYA00237776_ERZ505498 | MGnify/ENA primary metagenome ERZ505498 (study PRJEB26159, sample SAMN06265151) | marine metagenome | isolation source: Helgoland LTER site | place: Germany:Helgoland, sampling... | reverse complement strand
TTAAAAATAAAAATAAAAAAATAATCCAGACTGAAAACAGACTGAAATAATAATTATTAAATTATTATTTCAGTCTGTTTTCAGTCTGGATTATTTTTTTATTTTTATTTTTAAGACTGAGTCAGTCTTAACCGCACTGTAAATATTTATTTTTAATTATTTATTATTCCTTACCATAAGCCACACCATAAATTTATAGGAATCCGCCCCCGCGCGAGCCGTAGGCTCCGCCCCGCTATGAGCGAAGCGAATAAGCGGGAGAGAACCCACACTGAAACTTTTGTTTATTGACCCCCACCCTAATAAATATTTAGTCAGTCTTATTATATTTTATTTTTTTTAACACGCCACACCATAAAAATATTTAACGACCCTCAGACAGTCATTTTACAAAATTCATACATTTTCCACCCAATCCACCCAATCCACCCATATTTTAAAAAGTTACAGAAAAAGGTTACAGTTACGGGTTTTTTTTGAGATTCCCATAATATAAAAAAAATAAACTTTTTTTTTTTTTTTTTTTTTCTTTTATAATTTTCTTATAATTCCAGGGAGTAATCAAATCAAAACTCTCTGGATTTTCGGGGAGTGCAACTCCATAACTGATTTCATGATTTTTAAGATATTTTTTGAAATTATCTAAATTTTCAATTTTAATTTTTTGGTAAACACTTTTTAAAATTCCTTTTAAATAGTTATCAGGGACCTTAGTATCAATAAAATTTTTTTTTTTTTTATTTTTTTTATTTTTTTTTTGAAAAACCCTGAGATATTTCTGTAACTTTGTAACTTTTTGAACAGTAAGAGATTATATATTAGTATTTAAATTTGTATTACTATAATCAATAACAAATATATACTATATATATATAATTCATATTTATGGTCATAAAAAAAGGTTACAAAAAAAGTTACAATTCCAAAAAGTTACATGTAACCTTTTCAAATTATATGTCTATCCCCTAATTTACCAAAAAAATCGGCAGCAAAAAAGGCGGTATATCACACGATATACCGCCTTTGTTATATTTATTTTATTTATTTTACGAAAATTACAGTTTGGTTAATTCTTGCAATTTAACCACTTTTGGGCATTTTTTATTTAATAATCAACCAATACTTTTTTATAAATTGGTTGATGTATTCTTTCAAATTCATAATCTTTATAGATCCTAAATTGTGATAGATTTGGATTAATACCATGATGGATAGCGTGTCTACTTACCTTATAATATTTAATTACCTCTGATTGAGTTTTAAAATATTTTGTCACACCATTATATGTTACTTTATAATGAAAATTAGAAACGTTTTTAGTTCCTGTTAATCTCATAGTATAATATGATATATATTATATTATGTCCATTCTTTTAAGTTAATTTCCTAAATGCCCACGATTTAAGCATAATCTTCAAATTCAGAATCTGAATCATTTGTATTTTGTTCAACATCTGACCCATAGTCTATAACTTCTTCTAATTTTTCAGATGAAAAATAATTCTTTTTAAGATATGCCATTACAATTTCAACATCAAAAATGTGACATCTAACAGTTTTACCATTAATTTTAACTGGCTTATCTGCTAAAATACCTTTAATTGTGTCTAAATCCTTTTTAACTGTTTTTGTTTTTAAAAATTTAAGATGTTCTTCTAAGTTATTTCTATTTAAATATCTTGAAAATAAATCAAAGAAATCATTAGATGAAATAGTTACTTCATTATCAGGTTTATTTTTTCTAACATACATACTTTTAGTATATAGTTTATCATTTATGAAATCTTTCATAAAATAATAAATAGGGGTTATATTATCATATCTCATCTTTTCAAATATATCAGTTTTAGGTCTATCTTTAACATCAAAGTTTGATAAATCAATATTCATTAACTCAGTAAATAATGTATTAAGATAGTCTTGGTTATTCATATCATTTGTGAATTTTCCAAAGAAAACACGGTCTTCTTGTAATTTATCAGTTGATTTAACAATAAATCCCCGTCTGTCATTGTGTTGGACATTGTATGGAGTTTTGTTATTTGAAACTACAAATATTCTTAATAAATTAGTCTGATGAAATAAAGTCTTCTTTTTAATATTAATTTTGTTTTCTTCTTCTGTGCATAAATTTTTAAGTGCTTCATGATTTTCTAAGGCTACTTTTCCTTCTGCTTCGTTAAATTGAAGTAAAAGTTTATTGTATATAGATTCTGTAAATTCTCCAAATACATCTTTTTGGTTTGCTGTTCTATATGCATAATTAATATATCCCATTAGTTTTAGTAACATTGTAATTAATTTATCTTTTCCAACTCCTGTTGTCCCCATAAGGATTATAACAACTTCGGGGCGGATTTCTGGAAATTGAAACATATGGGCGATATACTTCAATAAATAATCATATGCTATTTTATCAACACCCCCACACAATTCATTTACTAACTCATAAAAATTAGATGTATCTATTTTATCATCAGTATCAATATCAATTATTTGTGATTTGAATGGTTTAAATGTATTATATATTTCATTTTCATTAATATTAGGTTTATTTTTACTATATGGAATAAATGCGAATGATTCATATGTTCTACGAGTTTCATCCGCTAACCATTTATTAAAAATACATTTTGTCGGTTTATCATCGTCATCATCTTCATTTTTAAATTGATAAGATTGAACCAAGTCTATAATCTCGTTTTTTTTATACATTTGAAAATCTGAATTACCATACTTATCCTTTACTAATGACATATAAATTAGGGGGTTTTTGATTTGAAAGTTTTTCATTTCAAACTGTGTTTTAACATTTTCATAAGATAGTGGATCACCATCTTCATTAAAATCTGGAATATCAATATTTGTTATAACTGACTTTTCAATGAATTTAATTGCACCTTTTTGATGATTAGATAAATCAATTGAATGTTCTTTTTCAATTAAAAACCCATCAAACATTGGAACAGCTATAAACTCAATATAATCTTTATCTTTAATCACTCCCTGAATAATTTTATTTTCATAAAAAGATAAAATTCTATTAAAAATACTTGAAATTGGGTTTTTATCGTTATCAGTTACACTTATAATATTTGTATTTTTTTCATTAACTGCAATTTTAATTTTGACAAGTTCTTCATGTAACATTTTAATCCATTTATTTTTACTTTGGTTTTTATCAGAATTTAATGCTATAATAACATCAAGTTTAGACACTCCATAAGTTGATATAATTTCAGATCTGTTTTTTACATATGATTTCAATTGAGGACAACTAAGTTTATATTTCTTACATAAATCATATAAAATACATGGATGACAATTAACAATATCAATATCTCTATAAATGGTCTCAATTAAAAAATTGCGTAAACAATGCTGTAATGATTGAACACCACATCCATCAACATATATACGCCCATTTGTAATGTCTTTACCGTATTTATAATTTTGTTTTAAAACGCCTTTGTTTTCAATCATTTTACGAAGATACTTTTTAACAGTTTTATGATATATTTTCAAATCCCATTTATCACCATCGTGTTTAAGTTCGTTCTTTTTCCAAAAAGTAGACTGAAATTGTTTAAAATTAAGAGACAATATATATTTGGCTCTGTGTAAGTCTATCTTTTCTGTAAATTGAAGGACATCATTTTCACAGGCTTGGGGGTTAGTGGACATTTTATTGTATATATTACAATAACTATTTCTTTTTAAACTCTTTTTTACGAATATTAATAAATATATATAATTAAAGATTGGATATTATATTAATATATAATCCAATATGTATAAATATAATGTTACGCCAAGTTTTTTAAATATAAATAGAAAATTTGGTATATTAGAATATGCTGTATTATGTTTATGTAAAAAGTATGATTTTTATTTTAAACATCTTGATTATTTTTTTAAAAAAATAAGACCATTATCTTATAATTTAAAATATGTAATTGATCATAAAGAAGGTATTATTGGTTTTAATATTTTTGAATATCATGGAAATGTAATAGGGGATGAAGAACATATAATTAGTTCTCAATTCTTATTTGTAGATCCTAAACATCGTAATAAAGGAATTGCAACTGAATTATTAAATTTACCTGATATTTGTGATAATCCAATATATAGAGTTGAAGTTAAAAAATCAGAATTACGATTTTTTGATAAACAAGGATATAAATTTAAAAGATTATCAAAGACTGGCGAATATCTAGTATTAGAAAAATGAAAATATTAATATTACAAGATGTAATATCAAGATTACCTAATATGCCCTTTGTTAATCCAATTTATAATATGGACAATATATAATAATTAATTCTTCTTAAATGATTTAAGAAGAATTATTAATAAATAATATATAATATATTGTTGTTTCAATTATGAAAGTATATATTTTAACTGAGGAAAGTAAGTTTAAAGCAATTGATTTAGGTCGCTTGGATAATCCTAAATTATATGATAAAATCTATTATTTACAAAATATGGAAACTAAAAAAGCAGCAAGTCAAAAATATATAGAAAATCCAGCAAATAAAAAACGAAAACAAGAATATAATCATAATAGAAGCAAATATAGAAGATCTGATATTGGTAATTTAGGTGTTTCTTATTTTGATGATAGATATAATGGTTATCCACGCTAATATTTCACATACAATTTCTGTTGTGCTGTGCTATGACCCATAACTCGTGCAGTTTCAGATGAATCTTTTACATAATCTCCAAACTTATGACTGACTATTACATGTCGTAATAAAGTTGATGATATTAATTTACCAGTTCCCGAAAACATAGATTGAATCCATTTTGTAAATTCAATAGTTGTATATGCTGTATTTGTTGTTGGATTTGTAAATAAATAAGGCTGTCCTTTAATCATATACAGGTAACGCCTCAACATTTTGTTGAATTCGGATTTTAACTGAATATGAATTGGTGGATATTTTGCACTGGTTTTAAATTGATTCAAAATGATATAATAATTATGTTTAGCATGTTTTACAAAGTAATTTTGTTTGGCTAAGGGGGGTGCGTTTTCATCCCTTGATTTTTCCATTTTTTCTAATGTTTTTAATTGCCTATGTGTTATAATTTTTAGTGATTTATAATCATTTCTTACAGGATATTCTAAGAATAGTTGTAAGAATACATATTTTGCGAATTCCTTTTTATTATTAAAAGTATCTCTAATAGTTTCAATTTCTTTTATTGTTACCCAGTTTTTCTCCTGTGAATCTGATTTCTCATTCTTTTCTGCCCATTCAGCATATTCTGCATTACCCTGATCTCTAATATCTATATATTTATCTAATACTTTCTTATCTTGTTCGTCGTCTGGTAATGTTTTATATGCTACGATAACTGCGTTTAATATATTTCTACGAGTTAAACTTTTTTTTTGTTCTAAATAATTTAATATATCTTGAAAATGAGAATTTAAAAATTCATATCCATCAATATCATATTTTTTACTAACTACTTCTTTGTGTAATTTTTTTAACTGATTGTAATAAGAAATTAGGGATGATTTTGCTAATTCTGGGCGTGATTCTTGAATTTTTTCAATTAGATTATTCATTATATAATTACTTAACTTAATAAATTTGGAAATAATCCGCTAATTAAAATCCTGTATGTGGGTCTATCCAATCCCGAGTGCTTTTTTTGCTTTCTCAACTCGCCTTTTAGTTGCTTCCGCAACTCTCGCGGCTGTGAGACCTTGGTTTGTTCGACCTCTTTTTTTTTGTGTTTCTTCTGTTGCTTTTGCTGCCCCTCCACCCGCACTTGCTTTTGGTGCTTTTACATTACTTGCTTTGGCTGGGGTTGTCTTTGCGGATGATGCTGTTTGTTTTGAAAGGTTTGAAAGTTTTGAAAGGTTTGATCCTTTTTTTACGGCTGCTTTTAAACTTGCTTGCTGCTCTTTTTTTGCTTTTGCTTTTTTACCTACATTAGATAATGCGGATGATATTGCGGATGATGCTGTTTGTTTTGAAAGTTTTGAAATAGCATCTGCTTTTAGTTTTTTCCTCGAAACTTTTGCTCCCGTTGCGCTGTCATTTGTATAAACATCAATTGGAACACCTAATGGATTTTGTTGAAATTTTGATTTTGTTGGTTCAATATTTGCTACTTTTGCTCTACTGGATGGATTGGTATTTACAACTAATTCATTTAATGCTTTGGTTGACGACAGTAAAAGGAAAGGATTATTAAACTCAGTCATATTAACCGGTTTTACCATTGTATTTTTGATAGAAAGTGCTTCTATTTGGTTATTAATAGTCATTATAATATATAGTTAATATATATAATTAATTAAATGTTAATTTCACCAGCATCTGTTATGGAAATTTCAATAGCATTAGTTGGAGTCATCGGAGCGATTGCAGGTTGTATCCATGGTTCAAAATGTACCGAAATTAAATGCTGTGGGTGTAATATTACAAGAGATGTTGGAACTACTGAAACATCAGACGAAGAAACAGAATTACCATCTAATCAATAACTTTGGATGTTTTCTTATCAACATTTTTAACTAATAAAACTTTATTTAAAATTTCATATACTGTATCCTCACCGTATAACTGCATATATTTTGATATTTTGGAACATTCGGGGCATAAACTTGATACAAATAGGGTTTTATTCTTACAAAGAACACAAACTAGCATTATATAATATAACTTTTGAAAAAAGTTAGCAAAACTTAATGAGTTTTTTTCTAAATTTTTTAAAAAAGCTATATATTATTAAGAATTCATGAACGATGAATTTATTGAAAGTATTGTAAATATTATTAAAAAAGAACAAATTGAAAAATATTCAAATAAAAATAGTATTTTAAATATTTTATGTTTTGATTATGATAATTTTGAAAATTTTGAAATTGAAAATAAAACAGAATCATCTATTTATTATTTTCTAACATCTGATACATTATTATATAGATATATTGGTGATAAAAGTATTATTCAAAAAGAAGATATTCAAAGAGTATTTTATATGAGTTTTTGTTGAGTTTTTTCAAAAACTCAGTTTCATCACACCATCTTCAATCATATAAATTACATCAAATACACCTACAAAGAATGTATCCATATTAGCAGTTGACGCAACACTGGATGTTTCTAATTGAACGGCGATGTCACCGCCTCGGGTATCTACACCACTGATAGCATCCATTGCAGGGAACGAATTTAAAGAAACGCCACACACACCACGGTCACAAAACTGACCGACGATTGTAGATGCTACGCCAGTTAGAGGTCTAAAATTAATATTAGTAAAATCTTTACACATTAAACCAGTTGCAACAGATTGAGAATTTCCGCCAGTTGTTGCGGCGGTATGTTGTACCATTTTTGCGAGTGTATCAATGAAATTACGAGGACGTTCTACACCATTAACGCGATACCTGATCTTGTTGTGGGAAATGTGTGGGACATTAGGGGCATTAATATCACCGATTGGTTTACAGAATGAACCATATAAAATATTTTTAGTAGATGTAAAAGTAAAACCACCAAGAATATGTTCAACTGAAGTTGCGGTTGTTAACTCATCTATGGTAGTGTTTCTAATTCCTGCGTAATAATCGTTTCCGCTCCATTGAATGGGTTCAGTTTTATAATTATTTTCTTGTTCAACGGCAAGTTGTGACGCATCATCTAGGGTAGATACACCACAATCAAAACTTACATTTGCGAATGTTTGTGAGCCAATTCCGGTAATAGTTGCTTGGAGTGCGGTTGTTCCTGCTTGATGACAATAAAAACTATTTCTAACATCTGGTGACCAGTTAACACGAATAGTTAGCCCTTCTTTGAGCATACAAAGCGGAATATTAGCAGATGATAACAGACCTACAATAGGTAAACAAAAAGTCATTTGAGGTGTTGTGACGGATGTTCCATCAGTACCGACAACCCGTCCCATACGACCATCAATTGTAAGACCTTCTAATGTAAGACCAGCAACAGACCCTTGAATACCATTACCTGTTTTAACTGAAAAGTGAGAACTACCAGATAATAAAGAACGAATTCCAGAACTTGACAGGGTAGCCTCTGTAGTCTGCAGCATAGAATGAACTTTTGAATAATTGTCGATATGCTGCACAGTAGAATTATTTTGAAGGATGGTTATGGAGCGAACGAAGCTGCATGCGCCACTGGGGTCAAGTAATAGATTATTTCCACCCGATTGTCCGTCTGCTTGTGGTAATAGTGTACCTTCAACTGTTGCTGTTACTGAAAAAGTAAGAAAACTATCTTTACAATTTAAATAAGCGTTTCTAAGTGGTGGAATATGAATATTAGAAATCTCCGTACTTTCACCTTCGGTTGCTGGGAATCTGGTGCGAGTATATCTCCCTGGAAGGGGTAATGAATCATTTGTTAATACTAATTTATGGGGAACTACTTGCGACATTATATAATATATATAACTTTTAAAAAAAGTTAGCAAAAACTTATTATTATTTTTTAATAATAAGTTTTTACTTAATAGTTATATCTTAATACTCCCTTTTAAAAAAAGGGGAACAAAATTAACTTTTGCTAGCTTTTTTAAAAGCTAATAAGATACAACCCATGTGCCCTCAGGTGAGATTGAATAAAGAACACCAAAGCGTTTAATAGTTACAAGTTGATAATTTGCGTCTGCTGTAATATCAGCATTTAATTTTAAGTTACCAGAGCATAAAATATTTACATTTGAAACATCAATACCGTCTTGTTCTTTGTCGAAACTTGTTAAATCAATACCAAATGCGGATCTTACAATATCAACTTTATCATCATCAGCATCAGTTGTTGATGGAATACGATTATTAAAAGAAGTTCCCCCAAATCTATTATTTTGTGTTGTATAACTTTCTTGATTATAACATGCCGTTAAATGTTTAATAATTTGGGCTGGTGTTTCGATCCTACGAGGGGGGAAAAGACGAGTACCGATTGACCATTGAAGTCCTGAATTAGTTAACGCCCAAGGTTGAACCATTGCCCATCTGTCATAATTACCATCTGTATTATTTCTAAAACATCCAGAAACAAGACTTAATAGTTTTCTTGGTTTAACTCCAGTTACTAAAAGAGATTTTTCCATAAGTGAAACTGAATTAAGTTCATCCTTTGTAATAGTGTTTGAACTTGCCCGCTGTTGTGTACTAGACCATGTAACTATATCATTATTACCGCCAGATGCTGCTTTAATTTCACGGAAAGCATTTGGAGATACTACTTCAATCATAGCATCAAAAGATGCCGTAAATGTAGCAGATCCAAGACCTGTTATTGTTCCATCAGCTACTTTATTAAAAAATATATTTTTAATATCATTTGTAAGATAGATTTCAATTACACTTTCTTCGGTAAGCATTCCGAGAGGGATTGATTTTTCACCGTTTAAAATTCCCATAAGTGGAATAGACATATTAATTGTTCCAACCTGAGATGCGGCAGTTGTTCCAGTTGCGGTAAGTGGTAGTGATTGTCCGGCGATATATGATACACTGTCACCATTAGAACCATCTTTTGGTTTAGCGGAGTTATTTGAAATTGAATTTGTTAAGCTGTTATCAATTGTAGTATTATTTACATAATTAAGAGCGTACATAGCCTGATATTGTGTTTGTTGTGAAACATAAGCACTACCAGAAATTAAATTAACCTGATCCATGCAAGCAGAACCGCCGATATACGACATTTTAATAGCATCCACCGCAATTCCAGTACCAGTTAATGTTACATCTGATATAGATAGATTGAGCCAAGAATTCTCAACATTAATAAAACCACGTTCAATTTGATTCATTGGAATACGAATTATCCCACCAAGTTGATAATCAGATGCTTCACTCTGAAATTCAGTGCGGTAAGAATGACCATCTGGTGCACGGGGCTTTGCTTCATAAATATACGAGTCAGAAACGACACTTGGAGAATACGACATTATATACTATATATATAACTTTTTTAAAAAAAGTTAACAAAAACTATTATTATTTCTTAATAATAGTTTTATCTTAATACTCCCTTTTTAACAAAAAATTAACTTTTGCTAGCTTTTTTTAAAAAGCTAAAAGTATGGTTTTTCTTCAGATTTCTTATTTTCATTTATAAGATGTGTTTGAATATGAATTGAAAACTTAGATATAAATTCATCATCATAAATCTTAATATTTCTTTTTACTGTATACTTAAATCTATCAATATCAGTTACTTTTAATTTATTCATATTGAATCCAATATTTTGATTTACAATTGGGGGAATATCCATTTAATATAACTTTTTAAAAAAAGTTAACAAAATAACTTTTTAAAAAAAGTTAACAAAAACAAATTATTTCTTAATAATTTGTTTTTATCTTAATACTTAATACTTAATAGTTTTGTTGCCTTTTTAGGCGGGTCGACTTCGTCGCTTCCGCAACCGTTCCGGTCAAAAGGCATTTCAAAAAGCTATTAGCACTCACGGCGAAGAGCACCATTTTCAAGAATGATTTTACATCCAATATGTAAAACAGAATGATAAATTTGAAGACCTGAATTTACGATTTGATTATGACGGCGGACGTGAACTACAATTTGTTTACCTTTAAAATTAGTACCTGTGAGTTTTCTAGACATATCTTTTGAAGTTAAAGTGGAAATACCAGTGTAAAAAAAATCTGGAATAATTGGGGCTAAAGTAAGACCTTGAAATTGATTTGCCAAAGTTGATGGTACATTTGTTGGACCAGCGGGGTCATAATATGGTGTATTGTTATCATATGCTTGGAATCTTCCGCAATAAACAGAACCATTACTTAATTGACAATTAGCATCCCATAAATCAGTTGCGTTTCTGGTAACTGAAAGTAAATTAGCAGCCATTAGAGCAGTACTATTATAAAGTTCTTTTAAGTTATTATTACCAACATCACGATTAAGAATATATTGACCGTCACAACTGACATTGTATTTATACAGTCCGGGTTGCAGTGAGGCATATGTTATGGTAGCCCCCTGCATCTGTGAATACCAAGTTTGATTCATAATACTTTTAACATCGTAAAATTGTGTATTACTAAGAAGTATTTGGTCTTGTTGAAGTCCTGGATTTATATTATTTAAACTTGAACTAACTTGATCGGCGTCCCATTCGTAATAATCATCATTACCAGAAGCGGCATCAATAACAGAAAGTACACTATCTGTAAATGTTACTTGATGACATTCAAGAGATACTTCTGAAATCTTATAATCAGATAATGATGTATCATAACTAGTTGCGGTTGTAGCTCCTTGCTTAGAATAATAAACTTCTGGGCAGTTATTAGTTAAATATAATTTAACATTAATTGGTTCTGTTAATTTTGAAAGTGGTAAACATTTACGACTGGAAGGACCAAAAAGAGAACTTAAACTAATTGGAATTGAACATTCATATTCCTCACATGTAACATCATTACTATCACCCGCTGCCGTTGACATACGAATACCTGTTAATGGACTATTTTGCATTGAAATATTATCAGAACCGTCAGTTGTAATATCTCTAACTGATGGAGCGGATTTCATTTGATCGGATGAACTATACATTTTATTTACAAGACTGTAAGCACGATTATATGATGTAACAAATTCAAGAGTATTTCCGGAATTGGTAACAACTAGTTGAGAAATAGCACCTTGAATGCCGCAACGGGTCGAGTAAATACTCATTACATCAGTACTACCAGCAGCAAGTTGTGGTAGGGCGCGAAATTTCAAATTTAAAACGGACTTCGAGCCATCGAGCCATACCCCAGCTTGAGGCCTGATTGTAAATTCTATGTAATCACTATTTTTAGTAAAAACCCCACCATTAACGGGGTTATATTTCACACTGTGGGACATTTGAGGTTGAACAGGTTGGTTTGCGGGTTGGTATTGAGTTTGTTCATTAACAGAAATTGATTCAGTTGCGGGTAATACTGGAAATTCGGTTTGGCTGGAGGCTGACATTATATATTATATATATAACTTTTTTAAAAAAAGTTAACAAAAACTATTATTATTTCTTAATAATAGTTTTTACTTAATATTTATATCTTAATAGTTTTGCTCACTTTTTTAAAAAGTGATTATGTTCAGGTTTAAAATTTCCGGATAAATGAGAATAAAACCCATAACCAATACCCAAAATAATAGCACCATAACCTCCCGTTGCCCCAATTTCTAATGTAGATGTTAAGGCTTCTTCGGCTGCTAATATATCTTGATAATCTGCGGTTTTTGTTATATCTTCTGCAAATATTTCATCTAATTGTGATTGTTCGGCTTCTTTTGCTTCTTCCGCTTCCGCTTTAATTCGTGCTTCCCCCTCATCTTCTTTTGTTTCTTCTGCATCTTCAAAACTAATACCTTCCCCCATATTTTCCCAATCCTTATCATAGTTTTGTTTTAATTCTTTTAATATTTGGCGTCTTTCTTTCGGTGACCCAGCATCCCATTTTGAAGCCATTGAATCAGGATCACTATTTAAAAATGCTTCAAATTCTGCTATGTTTGTCTCCATAAATCCCTGTTGTTGTTGTAATTGTTGTTGGTAAACTGGATCTACAATATTACCCCATACTCCCTCAGCATCTCTATCCATAGATGCCATTTCACCACCTCGATATTGAATTGCCATATTACGGGCGTATAATTCGTTACCTGCTTTAATTCTACTTTCAAGATTTCTAATTTTTCTAACTTTATTAGCAACATAACCACCAAT
>ENA-OQVM01005149-OQVM01005149.1-marine-metagenome-genome-assembly--contig:-NODE-5149-length-12758-cov-37.515101_pt1 | contig 12758 bp, 12 predicted proteins | sample MGYA00237776_ERZ505498 | MGnify/ENA primary metagenome ERZ505498 (study PRJEB26159, sample SAMN06265151) | marine metagenome | isolation source: Helgoland LTER site | place: Germany:Helgoland, sampling... | reverse complement strand
GTCGCATTCGAATTCCAAACGTATTAATTCCTAAGAATTTTTGTGTGGTTTTATCAAAAGCGATGGTCAAACATTTGGTTTGATCTTGATGCATCCAATGAAAATGAGATTCATTGGGTTTCATGTGTTGTTCACTATTGACCCAGCCATAGGTTTGATATTCAATATCAAAAAATTTGGCAGAGTTGAACCAATGTCCAGGCGTGTAAAGGGTTTCTTTATTGCAAATGGTTTGAGCGACAGTTTCGCCCATGATACGTCCTGTATACCAAACGGCTTCGATGGGTCTTCTGCCTTCAACGGCAACGCGTTGTTCTGCACAATCGCCTATGGCGTAAATATCTTTGATATTAGTTTGCAGATTCCGATCTACTAAAATCCCTCGATTGGTTTCAATCGTGGAGTGTTCTAAAAACCCAATATTTGGTGAGACTCCAGCAGTAAGACCAACAATATCACAATCAATTTCTTCTCCTGTTTCTGCAATAACAATTGATTTTACATGGCCATTTGCATCTGAATTTATGTGTTTTAAATTTGACTCTAGGCGCAAGTTTATGCCATTTTTTCTAATCTCGTTGTTGATCATTTCACTTTCCCCGCTTGGTAAAATGGCACTCCAATAACTGTCTTCTCGTACTAAAAAAGTGACAGGAATATGACGTGAATGAAACATTTCGGCAAGCTCAATGCCTATGAGTCCGCCACCAACAATAACCGCATGTTTACAAACGGTGTTGTTTGGTGCATAAGTTTCTATGGCATCTAAATCTTGTTTATGATACAGGTTTACTACGCCTTTTAAGTTTTGCCCCGGCCACCCAAATTTATTGGGTTTACTTCCTGTTGCTATGATGAGTTTGTCAAAAGAGAGGGGTTCACCTTCAGAAAAAAGTAGTGTTTTTTGAGTGGTGTCAATTTGTGTTACAAATCCTTTTTTGAGTGTAATATCATTTTTTTTCCAGAACCAATTTTCATAAGGTTGTGTGTGCTTAAACTTCATGTGTCCCATATAAACATACATCAACGCTGTTCTAGAAAAGAAATAATCGGTTTCGGACGAGATGACCGTAATTTTTTTATTGGATAGTTTTCGGATATGCCTGGCAGCTGTAATTCCAGAAATTCCATTTCCAATAATAGCAATATGTTCCATACTAAATAAGTTTTTTGGGGATTAGTATTTAAGATCGATTTTCAAAACCGATAATTTTAGTGTTATAAAGTTAATGAATATATTTTAGATAATATGCTTCTAGTGTTTTGGGTGTTGCTCCAAAGAATTTTTTTAAGTGAATTACCCAAAAATGATACTGTAAGGTCCAGACGCCATTTGCTTGATACCGTCTCGAGGATGTTGTTAACCAATAGGGAAGCACTTTAAAATTATAATGCTTGTAGAGTTTGTAAATAAACTCGTTGTCCTCACAAATAATAAAATTCTCATTAAACCCCCCAAGACTATTAAAGACTTTTTTTTCTACAAATAAACTTTGATCGCCACCTCGGCAAGATTTCCAATTAAATTGAGTGCCCCATCCAGCTAATTTCAACCACCAATGTGAGCTGTTGAACCTCATTTTGAAACAGCCCGCTTTTGATCTTTTTTGTATTGCATCTACGATGTAGCGGTCGAAGTTTTCTGGCGGAATTGAATCAGCATGTAAAAAATAGAGCACTGTTCCTTTTGAACTCAAAGCCCCAAAATTCATTTGTTTTGCCCGTCCTTTTGGACTGTTCAGCCCTAAAACCTTTGGGTGATTCTTTGAAAATGCTGTGACTATTTTTTGAGTCCCGTCCGAGCTACCGCCATCCACAACTAGGATTTCTGAAATTAATTCTGAACTGGAATTACAATGTAAATAAGGAAGTAGAACCTCTAAATTTTGAGCCTCATTCAGTACAGGAATAATAATACTGATGTTATTCATTAAGCGACCAATTGTAATTTTGATGGTTAATTTTTGCTTCAGGGGAAATTTGCACAGTACTGTAAGTATTTAAATAGTCTATAAAATCATCGCCTTTTGGGAAATCAGATTTAAACCATTTGAAAATTTTAGAAATGGTAATTTTTGATGGGGTTATACTATTTTTTGTGGAATCATTGATAAATTCATGTGCGGCTTGGTCGAGTTGAATGTCTAGTGACTCGGACTCGAAAGCACAGTTCAAAAGTTTTGGACAGGATTCAGAAGCACATACAATTGCAAAATGAATTCGAGAGTCACCCATAGGTCTTAAAATTTCATGTTCAATTGTATTTAGTGATAGTGTTTTACCACCGATGTTAATGAATTTTTGACCCCATGGGTTTTTTAAATCCTTTATGCTTTTTGTGGGGTAGTTGTCAAGGACCAATTGAATGGTATAAGCATTATAAGCATTAATCCAATAGGCTTTCTTTTCTGAAATACTCCAATTATTCTTGGGTGTATTTGAGCTTAAATCATTAAGATAAGCATTCAAAACGGCGCGATTGTTCTGTAAACCTCTATAGTTTACAGCGCCATTGTCAGTTACATAAGACTGTAAAACCTCGGTCCATTTGGAATGGTCCATTGCTTGTGTATTGGCAATCCAAGAATATATTAGAAAACTGTAGATGAGGAGTCGTTTCATAATTTAGTAATGTGGGTGTTAACAGCAGCCACCACCATCATAATGAAAAGTGGATTCACTAAAATAGATGTCGTCTCGGTTCAAGTTTTTCAAGGCATTCGCTGTTTTATCACAAATGGCCAAAGGTTGATTTTTTAATAACACATGGCCTGCTTTATCGTCAAAATAATCGGCTTCTCCATAATAGATCGCTGCTTTTCCTGTAAACACACAAGGCCCGTCGCTAGGCATAGGATCTTTTATCGCTGCCACTTCTATCGATTCAATATAGATCAATTCGTCGGTGTTGTATTGAAGTGGATCTAAAATTCGATACGGTTTTCGAGCTCTTATTTCGATGGTTCCAAATCCAGCATCTGTGAGCATTTTTACATATTCTGCAATAGGAATACTGCCGCTTAAACACAAAGCCCGTAGGCGATCATCTTCGCGAAGGGTATCGTTCATGGGTTGCTCACAGGTAGGATCGCTCATGACCAGTTTTCCGTGAGGTTTCAAAACGCGGTACATTTCTGAGATTGCTTTTTTGAGATCTTCGACCTTAAAAATATTAAACAAACAGTTTTGTGCCGCAACATCAATACTATTGTCTTCAACAGGTAAATTGAGTGCATCTCCTTTTTTAAGACTCACAAATTCTTTGTTAAACCACGGATTTTGCGCCTCAGCTTCAATAAAGTTTTTCTCTGAAGCTTCCAGCATTTCATCAACGACATCTACGCCAATCACGCCGTTTTTTTGACGACTGAAATACGCAAATTGTAGTAATTCCATACCACCACCAACACCAACATACAGTATTTTTGGAGTGTTCGTCAGGTCGCGAGCATGAACCGTACTTCCGCAGCCATAATTCATTTCTTGCATGATTTTAGGAATTTTCAGTCCTGGGAGTTCCCAAATAGGGTTGGTCGTACAGCAAAGTCCAACATCAGGACTGAGGGCTGCTTCTTTGTAAACATCGTGGGTAGTATCTAGGTAGCTCATTTATAGGGTTTTTATTAATTCTTTAAATAGTGTAATCATATTCGGTTCGGCTTTGGCAGCCATTTCAATAATTTCAGAAATATCAATGGGTTTTAAGTGTTCTGGGTCGCATTCATCTGTTATTACAGAAACGGCTGCCACCTTTAATTTTAGGTGATTTGCCACAATAATTTCAGGTACGGTACTCATACCTACGGCATCAGCACCCATCAGTCTCAACATTTTATATTCTGCACGCGTTTCGAGTTGTGGTCCAAAAACACTTACGTAAACGCCTGAATGTAATTTAATATTGTTTTTATGGGCAATGGCCTTAAAGCTGCTGTTTAGTGCGGTGTCATAAGGCGCACTCATATCTACAAAACGTTCGCCTAATTGCTCCACACCTTTGATTGCTAGAGGGGAACCGCCTTGTAAATTGATGTGATCTTCAATAAGCATCAATTCGCCTTTATTGTAGTCTAAGTTTAAAGCACCAGACGCATTAGAAACTAATAGCGTAGAAATGCCTAAGTGTTTCATAATTCGTACGGGATAGGTAACGTCCTGCAGGGTGTAGCCTTCATATAAATGAAATCGACCTTGCATCACAATTACTTTTTTACCTTCTAGAATACCATAGATTAATTTCCCTTTATGAAATTCAACGGTTGCGGTTGGGAAGTTTGGGATATGGTTGTAGCTCACTTCTTTAATAATCTCAATGTGATTCAGAAGTTGTCCTAATCCTGTGCCTAGTATAATTCCGATTTCAGGAGCATCAAAGCCTTTCTCTTTCAAGTAATCGGTTGTTTCTTCAATGAATTTTATCATAATGCGTTAATTTTTTTTAATAACTCTGGATATCCCTGTAAGTCTTCAAATGTATCAATGTCATTCAAGGCTTCCAAAAGTTTAACATTTTGTTGTTTTAAATTTTTTAATGTGTCTTCCAAGACACTACTAGTCCCCCATTTTTTATGTTTAAATAGTGTAGGGTACAGTATTTTCATACCTAATAAATAATACCCACCGTCTAATGAGGGTCCTACAACGAGCTCATGATTTTCTAAAGCCCTAAAAGCGTCCTCTATATGTAAGGATTTTAGAGCAAACAAGTCGCTTCCCACAATCACTACATTTTTATAACCATCTTTGAAAGCCGTCTCAAAGGCGTAAGCCATACGTGCGCCCAAATCAGTTCCTTTCTGTAGTTTTTTTTGATAATGGCTAGCAGCCCATAAGTCATTGTATTGAATGTTTTCAGAGTAATATACAACTTTATCTTCAGACCGTTTGTCAAGCACAGCCTTTGTGTGGTCGAGAAGTAAGGTATAGGTTTTCAATGCTTTTTGATCCCCAATAGTTTTGGAAAGTCGAGTTTTGACTTTTCCTAACTCTGGATTTCTTACAAAAATGATGATCAGATTTTTATTCATACACTTTAACTCCTTTTAGTAAGTAAGCCCCCCATGTTTTGGAATAGGCGTGTACGTTTGGGGTTTGTTTTTCATTACAATAAACGGATTTGTCGGAGTTTACCCATTCAAAAATACCGCCATATAAGTTATAAACTGCTGTATAGCCTTCGGCAATGAGTTTTTCCCCAATCTTTTCGGAACGTACTCCGATGGAGCAATAGACCACAATCATTTTTGTTTTGTCTTGGACTTGATTTATAACTTTTGAAATTTCAAAGTCTTCAAATCCAACCTGAATTGCTTTGTCTAGATGACTGATATTATACTCTGCTATTTCGCGCGCGTCCAGTAAAAGGGGAGGTGTTTCTAATTCACTAAGGGCCTCCACATTAATATAAGGTACGGAGTGCGTGTTAAATTTAGTGAGAACATCAGCGATAGAAGGCTGTGCAAATCCATTTGCTCCGAGCATAATAAAACTCATAAAAAGTAGTCTTTTGATCATATTATACGACGGTTCCTTGACAACTGCTTCCTGCGCCAGCCGTGCAGCCATAACAGTGTTGCGACACACAAATAGTGCGTTTGCTTAGTATATCTTTATTAAAATCGCGAATGTGTTGCACGGGACTATCAACTTTTAGTTCAAGCATTTGATTAAAGTCACAATCATAGAGCCAACCGTCCCAACTTACAGATAGTGTGTTGGTACACATCACGTTGTCCACGGCGGCTGGATTAAAGGCGTCCACCAAACTATACATATAGTCTTCATAATTTTCAGAGGCGATAAGGTAATCTAAAAACCGACTGATGGGCAGGTTGGTGATCGAAAATAAATTGTGAAATTGAATGTCAAAATTTGTGGCTAATGCTTTTTTAAAATCGGCTTCTAATGCCATTTGATCTCCAGGCAAAAAAGCACCTGAAGGGTTATAGACCAAATCTAATTTCAGTTCAGAATTGGGCATGCCATACCCTACAGCATTTAGCATTTTCAAAGCTTTGATAGAGGCATTAAACACGCCGTCGCCCCGTTGTTGATCTGTTTTGCCTTCGGTCCAGTGCGGCATCGATGAAATCACGTGTACATTATGTTTTTTGAAAAACTCAGGGAGATCATTGTATTTTTTATTAGCCGTAATGATGGTCAAATTGGAACGCACAATCATATCTTTAATGCCCACTTTTGTAGCCTCTTCAATAAACCATCTAAAATCGGGGTTCATTTCGGGAGCGCCTCCAGTAAGGTCTAGGGTATGAGCACCGGTAGCTTTAATCACATCCAAACACTGCTGCATTGTTTTACGGGTCATGATTTCTTTTCGGTCAGGACCTGCATCCACATGGCAGTGTGCGCAAACTTGATTGCACATATACCCTACATTGATTTGTAGGATTTCTAAGGTTTTTGGCTTAAGTGGAAATTGATTTTGTGCGGCTAACTTAGTGCTAAACTTAGGCAGTTCTTCATTTTGAAAGATGCCATTAGATAAAATTTCTAATTGGCGTTTGGCGTTGGCAAGTTCATTTTCACGCTTTTGTAGGGACTTTAGCTTCATGGGCTTACATGGATAGTTTTTTATACTTATTCATCATTTGTACGCTATGTACTAGGGTTGCGCCACTTTCAATGGCGGCACCTGCATGGACAGCCTCCATCATTTCTTCTTTGGTGATACCGCGTTTTAGACCATCTTGGGTATAGGCGTCTATACAATACGGACATTTTACTACATGCGACACCGCAAGGGCAATCAACGCTTTTTCTCGGGCACTTAAAGCGCCTTCTTCAAATACGCTTCCATAATACTCAAAGAATTTTTTCCCGAGGTCTTCATTCCATTCTGTAATGTTTCCAAATTTTCGCAAATCAGAGGGCTCATAATAGGTATTGCTCATGCTTTTTTATTAAGACAGTTTATATAATATTTTTTAAAATTAGTGAAAATTCTCCTAAATCCACAAAATATGCACTTCATAATGGGGTTTCGTATGGCTTTGATTTCTATACATAACCACAACAGTACCTTGTGTTTTGTGTTGCATTTTTTTCTTTTAAAATGCAAGTTATGTGAATATTTCGCAATTATTTCAGGTTATATTATTAATAATTAAAAGTTTTTATATAAAAATTGCGTAATGTATATTTTTTGTTGTGGTAAATTATTTGTGCATCAAGGGGGACGTTTCTTAATATTGGAAGTATAACTCTAAATCTATTTATTATGAAAAAAATTACTTTATTACTAACCTTATTGATGACATCAATTGGGTTTTCACAAACAGAATTACTAACTAATGGAGATTTTTCAAATGGTGACGCTAGTTGGGCTCTTACAGGAGGTTCCGTGGTAAGTGGTGAAGCAGCATTCGCAACCACCGCTTCTGCAGGAGATCCTTGGGGTACTCAGTTAGTACAAGGAAGTTTAGCATTTACTAACGCACAAGAATATACCATTTCTTTTGATGCCCGAGTAGATGCAGCTAGAAATATTACATTAGCGATTCAGAATGTTGGGGTATGGACTGATCAATTTAGAGAGAATTTTAGTCTTACTACTACTATGACTACCTACACTAAAACGTTTAATGCCACTTCTAGCAATACTAATGTTCAGATTGGGTTTTTAATGGGAGGTTTTGGTGTCACTGATGGAGTTTATTATGATAATGTTTCATTAACTACTAACGCGCCGGCAAGCTGTAGCGATGGTATACAAAATCAAGATGAAACTGGAGTCGATTGTGGAGGAAGCACATGTGACCCTTGTCCATCACCACCTACTGTAGCAGCTCCAACACCAACTCATCCATCTGCTGATGTCATTTCACTTTTTAGTGATGCATATACAGATGAAGCCAGTAGTACAAACCCAGGTTGGAATGAAGCAGTAACCGCAGAAACTCATGCTAGTAACGCGGTGTTAAAGACAACCAACTTTTTACCGTTTGCAATTACAACTCCGATTGATGTTACAGATCACACTTTACATGTGGATGTTTGGCTTCCAGAACTACCAAGTGCTGGTGCTGGTCTTTTAATTAAGATTCTAGATGCAGCAAACGGTCCAAATGAAGGTAACTCTATTTACCCAATAGCAAACATTACAGCAGGTCAATGGAATAGTATTGATATAGATATAAGCAATTTTAGTCAGGCACAAGGTACATGGGATGCCACGGCGCAAGGTCGTGTAGACCAGGTTTTAGTTGACATTGTAGATGATACAACAATGTATGTGGATAATTTATATTTCTGGAAAGCCCCTACCGCCTCCGTTGATGATTTCTTCGCTAAGGCCGTAAAACTACACCCAAACCCTGCCAATGGCATTGTAAAGTTTTCAACGGTCACAAACGAAGCCTTAGAAGTTTCTGTGTATGACCTTTTGGGAAAACAAGTGATCCCTGCACAAACCATACAATCAGAACTTAATATCGCTAGTTTAAATCCTGGAATGTATTTTGTAAATATGAAACAAGGAGCAAGTGTGGCTACTAAAAAATTGCTTGTAAATTAAATTATAACTAACCATTCAGATTTAATTTCAAAAAAGCCTCCAGTACTGGAGGCTTTTTTTGTGGAGTCCGTTCACTTTTGTAATAAATGAGTATGTCACATAATTTGATAAGGCGATTTTATAAGTCGTAATGACTTTTTGTTTCATCATGCTTTCTGTATTTAACTGCATTTACTGCTCTGTGAGTTTGTGCGCATGAAGTAGCGTTGTTTAGTGTAGCGTTATATTGCGAAAATCACAAACGATTAGTCAAGGATTAGATGATTCTAGCGTTTTTACACCCTTTTGTATCTTAAATGTTTATTTTTTAAATTACAACATTGCACAATAAAAACTATACAAAACCTATACATTGTAAATTTTTACGGCAATTTTATAGGATTTATAGTTTCTGTAATATTAAATTTTTACTGATTAAAAGTGTGAATATGACAAAAAATATAACGAATAACTAATACTGTATGACATTTGTAGTGTGTTGTTTAACAATTATACATTTATATTAAACTAAATTTACATTCAACTAATTTTAAAAACTTTTAACATGAAAAAAATTACATTATTATTGTTATTTCTTGCAGCGATGCAAGCTTACGCACAACCAAGTGAAATAATTATTACAGCACCCACAGATGCTTCGTTAGTTAAAATTACTGGACCATGGTGGGATTGGGATCCCAATGGAGGTCCTGAAGCAGCTCAAAATTCTGACGGCGATTGGGTTATTAGCCTCAATGGTGCGGGGAGTGATATGGAATATCTCATTGTAGTAGATGGAGTTCAAGAAAATTTAATTGATAACGCTGCCGGTGGAGAGTGTACAACAAGAGTTGATGCGGGAAATATAGTTACAGACTATAGCAATTATGCTAATAGAAAATGGTTATCTACTGATCCTCTTATTTATACAGAAACTTATGATTCTTGTCAACAAATAGCTTCCCTGCCAACAGATTGTTCAGGTTTTACTGATGAGGCTAGTGAAGGTACTTATTCCACTGGGATTAACTATGCTTTTACGTCTTCTGGGACAGATGTGCTTGTCAGTTTTGAGTTATTAGATACAGATAAATCTGGAGTAGTAGCGTATTTGTGGCAAGAATCTCCATTTTCAGAGGCACCAATGGATCAAGTTTCAGGTAATATTTTTTCTAAAACACTGGGAGGTCAAACACCTGGAGCTACCATTAGTTATGCATGTAAATTTGCATTTTCTGGAGGTTTAGCAGTCACACAGTATGTCAGCTATGTCGTGGGTTCAGATTGCAGTGGTAGTTCAGATTCTGAAGCGCCAACTAGTTTTACGGCTAATGTTGGTACTATCTTAGCAAGTTCTGTTGAATTACTATTAGAAGCCACTGATGATTCTGGTACCATCGTTTATGACATAAGTTATGATAATGGTTCCGAAACTGTAACAGGTTCTTCAGAAAATGAAACGTCAATTTTGATTACAGCTTTAACTCCAGAAACAAGTTACACCTTCGAGGTGACTGCATTAGATTTGGCAGGAAACATCAATTCAGAAAGTCCAATTACGTTAAATGCAACGACTGGAGTTGACGCAAGTACAAGTTGCTCTGGCTCAGCATCTGAGGCACAACAAGGGTCTTTTGATGTTGGATATAATTATGATTTTCAAACATCTGGCAATGCCATAACATTCACTTTTGAATTACTTGATGACAAAGATGGTGTCGTAGCGTATTTGTGGGAAGAAAGTCCCTTTACAGAAACACCCATGGATAATGTGACTGGTAAAACGTTTTCAAAAACATTAAGTGGTTTCACTCCGGGCGAGCTAGTGAGTTTTGGCTGTAAATTTGCTTTTGCTGGTGGCTTAGCAGTCACAAAATATTTCACGTATGAAGTGGGAGATAATTGTTCTTTAGGAGTGGTTGATTTTGAATTAGAAAATGAATTTAAAGTTCATCCTAATCCTTCAATAGATATTTGGAATATTACGGGAACGACCATTCCAATAAAACAAATTATTGTTTATGACTTAATCGGTAAAGAGGTTTTTACTTCACAACCTAATGAATTGCATACTGTTATAAATGGTCAAAATTTCAGTTCAGGAATTTACTTTGCTAATTTGGTGACTTCTCAAGGTCGCTTGGTGGTTAAGTTAATTAAGGATTAATACGGTCGGTTAAATGTTAACAAAAGAGTGTGCTGTGATGACAGTACACTCTTTTTTGTTTACTTTTGTTTTATGGTCACACTTCGACATCTTGCTGAACAACTCAATGTATCTGTATCTACCGTTTCTAAAGCGCTAAGCAATAGTGAGGAAATTAGTAAGGATACCATTGAACGTGTTAAAGCACTTGCAGATGAGCTTAATTACCAACCAAATCGTGTTGCATTAAGTTTAAAGAATAATGAAACTAGAACGATTGGTGTTATTGTTCCAAACATATTGAATCGATTTTTTGCAAAATCGTTGTTCGGTATTGAGCAAGCCGCTGCAGAAATGGGGTATAGCATCATTACTTGTATGTCAAATGAGCTATTTGATAAAGAATGTGATAGTATTTCACTTTTATCAAATGGCAGTGTAGATGGTTTTATTGTGGCTGTGTCTGAAGAAACCCTTGTCAATAAGAAAAGCCAGCATCTTCAGCAACTCATTGATAAAAAGATTCCTTTGGTGATGTTTGATCGAAATTTGAATGATATTACCTGTGATAAGGTAGTTATTGATGATTACAAAACTACCTTTGATTTAGCAAATATGTTTATTAATCAAGGAAGAGAATGTATTGCTTTTATGAGTACTATTGATGATTTGAATGTTGGAATATTAAGAAGTACAGGGTACGAGCAAGCTATTTCGGCACATGGTCAACAAACTCCTATTAAATTGTCAATCAAAAAGGGTCTTGATTATCAAGAACAAATTAAAGAGTTTCTTCAAGAATACCCAAAAATTGATGTTATTATAGCGGCTGATAATATTTCAGGGACTACTGCGGTCAATGTAGCATCAAGCTTAAATTATAAAATACCAAAAAATCTCAGCATTATTGGGTTTGCAGATGAGGTTGTTTCTAATCTTTCTGTCCCTAAATTATCCTACATTAATCAAAATGCAGTGAATATTGGAAGCAGTGCTTTAAGGTTAATTGTTGAAAAATTGAAAAATAAACATCTTGAAAAACCGCACTTAAAAATAAAGATTCCGGTTGATATTGTTCATAAAGGAACAACTTAAATAACATCATTCTTTGTAAATACTTAAACTAGCCTTGTAACCAGTTCGAATAAGCCATTTGTTTGAGGCGAGTAGAGAACCTTCTTCATCGTATACTTTTAGTTGCGCTGTGTTAGGACTTGAGGCGCCTTCATTGAGTGCAATAAAATTGAGAGAATTGTAGCCAGGTACTAAATCAACATCAATGACAAAATAATCACCTTTTAAAATGATGTTTGGATGAATGATGACCTTGTTTAGCATGAGCTTTATCCTGTCACCATCAACATATTCATGATCTCTGCACTTGATTATAATGAATTTTGAAGTTGTACTTAAGCTACCTAAGTTAAAGTCTTTATTAAATTTAGACAAGTCTTTCTGATCTTCGCCAAATTTCTGTGTGATTGTCCACGTGGGCTGTACTAAGTCACTTTTTTGAACCATGCGGACTCCTGATTTCTTTTTAAATACTTCACGAATTTGTGTGAAATTAATCATTGGACGTATATTCTTATTTGTAAGCCCTTTTATCGGTGATAATGTTAATTGTGCATCAGCAGGTGCTTCAGCGGTTTTGTCAATAGCTTCAATTCTTAGACCACCCTTACTAACGTCATTTTGAGCCCACAAGGAGTGCGTGTTGAGAGACAATATAAATAAAACACTTATGATGATAAATCTCATGGACGCATTAACTCTTATGTTGATGTCAAATATAAGCCTTTGGACCTTTGTGAAAAATCATTCGTTAACTATTAACGAAATTTTGTTAAAAATTTAATTTTATTTAACAAAATACGTCGGTGATATCCTTGAAGTTTTGATTTTAATAATATTAAAATCTGAATTGTTGAAATAACAAAAACACATATCTTTATACCTTAGATGAAAACTTTGTTAGATACTGAATTAGCATATTTAAAGAGCGAATTAGATGGTCAATTACATTTCGATGATATTGTCAAAACCCTTTATGCAACAGATGCCTCAGTTTATAGAGAATTACCCACAGCTGTAGCTTTT
>ENA-OQVM01005148-OQVM01005148.1-marine-metagenome-genome-assembly--contig:-NODE-5148-length-12759-cov-4.469563_pt1 | contig 12759 bp, 9 predicted proteins | sample MGYA00237776_ERZ505498 | MGnify/ENA primary metagenome ERZ505498 (study PRJEB26159, sample SAMN06265151) | marine metagenome | isolation source: Helgoland LTER site | place: Germany:Helgoland, sampling... | reverse complement strand
CGCCGCTAAAACCAAACAGCCCCTGCTCTCTCAGTGCCGCAGTAACCACCATACGCAATTCATTATTATCCCAGGGTTTGCTGATAAAGCGATCGATAATACGGCGGTTAAAGGCATCCGAAAGTGATTCAAGATCACTGTAACCACTGAGAATAATCGTGTGAATATCCGGCCAGATGGTTTTTATCTCACTGAGCATCTGGCTGCCCTGCATTATCGGCATACGCTGATCGGAAATCACTAGATCCGGACGATTCTCTGCGGCAAATTCCAGTGCCTGCTGTGGGCAGCTGTAATCCACCAGATTAACACCTAGTCTTGCCAGACAGCGTGTAAGTGATGAGAGCACGCGCCGCTCATCATCGACCAGCAGTATAGTAGGTTGACTATTACTCATTTCGGACAGGTCCCTCCTGTTTAATTTTTGACGTTCACAAATAGCGCGATCTGTTACTGCTATTGCTCCTGAACAATCAAAATGCTTCCTGCAAAAATTCTGCAATTATTTTTTATTCTTGGTGATTTTTATTATTCCTCTATTTTTTAGTTGCTCAATGGCAGATTGTCAAATCGACAAAAGCTTGCAAGCGAGCGGTTTAACTCAACCCGGCGATCGGCAACAGAACTCTAAACGAAGCTCCGCAGCCCTCTTTGCTGCTGACATGGATCTCACCGCCATGCATATCAATCGCGCCTTTCACCACATGCAGACCCAGACCTGTGCCCTTGCCAATTTCCTTAGTGGTAAAAAATGGATCGAATATTTTTGCCAGATCTTTCTCGGCAATACCGCAGCCATTATCGCTAATTTCAATCCACACCATCTCCCCCTCCCGGCCAGTGGAAACAGTAATCAAACCGCGTTCCTTTATTGCCTGAGCGGCATTGACCAGCAGGTTGAGAAACACCTGCCCAACCTTGCCGCCATGACAGACAACTGCGGGAATCTCCGCCAGATACAACTCTATATCGGCCTTATACTTAAGTTCACTGGAGGCTATATTTATGGTCTTTTGCAGGAGAGTATTAATATCCTCCGGACTGGCTTGAAGCTCACTCAGATAGGAGAAATCCGAGAGATCAGCAACGATCTGCTTAACCCGCTCGGCACCTTCAATCGAGTCACCAATTAACTGATCTATATCTGGTAATAAAAAGTTGGGGTTAACCTTATGGGTAAAGGCCCGCAGATTATCTAGGCTGCTTATATTTGCAGTATCTGACAAATCGCCATTTTTCGAGCCCTCAGCGGCAAACATCTCAAGAGCTTGCGCCTGCAGATCAAGCAACTTGCGTAACTCAACCATATAGTCACTCAGGCTATCCAGATTACTGGCGACAAACCCAACCGGGTTATTGATTTCATGGGCCACTCCGGCAGCTAGCTGACCAATCACCGCCATCTTTTCCGACTGGACTAATTGCTGGCGTGTCTCCTGCAACTCAAGCACCTGTTTCTGCAGGTGACGGCTCTGCTCGGCAATCTTTTGGTTGCGCAGATAGAGCTCTTGATTGCTCTGATAGAGTTCGCGACTTTTCTCTTCGAGAAGTTGCTCAGCCTGATTGCGAGCCGCAATTTCACGACGCAATTTATTTTCCAACAGTTGAGGATAACTGGCTTTCTCAATCATTTATAGGCACAAAATAATTGTCGGGTAAAGCCTGCAAAAACAACTGCCCATTCATGGCACTCTAACTCCTTATTTAAAAAATTAATCGGTTAAAATTCTATTGTTACATCTACGCCTTAAAAAAAACCGCAGGTTAAAATCAACCGGTTGATCGTATTTTTTCGACTCAATATAAAAGTTTTCGTTGTAATGAATAATCGCAGCAGACATTAAACCTTCGGCAACATCTGCAGGCATAAATGGCGACTTATAGCTAATCTCTAAAATATCTGGATTAATTTCAATGCAATTAAATGATGGTGCTATAAACCCTGGAAATGCTTCTTCTATAGCCTTATTAAGCAGAACATCATGACTTTTAAGTAACTCAAATGTATTTTTAGCCTGCCCAACCCAGAATGGATTTAGCGACGATAGCTCAGCAAAAAGATTTACCCCAAGAATCTTTGATAGCTTACTGCTCGGCATATCAAGCAATTCTGCGGCGCGCTCAAGCAACTGGAACAGGGTATTGTCTGGGTAATCAGCCACGGGAGAATAGACGCCTCCCAGCGGCATTCCGTACTTATCCATTAAGTCAAAGACCAGCTGTTCATCAAATTGCTTTTCCAGAAAATCAAATACACCAGTAAGAAAAAAACCTTTCACAAAGGAGTCCTTTTATTTAAAAACTTAAATAAATTCACTTATGTATAGATCATTTATATGTTAACAGCAAACTTAGTTTTGTAAAAATTTATTATTAATTAGCCTAACTTTGGATTCTCAGGGGCTGGCAGGGACTGTGAATTTGAACCATTTACAGCTGATACTGCAAACCTAATTCGACTATCTGCCGCTGATATCCAAGTACCTCGACTGAGTTGTATTCAACCTCCCTGCGCAGACTAACCAATCCTCTAAGTGACCTAAACCCCAGCTGCTGACTGTAGACAAACTCGACTATCAGTCCTTTTCTGTGACCGCCAGAGCTTCCAGTTTCTGATTCCTCAGGTGATAATTGCTGATTCAAATAGCCTCGCCAGTAAGCCTGACCATTGATTTCAATACTGGCACCGCTGTCGAGCTGATAGTTAAGACTGGCTGTAAGCCTGTGATAATCGAGGTCTCGACTGCCCTGGCCATTGTCACGGGCAAAGTAACCGCTGAGATAAAATGAGCTGTCGAGATTTTCATTTAGCGCTTTACTGAAAACAGCGCCATAACCATTTAGTGAGTATTCCAGCAGTGATGATCCGCCCTCTGGATCAGCGCCAAGATCATTGTGCAGAGCACTGTACTTGCGTGATTTATGATAGATAAAAAGTCGTAGATTAGCGCCGGATTCTGCCTTGTAGCGGAAACTCGGCTGCAGGCGAAACTCGTTAAAATCTAGAGGCTCAAGTCCAACATCCCCATAATCCTCTCGATAGTTGCGCTGACCCACCTGGGTTAGCAGCGACCAGGAGTGTTTTTTATCGGCGTAATAAACCAGCTCCGCACTCAAACTCAGCGCATCGAAACTAAAGCGATTGTCGATCAGATCTCCATCGCTGGTCTCTGCTATTTGCCGTTGAGTCTGGCTGTAGTAGGTATTTCGCTCACTGCGTATATCCCCACTGAACATAAGATTGGCCTTCTTTTCAGCGAACTTAAAGCGCCCTATCCACCGCAGATGACCATCAAATCGTGAATTATCAGCGGCCCTACTGCTGCGATTGTAAATGTCTTTTTGCAAGCCCAGCCGATAACGTAAATTGGCTTTTTTTGCATTGCCTTGATTAGGGCGATGGTTATCGCCCTGATAGTTGAGGGTTAAGACTTTGTATTCTGCAGCACCCTGAACAGCCTCCGGCGATGAGATTTTGTAGGAATTACTGTCGTAGCCAATACCGACAAAGACACTCAGCTGATCCTCTGCAGCGGCCCCAATAGCTGCACTGCTGAAAAGCATTACGGCAAGAGCGTCTCTTAGCTTGATAACTGGCCCCCAGATTTTCTATCCGTCTCAATGCTGTGCAGATATTGTAGAATCTCGTCAAAAAAGACCTGATCATTAAGCGAGTAGTAACCGGGAAATTCCCAGACCAGCACTCTCGGCGGCGAGCGTTGAAACGCCTCACTGCTCAGGTAATCTTTTAGTGCGCCACCAAAACCACCACCACTTCTGGCTTTATTGTTGACGCCGGCACCCACATAGTGAGCGAGAAAACCGGCAAAATTAAGGCTCAGGCTACCTTGGCTATTGCTGGTACCTACAAGCACTATCTGCGGTTCGGTTAAATCGGCAAATAGATCATCACTGTCCCTGAGCACTGTCTGGTAAAGTTTAAAAGGCTCTTTGGGATAGGACTGCTGACAGAGCTCCAGTGCCGCGCGCTGCAAACTGCCATGGTTGTGATCCTTACCCACGCCATAACTTTCAAACTTTTGCTTTTCAATACCCGAGTAAACCCTGTCAGCTTTAATCGAATGGGCCGTTAGTCTGGCAATGGTTCGCGCGCCGTGGTGATTCCAATGATGATCGCGGGCAAAGAACAGCGGCTTGGTTTGGGTTTGCGCAAACAGGCTTTCAATATTCGGGACCACAATCATGCTGTCGCGCAATTTCTGCAGATAATTACTATAGGACCTGCGAGCCCGCGGCACATCGTAATTAATCTCACCCAGATACTCCGGATGAATCAGCGGCCGGCCGGGAATTGGCACCATAACAAGGGTTGTCCCCCTGGCCTGGAGTGCCTGCTGTAACTGCTGCAAATTTTTATAGCCAGGCTGTCTGGGGCCGTAGGTGCGCTTAAAATCCATATTGCGGTACAGCCAACCGCCCTGACCTTTTTGCAGGGTTTTAAAATTCTTGAGAAATTTACTGTGGTAACTTTCCGGTCGATCAGCTGCATCACAGACGGTACTTTTCTCGTCTGGCGGATTTAGAGCATTGGCTGCAGCGCAAGTGAGCAGGCTCAGCACTAATATCTGCACTAGCCTGCAACAAACTTTCGCTCTATAAGTTTTATAGGCTGACATTTAACGATCCCCCATACTATTCGCCCAGCGGGCAACTATTCCGCTGTGCTCAGCACAGATAAACAGGCTCGATAAAACACCGGCTTGAAAAATCATCGGATCAGTAGCAGCGAGATTCTCTCTCTCGCCAGCACTGCTACCCACCACCACAAATGCGCTTTTAAGCGGATTGATCGCTCGAGCAACCGACTGCCCCTGAGGAATACCTGCAAATACCGATCTCGCTGACAGAGCCGTGTTTAAACCCAGGTCCGAGCGCCCGGAAAAGTTGTAGACAGCTAATACCCCACGCCGTGAATCCTCGGCGCGAAAATCCTTAAGAAGTTTTAAGAGATTATTCGCAACCACCAGAGAATAGGCCTGATTGGGCTCCAGAGTGCCTTCCCAGAGCATTCCATTGATCTTCTGGCGATACTCACCAGGCTTCACATAGATAAACTCAGAGGCACTGCAATAGGCCTCTGCGGATAAACGCTTGTTCTGAAATTTTAACCGCAACTTATTAGACGCCGATTGATCCCGGCCCTGTTCTCGGAGATCAATAATCCGTATAAATGCCGATCCTTCAGGAGCCAAATCGTATAGCGCCGCTTCATTGGCCAAACTGCCAACGGAGATACCACTCAATAGCAGAGACACCATTAATTTTATAACCAACGTCTGTTTCACTGTTTGAACTCCCTATTTGAACTAAAAGTGTTTTTATCGGGTTTACTGGCCTGTTCGAAAAAAAGTAAGTGGATGGTCAAGGGAATAAGCAAGCGGGTAAGCAATAGCCAGATAGCGTTCGGGAATTTCCCAGATCACTAACTTTAAGTTGTCTGCCGAAGGTAAATAATCATTTAAAAAATTGGCCATAGGCATGATTGGCCCCTGCCCCTGCTCAGCCAGATTTTGTATATCAACTGTCAGCGCCTGCTTTAAAGCACCATCAAAATTCCAGCGCCGATCGGCACTAAAGCTGGTTCCCAACAGCACCACCTCCGGAAGAGTGACGAACGGATCCTCCAGCGACCCCAGCTCTTCAAACAGATCAGTTGCAAATAGCTGGTCATTGTCGACGAGATAAGTCTGAGCTAAGCCCATTGTCTCTGCTGCTGGCATCAGCCCGTCAAACAGCGGGGACAGCGGCAGAAAGCGCAACAAGTCGCCCTCGAGAGCCTGCTCACCAATGGTCTCGGTGATAAAACGCTGCTGGTGCAAGCTCAACTGAGGTAAGTGCTTATAAAAAAGCCTGGCGGCACCAGAGGCAATTACCTGTGCGCCCTCAGGTGTCCAATGGGTATCGGTCTTAAAATAGAGTGATTCAGGCTGAGACTGAGCACGCATTTCTCGCAAGCCGTCCACCGTGAGAATATGCTTATCTCGAAGTGTATTAATCACCTGGGGGTAAAGGTCTCTATGAATTGTCGCTGGCTGGTGAGCGCCTGTCTGGCGTTCCAACAGCCTTGCCTTTGCAGGGATCAGTACGACCATCAAACCCACACCATGACTGGCCAACTGGCGAGATGCCAAATCAATAAATTGAATATTGTTGTCTACTGCCTGAGCAGCGCCCACAGGGGCAATAAATTCTTCATCGGAAAAAAGCCATCCATTGCTGCCGATCAACAGGCCTTTTTTTGCCTGATTAAACAGTAGATATTTAAACGCCGTCCACACATTGAGACCAATCTGTTGCAGCGAGAACTCTTCATCGTATTGCTGCTCAAAATCTCGGGCTATGTCACCGCTGAGGAAGGACTTCTGGTTATAGTATTGCTCTGCTTGATCCTGCCACCCCAAATTCCCCCAGGTAGTAATACTGGCACCAAATACCAGCGTTAAAAATAATGCGATAAGCAGTTTATTAACAAGCTGTTTATTAACAAGCTCTGACATTAAAACCCCTTAAAACTGAAAGTAGAGAAAAGCAGAATAACTCTCTGCTGATAACTTAAAGATTGCCAAGATAAATACTGGTACCAGTAAAAATGCATAGCCCGTAGATAGATAGCCTGTAGATAAGGAGCCTCTTGATAAGGAGCGTATGGGGAGCTGACTGCGCTGCTCGGTTTGAGGGTAATCAATCCTCTCAAGCTGGCGCTGATACAATCCTCGAACAATAATCAGCAACCAGGCCAGTAGCAGTGTGGCAATCTGCAGAGCATTGACCTGCCCCCCATAGACTGGACTAAATTGCAGGCTTTGAGTTATGGATAGCGGCTCAATATTGACCATCGCGCTAAAAATAATAAACGCCTGACCAAGGCTTTCGGCACGAAATACCACCCAGCCGAGCATGACTAACAGCAGACACAGCAGCCAGCGCAATGGCGAGAATTTCTCGCCAGAAGTGTCAACGCCAAGGGCTTTCTCCATGGCTAATAGGCATCCATGCCAGGCACCCCACACTAAAAATGTCCAGTTGGCGCCATGCCATAAGCCACCCAGCAGCATGGTCAAAAACAGATTGCGATAAGTGATTATTTGGCCGCGCCGATTGCCGCCCAAAGGGATATACAGATAATCCCGCAACCAGCTTGAGAGACTGATATGCCAGCGCCGCCAGAACTCGGTAATCGACTGACTGATATAGGGATGCGAAAAGTTTTCCATAAACCGAAAGCCCATCATCAAGCCCAAGCCAATCGCCATATCCGCATAACCGGAGAAGTCAAAATAGAGCTGCGCGGTATAGGCCAAGACCGCTAGCCAGGCATCTAAAAAGCTCGGGTCCTGCAGTGCAAAACCCTGATTAACCAGAGGTGCCAAACTGTCGGCGATAATCACCTTTTTAATAAACCCGAGCATAAAACGCTGAACGCCCTGAGCGAATTTATCCACAGTATGACTGCGTTGGGTAAACTGATCGGCAATATCTTTGTAGCGCAGCACCGGCCCGGCAATCAGCTGCGGAAACAGAGCAATAAAAGCAGCGAAGTCGATAATATTTTCCGTGGCTGGGGTATCACCCCGATAGACATCAATGATGTAACTGATCGCCTGAAAAATATAAAACGAAATACCGATGGGCAGGATAACAACAGTTAATAACCAGGGATCCAATCCCAGCTCAACCATCGCGGCATTAACCGTGGCAACACCAAAATTGGCGTATTTAAAATAACCCAGAGCGGAGAGGTTTGCGCAGATACCAACCGTAACCCACTGTCGCGCTCGCTTGGAACCGCTCACCGAACTGGAGATACCTCGGCCTATATAATAGTTCCACAGGGTAACAGCGATAAATAACAGCAGGAAATCAACCCGCCACCAGGCATAAAAAATATAGCTGCCAATCAGTATTACCCAGGAGCGTTTACGCTCTGGCGTTAAATAATAAAACGTCAAAAATATCGGTAAAAAAAAGAATAAAAAAATATTGCTGGAAAAAACCATTCCCTTTCAAATCCTTTGAATGCACGTTACTTTTTATTGGCTACCCAAACTTTTAATTTAAGCTTGCTATATAAGCCTATTTAATAATCCCTATTATGGGCCTAGCAAATGCTAGGCCAACTTAGTCAAAACTTAACAGAGCTATTAGAATCAATGGGTTAGACGGTTTTATAGTATTCACGACATTTGTCATTGCGACTTTGCATTGCATTTTGAAATTCCCGTTGCGTTTTGCGCTGCAGTTTGCAAATAAAGTCATCCCTGTGTTTTTAAATTCGCTTTGAATGACTTTAAAAACATTCACAAACAATTTCACGAATATAGGCTAACCGTATGACTTATATAGCCTTTATTGAATTTATCCACGATCATCCCCGCCTGTAAAAACAGTTGGCGCAAAAATTGCCCTACATCTATATCTAGAAAAACTATTTTTGAAAATTTGTTATGAAAAGCTATTGGAAGGCGCAGCAGTTTGGAAATTACCCGTGAAAAGGCCTGTCAGCGATTACATCATAGAGTCGCAACGCCGCTAAATTTAATGACCGACAAGCGTCACTACCGTGCCGTGGATTGGAGTCTGGGCGGCTTTAGAGTGCGTGACTGGGATCGCTGGAATGATGCTATAGAGATTGGCGATCAGTTATCATGGAAATTCGAACTGCCCTTTCAGGGCTTTATGATTGCCTTTGACGTTATCGCTGAAGTGGTGCGAAGCAACCCTGAGACGGGCCATTTTGCCTGCAGGTTTGTCGACTTGAACGAACGCCAAAAAGAGTTGATGAATCATTTTATTGAACAGCTGATTCGCGGCGCGATGATTCCCCTTAAAGATACTATTCTGCGTATCGATTCCCCGGTAACCCCAGTCTCGACTGAACCCAATGCCAGCCCGGTTGCACAGTTGCCCATCTCGCGGATTCCAAGGCGAATGCTAATGATGTCGCTGTTCTATATTAGTCTGGGTATCGGCTTATTGGGTCTGTTAACCCTAACCCTGTATGAAAACTTTCTGACCCTGAAAGTCAATACAGCGACGACCTCGGTGCCTGTTGAGACCATTGTTTCACTGGTCGACGGGCGCATTACCAGAGTTTCCAGCATTATTGATCAACCGGTTTCCGAGGGTACGACAATACTCAGCATTGAGTCGCCGATATTACAAAAGCAAATTGCCGAGGCAAAAACCCATATCGAGCAAAAAAAGCTCGAACTCGAGGCGCAGCGCAAACGCTATCTAGTGGCTATCGAAACCTCTGGCTCTATGACCAGCCGCGAGGCTCGCCTGTTACAGATCGATATAGATCTGGTCGAACAGGAAGTCAGCCTAGCTATGCGTGACCTGCTTGCCCTCTACGAGTATCAGGAGAATCTTTCGATACTCTCACCCAGTGATGGCCGAGTTGTGCAGCTGCTACGTGAGCGCGGTGCCATGGTTAAGCGCGGTGAAACTCTGGGTGTCTTTGAACGTGCCGAGGCGCCGGTGGTGAATGTATTTGTCACCGAACAGGAGGCGCGCTTAATCCACCTTAACCAATTGACTCAGGTGCACCTGCCAAGTTTGAATCAACACTGGCTGGGTTCTGTTAGCGATATCAAAATAGAAACCCTGAGGTCCACTGCACAACAGCTCAGCTATCATTCTGAAAGCTTATCTGAGCGATATATTCAGATAGAAATTGAACTGCAAATGAACAGTTCCGATGCCCTTCACCTGCGCTCTGGTCTTCCTGTGGAGGTGCGCTTTGCCACCTCGCGGATAAGTCAGACTGTACTAAAATACCTTGCCAATAAAGAGCGAGCGAATTCTACCGACCACCAGAGTTTATCTCAGCAGGCACTGTGAACAGCGGCAAATCAAATCGCGATTACAGTGCCCTGATCAGCGGTGAACTCTATGTTGATAAGCCGAAAAAATGGCATAGCAAAGCGCGTCTTCAATTAGCGGCCTATATCATTGTCTGCCTACTGCTGATTCTTTTGCTGCCGAATAAGCTCTGGCAGCCCGAACTTAAGACCGCCACTATTACTCTCGGGACACTTGGGATTTGGCGTTACAGCTGGTGGTTTGTGCATGTGCTGCGCTCGGAGTTTTATCAACATCGACGCTTCCCACAGATCCGCGCCAATGCGGATCAAGTCTGGCGCGATGGCTGGCGACCGCGGCATATGCATTTTATGATGACCACTTTTCGCGAACGCCGCGAGACCACCGAGCTGGTTATTCAGAGTATCTGTCGCGAGGTCGAAGAAGCTGGCGTGCCCTGCACTCTGTGGCTGGGCTCCGGCGATGCCTATGATGAAGATATCATCATGACCTATCTGCGCCAGCACGCTAAACATCTGCCGCTGGAATTTATAATGATCCGTCAGAATCTCTCTGGCAAACGAATGGCCATAGGATTGATATTGCGGGCTATGTCGCGCAGGGGTATTCACAAGGATGACCTGATTGTATTTATGGATGGTGATGCGGTGTTGGCGCCGGGGATTTTGCGCAAGTGTTGTCCACTGTTTGAAAATGACCCCGAACTGCAGGCCGTCACCACCAATGAAGAGGTGATTTGCTATGGCCCAAAATGGATTCAGTCGTGGCTGACCATGCGCTTCTCGCAGCGCAGAATCGCTATGCAATCTCATTCTATGTCTAACAAAGTATTAACCCTGACCGGGCGTATGTCAGTGTTTCGCGCCAACCATCTAACCCAGTACAATTTTATTCGTATGCTCGAGGCCGATCACCTCTATCACTGGTTATGGGGAACATTTCGGTTTCTCTCCGGAGACGATAAAAGCACCTGGTATTACATGCTAACCAAGGATGCCAAGATGCTCTATGTGCCCGATGCACTGGTTTATACCATCGAGGAGATTGAGGGTTCAGGGGTTGAACGAATGACCCAGAACTTTCGCCGCTGGTCGGGCAATATGCTGCGCAATGGCACCAGGGCACTGAAGTTGGGGCCGAACAAGATTGGGGGTTTTATCTGGTGGTGTGTGATGGATCAGCGCATCGCGATGTGGACTATGCTGGTCAGCCCTATAGTTGCCATAGGCGCCACATTACTTCACGACCCCTATTATATTGTCTGGTACTTTATCTGGATTGCCATCTCAAGGATGGCGCTGTCGCTATTTCTATTTCGCTACAGCAACAGCGTGCATATTGAGTGGCCATTTATTCTCTATTTTAACCAGCTGCTAAATGCGGCGGTTAAGGTCTATTGTCTGGCCAGACTGTCTAAACAGCGCTGGACTAACCGGGGCAATCAGTCATCGGGCAATACCCATACTACAGCCGATAGGCTAAAAGATATGATGGCGACTTACATCACCACCGTATGGGTAACCGGATTAATTTTGTCGGTTCTTTTTTACACCCAGTTGCTGCAGTTTCCAGATATACACTATTACTGAATAGTAAGCCGCTACCTAGTGATGCTCCTGGTTAATTTTGCAGCACCCTGTTTGCGCATGTCGCTATAGTAAGGAAGGGTTAGGCTCTCTTTTAGTCTCTCTTTTAGTCTCTCTTTCAGGCTATATTTAATACAAAAAAAAGCCCCAACTTTAGTCGGGGCCACGTGAACGATAACCGTTTAATTGACGCTTATAAGGATTCTAGGAAACGCAATACCGACTGCTGATTTTGCACTGACAGGGCCTTATATGCATCAGTCGATATTTTCCCTTCAGAGCCTTCAATACCGTGCCATAAAATAGCCTCTTCAATAGAGCGCGCTCGGCCATCATGTAGATAGGCGTGATCAGGTGTACAAATTTCTCCACCTTCCCTGCCGGTCGGATTAGTAACCCCGCCTGTTACACAGGCGGACAAGCCGAGTCCCCACAATGGTGTCGTTCGCCACTCGCCACCGCTGGCCAGCCCCTCACCCAGATTATCGGCGAGCCCTTCACCCATATAATGCAGCAACATATCACTATAGGGATAAATGGTTTGGTCACGCACTTCGGCCAATGGATGGAACTCACTGGTCTGGAAGGACTCCGTGTGACAGCCTGCGCAGCCAATATTTCTAAACTGCTCTCTGCCCTGAAGGACTTGCTGGTTTTCAACGCCCTCGTTCCAGACGCGCTGAGGACGTACACCCAGAGCAGAAATATACAAGATAAGGTTGTCTAAGTTCTCTTCCGGCATCAGCGGGCTGTTTCCACCGCAATTGGTTTGTGCGGAGCCACAATCCGGATTAGGCAGAACAGAGGTTCGTACGCCCATATCGGTATTCAACGCTGCGGCCACCTGATGCTTTACGCTTGTGGTTGCCGCCTTCCAGCCAAAACGACCCAGGCGCGTTAGCGCACTGTTCTCGGGGTCTACCACTCTATTGGCACGACCGGAAATACCGTCGCCATTAGCATCATCGGGGTCTTCCAACGCTAGGATAGCCGTTTCGGGTATGGCTTCCAGCAAACCCAACCCAACAAGACGCGGGGCAATTCGCGCAGAAAAAGTAGCAGGTGTACCCTGACTAAATTGATAGTTGGGGGTTCGCAGTCCGTTTGCACCTTCGGTCCAGGAAGCGATAGAAACATTGCCTTCACCGGCACTGCCGCTAGGCTGCAATACACTGCCAATAAGCGGGTCTGGTGCACCATTGGCATCACCTACTTTAAATACCCAACGATCAAGCGAGACACCATTATTAGCAACGCCGGCACCGCCATTACGCTCATGACAACCGGTGCAACGCTGATTAATGTAACGTGTACCTGACAAACCAGC
>ENA-OQVM01005146-OQVM01005146.1-marine-metagenome-genome-assembly--contig:-NODE-5146-length-12761-cov-5.008436_pt1 | contig 12761 bp, 10 predicted proteins | sample MGYA00237776_ERZ505498 | MGnify/ENA primary metagenome ERZ505498 (study PRJEB26159, sample SAMN06265151) | marine metagenome | isolation source: Helgoland LTER site | place: Germany:Helgoland, sampling... | reverse complement strand
TTCCTTCTTTAGGGTCAAAAACATCCGTCCCTTTAAACTCATATTCTTTACCTACTTTTTCTGACGCTATCTTAAAAGACTTAGCGAGTTCTCTAATAGGTTTAGGAGCAGCTTTATTGTTAATAACATTATCTATATTAGATAACACTGTTGATCTCTCTTTACCTCCTTGTCCTACCCAAGCATTTATCTTTTTAGCCGTAACACCGTGAAGCATTTCGTGAACAATAGTTTGCTCATCCGCTCCTCCGTATAACTCAACACGATCCAAACTAGGTTTATAAGCACCTACAATAGAACCTTTATCTCCTACATCTCCTCTAACTGTAGTAGGATCACCTTCAACATCAGGTTTGTAATAAACTACAACCTCTAAATCATCTTGATCTTTTATGATCTTCTTTAAGTTCTTAGCTAAGTTCTGTACTTCTGGAGTATCAGCGTTAACAGCTAACTGATCTAAAGTTCTCTCTACAGTAGCAGCTTGAGGTGTGGACGGATCGAGTGTACCTCCTTTTTGAAATGGTTTACCAGACTCTACAGCTTGTTTGCCTTTTAATAAGAAGTCTTTTGTTTTATCATCTATACGACCAGCGAAGATACCATACCTTTTTGATAGACCTGGTTCAGCTAAGTCACCTCTAAAACCTGCGTTTACCAGTTTAGTCGCTGTTCCTTTTAATGAGGGAGATATTTCAAACTGTTCGTATATATTTGGATTTCTTACAAACTCATCAACAGCTTGCGAAGGATAATCAAAACCTAACCAATCTTCTTTAGCTAACGCTTTCAAGAAACTTCTATACTTAGGTTTAAATTGATCTAAAGCTCCCAGCACTTCATCGTGGCTTGCTTCCATATCTAAGTGCTCAAACCACTCATCTATAATGTCTCTATCAAATTCATCTATTAATTCTGGACCTCTAGCTATAGAAGCTAAGTCTTGTTGTAACCCTGTATCGACTACTGCCTGTGCTTGTCCGACTGCGTCCTTACCTTCTCCTTTAGCTTTACGTCCGTCCTTAATAGCTTTCAGGGATTTAATAAACACACCAGCTACAGCTTCAAGACCTAGACCTTCCAACACATTCTTCATGCGTCCTTCTAACTCACCTTCATCTTCATCGTGTGCCAAGAACTCAGTAACTGGATTCTGTAACTCTGGTACTTGTTGGATAAGATTAGATAGTCTAGCTTCTTGTCCGTTAAAGAAAGTAAAATCAGTAGCAGCACCAGCAACAACACCTTTAGTAACAGTACCTGCTTTAGCTAATGCACCTGCTCTACCTGCAAGACCAAACAAAGGAATGAATCCTGTAGCAAACTGAGATATACCTTCTACAGCACCACCTGCCATAGTCTTAGAAGTACCAAGGAATCTAGTGTCGTAGTCAGGCAGTACATCAAAAGAAATGTAATCCGCTAGGTTATACGCTCCTTGAAACGCACCTTCTACACCTCTAAATGGAGCAGCTAATACATCACCTGCAACGTCAAAAAAATCATCATTTTCTTCTTCTAGTATGTTTTGCTCGTCCATTTTATTTAATTAAATTAAGTCGCTTATGTAATTCTCTTTGATCTTTTACAAAATTAACAATATTTGTTACTCCTATTTTAGTAGCCACATCTTTAACTTCTTGAGGCATATCTTCGTCTTTGTCTATTTCCCTTGCAGCTTCTATCGAAGGTACAGTAAGCATTCTCACTGTTTTTGTTTTATCTTGTAATGTCTCAGGTTTAAATCTAAAGCCCAGTTGTGTGACAGGTTCTTCTCCAGCCAAAGCAGCAACGAACCCTCCAGTTATTCCTTCTATCAATAAATATTGTTGGGTGTATTGCTCTCGTTCTTTACTCGTGTAATACTCATCTGGAGTTGGTTTTATACCGCTATACCGCCAGTTAGTTCTATTATAATTAGGATTAGGAGCTATGCCTTTTCTTCCTTTTTCCTTTATAGCACCAGGTTTTATTCTCTCCGACAAAACAGTTAAAGTTTCACTCCCCTCTTCCATTAAATACATAAAAGATTTTTGTTTTTCTTTTGGTTCAGCTGTTGGATTTAACGTTACTTTTATAGCTTCTCTAGCTAAGTCTACCCTTACATTCCTTAATCCCTCTGGAGTGGCTGCTACTTTACCAAAGTAAAAAAGATCATTAGATGTAGGTGCTTTTGTAGATTCCTCGTAGCTACTATTTAAAACTTTATTAGCCTCTACTTCAATCTTATCTTCTTTGTCTATCTTATCTTTTAAAATATTAAATTTATTAGCTGTGTTTTCTATGTAAAAAGAATAACGTTCTTTAGCGTAAGTTTCTAGTTCTGCTTTTCTTTCCGTTTCATTAAGACCGCTAGTTACAAGTTCTAAACTTTTATTATTGTAGTCACTACTATATTCAACTTGTGCATTTAAGAGTATATCCCTAGTTCTTTGATCTGTTGTTATATCAGCATAATCAGCCAATAAAGAAGCTTCCAATTCACGTGCTAGGTTTCTCTCAAAGACTCTAATAGAGGGTGTTTCTCTTATCAATGTGTTAGATAAATCTTTTTCTAGGTTGGGGTCAGGTTTTTCTAAATCCCTTAAAGTTTCTATTATTCGCCCTCCATATTCAGGGTCTTCCTTAAATGTCTTTTCTTTAACAGCATTTAAATATTCGACTTCACTTTTATAAGAAACACCATCATAAGTTACCTCTTTCCCTGATCGTATGACAGCTATATCTCTTGATGTTGTGTAGTAGATACTTTGAATCGCTTCTTTTTCTTTCTCTTCTTCCTCCTCCTCTGCATCTTCAGACGCTTTATCTATCATAGTATCGAACATACCTAGATCAGCAGCTGACATCTTAGATGCACCAAAGTTTAAATTAGTCGTAGCCCAGTCCAATAAAGCATCTGCTTGTACTCCTAGTCCATCCCTAGACAAAGCAATTAAAGTTTCTCCGAATATTTTTCTTTGTTCTTCAGCTGAGTATGAATTTAAAGAAGACCAAGATGTAGCTAATTCATTTTTTGATTCAAGGTTTAATTCCCCTCCTTGATACCCACCTCTAACATTTTCATAGAAAGAACTCATAACACCGTGTGCAGTCTCTCCCTTAGCTTTAGCGTTCTGTCTTACTTCAAAGTTTGTTACAAGAGGTTGTATCTGTGGGTTGATAGCTTTTTGTAAACCTTGCTGTGCAATAACAGAACCTGCTAATCCAGGGTTATTTTGTATGTACTCATCTCTTACTTTATTTACAATATCAGCACCTCCTTCAGGATCATCTGCTAGAGGATTAGTAAGACGCTTATTAATTTCCACCATCAAATCACGGCTGGCTACTTTACCTAAAGCTTCTATCTTCCTCTTCTGATTAATAGGAGAAGTTAGCCAGCTTATCGCACCTTTTCTTACTTGCTTATCAAACTCTCCCTCTGTCTTTTGGAGCATCGCTTGAATCTCTTCAGGACTCTTCCTTGATAACTCATCCTCAAATTGTTCTGCTTCTATATCGGCTACCTGTGCGTACTGCTGAAGCATAGGATTAACCTGTGAAAGAGCGTCAGCAAGGTCCATCAACTTATTCCTACCAACTGCACTAGCTCTACGCTGACCTACACTGTATTGACCTGCTCGTTGAATAGTAGGTTGAATACCTGGAACTGCGTCACCTAACCCTTGTACTTGTACTCGTTCTGCCATTATCTTCTCCTACCTGTCATTGCTTGTGTATAACTCTGGGCTGATGTAGTTCCTGTTGACGGTGATCCCATCCTACTACTAATACCTTGACCTGCTGCATAGCCACTCATCGCTTGTGACCCTGCTTGCAACACTGCACCTAAAATACTAGGTTGACTGACAGGTGGTCCAAGAGGTTGATTAATGCTTATTTGACGTTGAGTAGTAGCGAACCCTGCTTGTTCTAACCCTAATCCAGTACCCACTCCAGTTAACTCTTGTTGTCTTAAAGCTGCTGCTCTATACCCTGCTTCCTGTCTAGTATAGTCATCCATTAAAGCAGTAACACTAGCACCTGTAACACCTGCTTCACCTGCTGAAACTCTCGCTCTAGCTAAAGCTTCTTGAGACTTCCTACTTACTTGTTCAAGTTCCCTAGAGGTAGCTTCCTGTTGCTGTGCTTGTTGCATTCTAATGCTTGATTGCTCTTGCATGAATCGACTTCTTTCAGCAGCTGACGATTGGGCTTGATACGCTGCCTGTTGAGCTTGAGCGGCTGCTTGTTGTTTAGCTTGTTGTCTAGCACCTGCGAATTGAACCCCTGATTGGAGACCTCCTACTACTGCCATTGCTGCTGCTGGATTACACATAATATATTACTTCCTCTCTATCTTAAATGACTTATAACCAGGGATATTGCAATCCTCAAAGGTAGCACCTAACCAAGTTAACCACCTAATACTTAAAGTGTTAGCTTCCATGACATAGTTTGTTAAGTAATCAAAGCCTTGCATCAAGTCATCAATCCACACTTGTGAATCCTTAACAAACTTCTTCTTTATCTTACAAAAATTCCTTGTCCCTAACAACCAAGCTATGCCTACATTCTTCCTAGGAGATACTCCAAAGCTTGCTAATAGACCGTCTTGATCTGTCTTGATGCTGTAGCACTTACTACTTGATTCAAATGATCCGTACACAGCATCTCTAGGGTGAAACATTAGACCGATACATTCCATCATATCTTCTTCTCGTAAGTCATCGTATAACAAAGGAGCATCAAGGGTGGGCATACTAGGTTCTATTCTAACTTCCATATCTTCTACTTCTTGGTATCATCATAGATTCAAATTCAGCTGCAAGTATTTTCACTGGTAAAGCACTAGAAGATTTAATTTGAATAGTAGCGTCATTAGGTTGTGCTTGGACAGGGAATCTGAAATGTCCGTCTTGAGGTACAAAAGTATTAAGTGTTAAGTTAGAACCTAGTACTTCAGGATTAAAAGCATAGCTATATGTATCTCTAAATTTAGGAGTTATCTCTACAGTAAAGTGTCCAGTTTCAGCGTAGTTCAAGCTACCACTTCTTATTGTTTGATAAGCGTAATCAGTAGATGATCTTCCTCCTCTTTCTGTGGGTTGCTTTAATGATTGGTCTGAGAACTTGTATAACATATCATAAGGAAAACCTGCTACAAAATCGACACTTGTTAAATCAGCTGTGACTGTACCTTCTGTGGTGGATGTCCTTGTAAAGGGATACTTATGTCCTGTCTTTGAATATATCTCAACTCCATTAGGATCATAAGGAAATCCACTTATAGTAGTTAACTTAGTCGATGCACTATAACTAAAAGACAACTCAGACTTATCCAACCTACTATCTAACAATAAAGTATAGCTATCATTACCATCCTTTAAGTTGTTCTCCATAGGTAGCTTCTCTAAGTAAGTAGATTCGGAGTCTTTAGTGATAACAAAAAGATTAGCTTCGATAAAATGAGCACTGATTATTTCCCTGGAGAATGTAAACTTTTGCCAAGCTGATTGTACCTTCTCTTTATTCTGCCAAAAGAATTTATAAACAAACATTGTAGTTCTATCACCGTTCAAAGCTACGATTAAATCTTGAACAGAAGAACCCACCATTAACTCTAAAGTCGAAGGGATATAAGTAGGTATTTGTGAAGTTATTTCAGAAGCATCAAATATATTATTATCAGCATCTACATAGTACTCCATTAATCCTTCACTATTATTCCTTTTAAAATTAAAGTATAAATAGTTATTAATTACTAAAGGTGTAATTGTCTCCGAAGAATCGTACTCTGTTGTCGGTGTAATGCTAACTGTTTTAGGAGTAAGCAATTCACTCCCTCTTAATACAAACTGAGTTCTATTGGAAAAGATTACAAGTTTCTCTTGAAAAGGAACAGCGTGTTGTAACTCCACTACTTTTGTGTGACTAATACCAACATCAATTGGAGCGGAGTCTAATAAACTTAAAACACTTGTCCTCCAAAAATTAAAGTACTCATCCGCTTCACTGAACAATACATTATTCTTAGTCAAGAAGCCTAGTCTATTCTTAAAAAAGAACATATCTTTAACTTTACTTCCCACTAAGCTAGGAGCAGGATTACTTCTATCATCTCCTACTTTCCTTGGTTCCCAAGAAGCAACATCTAAGGTCCAGTAATTAAAGGAAGTATCTGTAGGTTTTAACTGTAAAGGCAGAGTATTAGGGTTTAAAAGTGATTTAATACCTTCTGATGCTCCTTCAGTATCATCTTCATTTTTCCATCCTATAGTTTCTATCCAAGTACCTTCTCCAAATTCTTTATTATCCTTTGCTTTGAATCTTACATAGTAGTCATCTTGGTCTAGTTCAGGATCACCTATTACTTTAACTCTAAAATTATTATAACATTTAGCAGGTAAATCTGTTATGCTAGAAACTTCTTTGTAAATAACACCCAGTCCTTGATCCGCTAGTCCATCCGCAGCTCTTATCGAAAAGTCACTGCCTATTACATAACTAGTATTTGAAGCCCAAGGTGAAGCTAAATCTGTCCTTGTTGTTTCTATCCAATATGTAGAGTAATTTGCACCTACTCCAGGTTCATCTGTACTGGATGCTGTGTGGTTTTGTATGCACTTGTAAAATTTATTGTTATGAGATACATAAGAAACCCTAGAGATTTTAATAATAGCATCTTTATTTTCTGTCCTAATCGCACCTGATGCTGATAATGTAGTAGTTCCTGTCGCAAGTGGTGCAGGAGTAGGAACAAGAAGGGGGTATAAAAAGTTCAACCCATTCCAAACTTCAAAACTCCACTCTGTTGTTGGACTTTTTACTTCAGGTATAAATTGAATTATAGGGTCAGGGTAAGAACTATCGTATCCAGTTCCTCCGTACAGCATAGTAACACTTTGTATTACACCTCCTTGGACATCACAAACACCTTTTGCTCCTTGTCCTTTTAAAACTCCATTACTATCATACTGTTCTACAACAGCAGTCACTCGAAAACTGTCAACTAATATATTTGATGATAAAGCATTTAAATCAGCTGTATAATTTCCTCCTCCACTTGTAACTGTAATGCTAGATATAACATTAGTGGCTTGAGTGTAGTTATAAGCTATTAAATCACTGAGGTCTTTTGCAATGTGTCCTGTATCAGCGTCAAATCCATCACTTCCTGCCCCACTACGATATGTAGCAGGGTAATCAGCGTGAGGTGTGTGTTCATTTGTATGTCCACTTGGAAGTGCTGCATTATTAAAAGGCACTAAGAGATCATCGATGTACACGTTATAGTTTTTCTTATAGTCTCCTAGTTTAACAAAGAGTAAAGCTTCCCTTTCTAAAGGCTCTGAAAGTTGAGAAGAAGAAATAGATACAGTCTGTTCTTTATTGGCTATGAAAGTATAATCAGCTACTGTAAGTGCTTTAACATCTTCTCTAAGATTAGATATATTGTTTAAATACGTTTGTGCTCGTGTACTTATACTAACCTGCGTCACAGGACTGCCTGTGTTTAAATTGAAAAGAGAGACTGCACAAAGAGATACTTTATTCTCTAATACACAAGCAAACCTGTTGTCATCATCTCTGTCTATGTATTGAACAAAGGCATCATCGTTAACAGGATGAGTGAATAGTTTATTGACGTGCCTTGTATTAGGACGCTTAACAAGTCCTTCTACAACAGTAGCCCAAGCATTGATCTGTTCGTCACATTGCCCTGGAAAACGTAAGTTGTCAGGTTGTTGTGAAACCCCTTGTGCTAAGTTAGGAACACTGTTTACTAGCAACGGCATCTCTATCGATCAAGTACTCGTAAGACGCTGTAGTTATCGAAGATGGTTCTGTCTGCATTCTCAGAGTCACTCTCAATAGCTCTTGCTTTCGCTTCAATCTCATCTCTTAAAGCAAAACCTTCTATCTCTCGACTACCTAAGAATCGAGCAGCAAATATACGAGCTGCTTTAACAGATATGTAATGTCTAAATTGTTCAGGTAATTCTTCGTAAGCTAACTCAAAAGTTATAATAGCTTTTAAGGTCTTAGTCCAAGTTTCCCTGTGGTTTTTCCTGTCGTATAATTTAAGACCTCTTTGTACAGGATCAGTATCCGTGTTCAACTCAGGGTCTAAATCTACTTTTAAAGTGTTAACAGGAAGAGTAATCTTACTAGTACCTGAATCAGGAACTAAAGGATAATCATACTCAGTGTTATAATGCCAACCTTCCGATTGGATTGCTTTGCTTGTTTCATTTAAAACAGACTCTGCTTGAACTACAGTCACAGGAACAGCACTTGTGCCTCCTAATGTATTAACAGGAGACTCTCCTATTACAGAGATCATTATGTTTACTGCATCAAGTTTAGTCGTTAAAGCCATAGCATTCTTTAGTAAATAAAAATATCAGTGAAGGGAAGGGATTCCGCTACGCAGTCCCCCCTCCCAACACCGAAGAGAGAATCCTTATTAAGCAATAAGTTCGATAGCACACTCAGGACGGAGGATTCCGTGTCCCATAGCATACTTAGCAACGAACAATGTACCTTGACGCTCAATCTGATATTCAGACTCAGTAGCAAGATCAAGAAGCTTAACCGTTCCTACAGCAGCAGAGTGTCCTACGATACCCAAACTATTGCTGAAGTCACCGTCATATCCGTCAGTAGCTGCAAACAAATCATTACTACTACCTGCATCTCCTGAGTTTATTCCAGAAGCGGAAGTCAAATCAGTTGAAGGGATGTTGTTAGATTTGTAGATAGTGATACCTGCAATCTGAGGGATTGATCCAGTAGCAACGCTACCTAAACCTCCTACGTCTTTATTGACGGCAGAAGTAGAGATGGCAAGAGCACCTGCACCACCAGTAATAAGCCTGTAATACTCTTGTGGGCGAAGCACTGCGAAACGACCGTCACTAGGAACGTCATTTTCATCAAGCTTCTGAGCAGCACTAAAAAAGGCAGCAACTAACTCAGCACCTGTAACAGTTTCAGGATTACCAACAGAACCTGGACCACTAAAATCGTTATTAGGAACGTCTAGTCTGCCTCCAACTTTACCACCTGTGATAACAGCAGATGAACGAGCTGCACCTATGAATGACTTAGCTACTGCTTTATCAAAACGAAGAGCAAGAGCTTTACCAATCTCGTTCGCGTAAACGGAACGAATATCGTAGTGATTCTTTACATCATCAATGTTAGCCAAGAAGGTAGAAGCCAACAACATCTTATCGATGGTGATTATTTTCTCTGCCTTTTTGATGTCACTGAGGTAAGTAGCATTTCCTGAGCCGTCATTAGCTTCAGCAATGTTGTCGCCAGGTGTGTGGTAAGAAGCAGAAGCAATTCCAGTAACTGGGAACTGAGCTGATTTACCGTTTTCGATTGTGCGGACAGTGTGTAAAGGTTTGAAGACGTTCGACTCCTCAAAAGTTTGTAAGATTTCTCCACTAAACTTTTTAAGAAACAAAGCATCTACATCATTAGCACTATTAATCTGTCCTGCACGTGAGGGGAATGTTAATCCATTAGCCATAATATATGTTTTTTGTAATTGTTATTATTAGTATTTGTTTTTCGACTTTCGTTTGAACCTTTGATCGAGATTGTCCACCGCAGTGGGTCTTAACATTAGTACTACTAATTGTCTGTTAAAGTAAATTAAGTATTATAATTCCACCTAAACATAGAACAGTCAAGACAATAGCCTTCTCCTTCTTGCTCAAGTTATTATAAATTCTTCTTAGTCTTTTTAATTGATTTATCATTATTATTAGATTTTTTCTGTACGTATCGGGTATAAAAGATAGGGACTATGTTCCATAGAATAACACCTACAAGACATAGTTTCAAGAAACCATATACTTCATCTAACATAGAATCAAAGAATCCGTTATCCATCTTCTCATCTAATTGTTGTTGTACAAGTTCCTGTACATCTCCTTCAGATATAGCTTTAACTTTCTTAGCTAATCCTTTGTTCTCCTCCATTAACTTAGCACCTTCTCCTAGTCCCCATCCAAGGGCAGCACCACCAGCAGCAGGACCAGGACCACCAAGGCTACCAACAGTTGCTCCACCTACACTGCCTATTAAAGGATAAAAAGAAGCCTTGGAACATCCACCAAAAAGAACCAGAACCAACACTGGCAAGAAAAAAGATGGAGTCCAAGGCTTCAAACCTACAATAAAAGTCTATATATTACTGACAGATATACGTCTGTCAATCTCTTCGTGATATGCTTTATCTCCACTCCTATATCTAGGATCAGATTGAGCACGGGCTAATTCCTGCATGGAACGAAAGGGCATAGTAGATGACTTGTTAACTGCTCCTTGTACTAGTCGAGGACTAACACCATTCTCTGCTTTAAATTGAGCGTACAATCCTTTAGTGGCTAACTTAGCTTGTTCAACTGTACCGTTCTGTACGATTTCATCAAAGGTATTTACCTCTTCAGGAGATAAGTTGTTAGAAGCCCACTCTGCCATTTGATCCCAATTCCCATCAGCTACAGACTTGATGCTACCTTCTTCACTTTGCATAAGTGCCTGTTGACCAGCAGCATAGCTATCTACTATCTCCTTCGATATCCCAGCTTTAGCAAGATTCTCATAGGTCTCCTCAGATAGCTTACCATCATTTTGAAAGAACTCTTTAGAAGCTTCCACAACAATATTGTTACTATCCAAGTCTTCCTTCTGAGTGTCATCGGTTTCTTCTTGTACTTCAGATTCTTCCTCCTGTTCAACCCCTGCTCCCATTTTCTTTTCAAGTTCACTATAGGCACTAGCCATGTCTTCAGGACTTTTAAACTTTTCTGGTAACCACTCAGGTCTATTATCTTCCGTCTGTTCTTCAGGTACTGCTTCAACAGCTTCTTCTGATTCGGGGTCAATCTCCTGTGGTGCTTTCTCATTTATCTCTACTCGGTGTAATTCAGCCATATCTCTCTTTACTCTTCTTGTGGTTGTTGTTGTTGACTACTCATGTACTGCTCTTGTGCAGCATTGATAGCAGGTGCTACAGCAGGTCCACCCAACTTCATCATCATCTCTTGTTGTTGGGCTTGCTGCATAGCTTGTTGAATTTCTTCATCTGATTTGATTAAACCTTCTGTTTCAATACCTAACGCAGTAGCTCTTCTTTTGAAGTAATCTGATACGTTAACATACTGTGCTACTGCTTGTGGTCCTACTATTTGATTAGCTCCTGCAAGGAATAGATCAAGCTTTTGTAAATCATTACCTCGTCCTAGTGCTTCAACACCAGTAACAATAGTAGGTTTAACAATGTCTTTAGGTAACTTAGGAAGTCTTCCTTCTTTACTCATCCTTGCCATTAACCTAGTAACGACAGGCATTTGAAACTCTTGTGATAATAAAGAATACAATCCACCAAGTGCAGCTTCTAACTCCTGAGATAACATTCTTATCTCCTCTGCTGTTACTCGTTCTGCATCTCTGACTACTCCACTGTTAAGAAGGAAAGCTTGAGACAGTCTGTCACTGATTCCATTCATTACTCCTTGTGCAGTACGGAAGTCATTGAACTTGTTAAGTTGTAAAACAGATACATCTCCATCACTTCCTTGTACAATTGCACCGTTAGGAGATTCAGATAAAGTCTTAGCCCTGGTTGTACCGTTAGGATTAACCATGAAGAGAACCTTAGCTGCTGCTGCACTACCTTCGACTATCGCTTTTGTTAGTGACTCTAGTGATTTAAGATCACCTAAGTACTCCTCTACAAAGCCACGTCCATAGTCTTCACCGTCTATCCTTGTATAACGAAGAGGAAGAAAGGGAGACTTTTCAACAGGGTATCTACCCTTTGACTCCTCAATGACCATTCCCTTTACATCTTGTTGTACTATAAATTCATTACCTTCTCTGATAACAGAGGTGTATAGATCACAGCTATTCTCTTTCTCTTGACGATAGACTTCTTCTCTTACAGACTCAGGAAGCATCATCGGAGCAACAGTTTCTTTGATAGCTATGTGTGTTACGTTACCCATTGGGTCTCTCTTCACTACATAACGATCTAATCGAAATACCCTCATCCCTCCTTCGTCAGGTAAGTATAACAAAGTATTTCCAGCTACCAATAAATTCTTTAACGCTTCAAATACTCCTACTCTAAATGCTTCGACTTCTACTTCTTGAGATACACTTCGTTCTACATCTGCTAAAGCTTTCTCTAAGTCAGATCGTAATTGCTCTCCTCCCTCTGGTCCTAACTCCTGCTTTGCTTTATCTAATTCATACCTGTCTATAACAAGACGAAAGAACGGAGCGTTAGGTGGTAACAAAGCTAATAGTAATTTAGAAGCTAAGTTGTTAACTCCTCTAGCTCCTACTCCTTGATACGGTGTGTAATACTTAGTAGCGTAGTTATGCCCATCGGGAGGCATGATATAAGGAATAGTTAACTCAGATGAGGTACGACCTCTATCCAAGAAAGACCACCTTTGGTTCTCTAAGGAGTGGTATAAGCCTTGGGCTGTTTCTTGCATAGGTTAGATAGGTTCGTCAGAAGTCCACTCGTCTCCGCTTAATACGGTTAGTATTTCAGAATGGGAGTATTGCGTTTTACCATCCAAGAATGAAGGTGTTGTGTCAGTGTCAAACTTAACAAATGTCTTTGTGCCATCGGTTGAGAATCTAACTGTATCTGCACTTGTCTCATCCACTTGGCTAAAATCAACGGAGTCTACTTCGTCCGCATTTATTATTACATATTTTCTGCTCATAATTTATTAAGGTAC
>ENA-OQVM01005144-OQVM01005144.1-marine-metagenome-genome-assembly--contig:-NODE-5144-length-12767-cov-6.971946_pt1 | contig 12767 bp, 5 predicted proteins | sample MGYA00237776_ERZ505498 | MGnify/ENA primary metagenome ERZ505498 (study PRJEB26159, sample SAMN06265151) | marine metagenome | isolation source: Helgoland LTER site | place: Germany:Helgoland, sampling... | reverse complement strand
CTTTTTTGCTGGGCGTATTTTTTTGTTCTGTTCTTTACGTCAAATGCGTTGGCTGATAGTCGGCGAACTACTGCGTACACTCCTTTCTTTAGCCTGGCTTGTAAAAGCGTAGTTTGGCTATTTTTTCCTGTTTCTGTATTTCCTTCTAAGTTTAAAGAAAAATTTGAGAGTGCCTTTAAGGGTATATGCTTGTGAAAAAAATTATTTCCATCGTTTCTCCTTGGGTTCTTCTCACTATTTTCATGCTACCTATTTCATTAGTGTGGGCAAACAATAGTAATGGAGAAAATGATGGTTACGCCCACCATGATAGTGATAGTGGGCACTATGATGATTCTCATGATCGCTGGGAGTGGCGTGGTCCTCACAGGAGCTGTCACGTTAAAGGAAAGCATTATCATAAGCACTATGGCGGGAATGGAAATTCAACTGGCGAATTGAGTTGTTCTAATGCTAAAGCAGTCCCTAGAACCTTATGGCCTGCCAATCATAAGTTTACGCCAATTGATATTCGCGGCATGAACACTATTGACGGTAGTGACCCGGTTGTCACTATTCAGTGTGTATATCAGGATGAGCCGCTTAACGGTGTTGGTGACGGGAATACCGATATTGATGCAAAGCTATCATCATCTGGTCGTCTTAAGTTGAGAAAAGAGCGTGCGAGTCGACGACGAGGAAACGGTAATGGACGTGTCTATCATGTTGATTTTAAAGCACAAGACATCGCTGCTGGCGAGAGCTGTCAGGGTAGTGTCGCAGTAGAGGTGCCGCACCGTTGGTGGGGTAAAGCCAAAGATGATGGCCGTTTGTATGTCAGTTTAGATAATGGATTTAACTGTGGCGGTGATGATAATCAACCGCCAGTTATTGCCAGTGATCCGGTGTTAACGGCAATGGAATTAACTCCCTACGAATACGCCGTAATCGCCACTGATCCCGAAAACGATACTCTGGGCTACCGTTTGTTAGAAGCTTCCACTGCGATGGATATTACGGCTGATGGCATTATTCAGTGGACGCCGGAGCAAGGTGATGTGGGTAGCTATACGATCACGGTTGAGGTGAACGATGGCGATAATGCAATCGAGCAATCGTTCACGTTAACAGTTTCTGCGCGTGATAATACGCCGCCAGTCATTACCTCCAGTCCCGTATTGGAAGCGACGGAAGAGCAATCCTACGAATACCAACTTACCGCGTTGGACAACGAAAACGACAGCTTTGGTTTTTCATTAGCGTCAGGCCCATTGGGTTTATCCGTTAGCTTTGATGGGTTGGTGCAATGGACGCCGAACGAAGGGCAAGCGGGTACGCATGAAGTCACTGTTGAAGTCATTGATGGACTGGGTGCTGCCGGTACACAAAGCTACACGATTAGCGTTTCAGCTAAGCCAAACAATGCGCCAGAAATTCTTTCTGCCCCAGTCACAACCGTTAATGAAGATGCGCTTTATCAGTACACGGTATTAGCGACCGACCCCGAAGGCACCAACTTAACGTATCGACTGGTTGAAGCACCAACGGGGTTAGCGCTGACCGACAATGTCCTTAATTGGACGACGACCTTCGATGATTCCGGTGAATACCCTGTCACGATTGAAGTGGAAGACGCTGAAGGTGCAACCGCTTCACAAACTTTCTTGTTGACTGTAGTTGATATTAATCGCCCGCCTTTGTTTACCTCTGTTCCCACACTCACCGTAGCGGAAAACACGCTGTATCAATACACGCCCGAAGCAACCGATGATGATGGTGATGTCATTATTATCGAGTTGATATCTGGTCCGACCGGTATGCTGTTGAATGCCGATGGCGTGATTGAGTGGACGCCCACTTATGACGATGCGGGACTATACGATATTGAGATCACCGCTGACGATGGGCGAGGTGGCGTTGCTTCCGATCAATTCCAGATCACAGTCACCAATACCAACCGCGATCCTCAGATTACCTCCATGCCAATAGAGCTAGCAACTGAAAACACGCTTTATAGCTACCAGGTCGAAGCCAGTGATGACGATGAGCAAGATGTTATCTTCAGTCTCGTTGAATCACCTGATGGCATGACTATCAATGATGAAGGCCTCATTGAATGGACGCCTGAGTTTGATGATGCAGGAGATATACCTGTTGAGGTGGCGGTCACTGATAGTGAAACGACGATTAGCCAAGCCTTTATCATTGTGGTGGTCAATACTAATCAGCTGCCTGTTGCTGTTGATCAAGCACTAACGATTGTCGAAGACACGCCAGCCACGATTACGTTAGAGGCAACCGATGGCGACGCGGATACATTAACGTATACGATCAATACCACATCTACACTAGGTGCCGCAGTTTTAACGGATGCTCAGGTTGATTACACGCCACCCGCTAATTTTGTGGGCGTTGATAGTTTTACATTTGTTGCCAATGATGGCAGTGGTGATTCAGAGTCTGCAACGGTATCCATTACTATTACAGCTGTTAATGATGCGCCGGTCATAAGCTTTATACCGCCCCTCACTGGGCAGGAAAATACACCGTATACCGCTGATGTGAATGCCAGTGATGTTGAAGGTGATTTGCTGATGTTTAGCCTAATCACTGCGCCAACGGGTATGACTATTGATGGTTCTACGGGCGTGATCAATTGGTTGCCGGGATTTGATCAGGCGGGCGATAGAGTTGTGACTGTTGCGGTTACTGATGCGTTGGGTGCGAGTGATACCTTTAGTTTTACCATTGCAGTTGCCAATGTCAACCAGCGACCGATTGCTAGTGATCTTGTTGTTCAAGCTGATGAGGATACTGCAACAATCGTAACGTTAGTTGGTAGTGATAATGATGGCGATGCGATTACTTACAGCGTGATAAACCAGCCAGCAAATGGCGTACTTTCGGGTGCAGTGCCGAATCTTATCTATACGCCCAATGCTAATTTTAATGCCGTAGATAGTTTTACCTATCAGGTGAATGATGGGGTAGAAAATTCAGTAGCTGGAATCGTGACACTCACGGTTAATGCCGTTAATGATATACCTGTTGTACAGCCTATTTCCGTTGTCATGTTTGCTGATAGCAGCGAGGCGATTACTTTGCTTGGCTCAGATATTGATGGTGACACGCTAACGTTTGCAATTAGCGCCCAGCCAACCAATGGCGGTGTTGTCATTAATAATAATATCGCTACGTACACGCCAACTATTGGTTTTATTGGTAGTGACAGTTTTGTTTATGTCGCCAATGATGGTATCGCGGATTCTGCCTCAGTTATTGTCAGTATTACGGTCAATACACTCAATGCTACCCCTGTAATTACCAGTACACCTGAAAATGTAGGTCTAGAAGGTGAAAGCTATAACTACACTGTTGTTGCTAGTGACGTAGATGGCGATACGATTACGTATGCATTGTCGGAGTCACCTGTAGGAATGACGATTGACGAGCTCACGGGAATGATTACTTGGGTAGCGCCTATTGTGGGAGAGTATCCAATAACAGTGCAAGTGTCAGATACATTCGGTGCGTTAGTAGAGCAGTCGTATGTATTGTTGGTTGCGCCGCCTCTACCGCCAATTACGTCCAGCGGTACTGATTTTTGGATGATGTTTAACTCGAATTTAACGTCAGGAGCGCGAAGAGAGCTATATATATCTTCGAAAGTAAGTACAACGGCAACAGTGGAAATCCCTTCTGTTTCTTTCTTTCAAGAATTTATTGTTGAAGCAGACCAGGTTTTAACCGTTGATTTAACAACCGTCTTGCCAGCAACACCTTTTACGGCGGGAGCCAGTAATAACGTCATAAACTACGGTGTTAACGTTTTTTCTGACGACGAAATTTCACTTTATTACTTGAATCACGCGTCCTTTTCTACGGACGCATCGATTGTTTTTCCGACGAACGCATTGGGAACTCATTACCAAACGACTAGTTATGGCGGTGAAGGTGCGTCTTGGCCATTGTTTAGTGTGTTGGCAACCGAAGACAATACAACGGTAACGATTGATCCATCGCAGCGCCACTTTTTCGGTAGTGAGCTGAAAAGTAGAGGCGAAATCTACGAAGTTGTTTTAAATCAGGGTGAGTTCTATCAGGTTCTGGTTAATGGAAGTGAAGATTTGTCGGGAACCGATATTAAATCTGACAAGCCCGTAGCTGTTTATGGCGGTAATTGGTGTACCTTCGTTACATCTCGTTTGGCGTGTGATCACATCGTTGAACAACTGCCACCAATCAACAGCTTGGGTGCATCCTATATGACGTTACCATTGGCTAGCCGTTTTCTAGGAGACACATTCTCAGTTCACGCTGTTGAAGATGATACTTACATTTTTCTTAATGGGCAGATAGAAACGTATTTAAACAAAGGGGAAAGTTACATCCAGATTTTGGATGGTGCTAATCTCATCGAATCGAATAACCCCATTCAGGTCATGCAGTTTTCCAACGGTACTGATTATGACGACTACGTGGATGGAGTGAGCGACAAATTTGGTGACCCTTTCATGCTTGCTGTTCCTGCCGAAGAACAGTATGTCGGTCAATATGTTTTTACTACTCCGGCTCAGGGTTACTCTCGAAATTTTGTGAATGTTATATCGCGTTCCCGTTCACGGCATACAGTCACAATTGACGGCGAGTCAATTGAAGAGTCTGCTTGGCAAGCTATAACTGGAACCGAGTTTGTCGGTGCGCAGGTTCAGATTAACTTGGGCAGCCATACAGCATCGTCAATAGAGCCATTCGGCTTGTATGTCTATGGTTTTGAACAATACATATCCTATGGATATTTGGGGGGGATGGCTTTTGCAAGTGATGTTCTTGCTGCGAGTGTAGAGCTTTCTGCTTCAAGCTCTCAGCCTATGATCGGTGATGAGCTATGTGTGACAGCTAATGTTCAAAACGATCAGTCATTGCCGCAGGCGCAAGCCCAGGTTAGGTTTGTCGTGAGCAACTCAGTACTCGGTATTAGCCGAGAATACACTGATCTTACCAACCTAAATGGCAACGCAACATTTTGTTATGAACGCGGCGCGTCCGGTCAGGATAGTGTGGCTGCATCAAGCGGTGATGTTTCTGCTTCCCCCATCACTATAGACTGGCAAGCGTACTCAGGCAGCACAAACCTTGCGCCAGTGTTTGAGTCATTGCCTGATTCACTAGCAATAGGTGGACAGCAGTATATTTATCTGCCTCTTGTACAAGATCCAGATGGTGATGAGTTAGTTTTTTCGGTGATAAGTGATTTAACCTCTGAAGGGCTCATCATCGATTCGGTAACGGGTCAAGTTACTTGGAGCGTACCTCCCGATATTACACCCCGAGAGATGTTCCCTGTAACGATAAGGGTACAAGACTCCGAAGGCAATTCGACAAGTCAGCGGTACAATTTAATTGGCCGCTTGCCGAGTTCCGCTCCCGTTATTGTACATAAAGACATCAGAGTAGGCGTTCAGGGAGTAAATGTTGGCGAAACTCTTCAAGCCAACGACCCTAACTTTAATGAACAGCTCACGTGGTCTATCGTGCTAGGTGAGGGCGATGCGCGTATCGATCCTGTTCAAGGCTGGTTCAACTGGACTACCAATGTGGACTATCCAGGTATGCAAACTGATTTTAACCCCTATTGTCGTGCACAGGGTTCGTCATTAGAGACGCTCGAAGTCATTCATAAATGGTTTCATCAAAGTACGACGGCTCAAGGTGTTTCCGGGCCACTTTACGATAGCAACGTGGACGGCGCACTCAATAGCAGCGACCGACATGTGCTTATTGCTAAGAATTCTTCGCGAAATGTTATTGCGGTTGATGCAAATACCGGTGAAGAAATTTGGGTGTCAGGTGAAACCGTATCAGGTAGAAACAATAGTATCGGTGCTCTAGTGAACCTCGATAGCGATAGCGATGCCGAATACGTATATCCTCATGAAGACTCTCAAAAGCTAATAGCACTTAATTCTGATGGTTCGACGCGCTGGATAAGCGAAGAGCGCTACGCTAATACTGCTGGCATTGAAATATACAGCGGTGTTTATCCTGCCGATCTTAATTCTGATGGTCTTGCGGAGCTATTGTTTGGGTCGTCGGTATTTGACCAAAATGGCAATCGCTTATGGGGTTTTCCTCAAATTCCTGACATCGACCAGTTTGCAGTGAACGGAATGATGTTAGCGGTTGATTTCGATTTAGACGGAACTAAAGAAGTTGTCTTTAACGAAGAGGTTCGTGACTGGCAGGGAGATTTACTTTGGACTATACCTTCCAGCGGATTTGGTAGGGTGTGGGAGTCTAACTTCGCTTATGCGAATTTTGATGGTGACCCTAACCCTGAGCTTGTCGTGAACAGTCGAGTGGGTAGCTCAACTTATCGGCTGCAACTCATTGATGATGATGGAGTATTGCTCTGGGATATCTCTGTTTCAACTAAAAGCGCGATTACAATAGCGGATTTTGACGATGACGGTATTCCCGATATCTATCTGCCGGGTAGTGGCACGTTATATAGAGCGGATGCCTCAATTATCTGGTCTCATCAGCGCACCCAAAATAATGTAGGAGCAACGATTGCTGATCTGGATGCTGATGGGGTATTGGATATTATTCAATATGTGGATGACGAGCTCTTTGTCTTTGATGGAACAACAGGTGAGATTTCTCTGCAATGGGAGGAATATCGTTCTCAAAATCGTTTACGACGTATGCATCAGGTGCCGCCGTCGTTTGTCGATATTGATCAAGATGGGCAAGGTGAACTGATCATTGCGGGTCGTAATTCATTAAAAGTGTTGGAAGCGGCAAATGATGACTGGGTCCCAGCGCCTCCCGTCCATGCTTACCTTAATCAGCATCGAGATGCTACACGTGCCGATTTAACGCTGAATAATACAATAGGTCTCGCGTTGTTCGGTCAGTCATCAGAGGTTGCTTCTCCTCCTTTGCCTGCTGGGTCGGCTGCACGTTTGTCGGACATTGTTCTCAATAGCGTGAGTGGAAATCCAGTCGATAGTGGTTGGCAAATTAAACTGGTGACGGCTAACCGTGGTTTAAAAGATATCCCAGCAGGCATTATTGTTGAGTTTTACAAAGATGATGAAACAATCGCGACGAATAAGATTGGTGAGGTCGTGCTAGATGCACTTATTGCCGATACCGGCGCTATCAACGTTTTCTTGGATATTGCTGATGCTGATGATTTAGGTCAATCATTAATTGCGAAAGTACAGTCGTCGCCAAGCTTACAAGAGTGCTTGGTCGAGAATAATATTGTTTCTGCCGAGACAATGTTGATTCAGGTCGAAGATTTTGATGCTTTAACCGACGTTGAGGTATGGAGTGTTGGAGCTACACTCCCCAATGAGCGACCGACGTTTACTTCTACACCTCCTGCTATTGATTCTGCTAAGGTAGGTGAAACATTGCAATATCAAGCACAAGCTGAAGGCGCGCTGCCGAGTGACGAAATTCGCTACAGCCTTGGCACTACGATTTTTGGTGCAACGATTAATACGTTAACTGGGTTATTCACCTGGACGCCAAAAGAAGGTCAAGTTGGCATACAAACATTATTCATCAATGCGCGTGATTCGAGAGGGAATATCGCCACACATGTATTTGTTGTTGATGTACAGCCAAGTGGCTATGTAAATCAGGCGCCTCAGATAACCTCGGCACCCGTGTTGGCGGCAGTACCGAATTTCATCTACGAACACCGAGTGACGGCTAGTGATCCAGAAGGTGATTACCTAAGCTACTCGCTAACCGATGCCGCCGCCGGAATGACAATAAACCAATTAACAGGCCGTATTCAGTGGGTGCCAGCCGTATCCGATATTGGTACACATCCTGTGACGGTCGAAGTGGTTGATAGCCTTGGTGAAACAGCTACTCTAACGTTTAGTGTAACGGTACGGACTAACTCGACACCTCAACTCACTAGCCATCCCATGACCAGTGTCGTAACTGGTACTGAATATAATTATCAAGTAGTGGCGAATGATGCCGACTCTGACGCTCTCGTGTACAGTTTATCGGAATCGCCCATAGGCATGACAATATCCCAGTCTGGTTTGGTGGCATGGGATACGACAGGGGAGACTATCGGTGGCTACCCCATTGAACTACGTGTTAGCGATGGGTTCTCCTATGTTACGCAGCGATTTGTTTTAGAGGTCACTGATAGCGGCGGTACAGGCGGTAATACACTAATTCTATCGAACGAGCCTAAAGCAGAAGCGTTTGCCGGGCAGAGTTATCAATACTGGTTTACGGGCATTTCAGAAAATAATGATGCTGTGACTATTGAGCTGGTCAGTGGGCCAACGGGTATGACGTTGAATGCCAACACGCCGGTACAAGGCTTTTACCAATTGAGTTGGCTGCCAGATGTCGAAAATTGTCAACGTTCGGTTGTCCTGTTACTCAGCGACAGCAGCGGAAACGAAGTCCAAGTCAGCTTTACCATCGATGTCTACAACGCACCGAAAAGACTTAACCGTTTTCAGTGTTCTGTCGATGCTGAATTTTGCCCAACACGATAGGCATAGGGAGACTGACTATGAAGACAACCACTTTTTTACCATCGCCTATTCACCGTGTAAACGATATGAAAACTACTATTTCAATTAGCAATCAATGCGATGAAAGTCATCGTTTCACTAAACGGTTTAAGTGGGCAGCGCGTTTAACATTGATGTTGATTAGTTTTGTCTGGTATGGGCCTTCAGTATATGCAGCGGTAGAAGAAATCAATAAGCCGCCCGTGATGAATAAAATTGATAGCTTTTATCCTCTAGGTGCTGAGCTAGAAGCGCTGCGTAAGGATTTACTGGACGCAGAGAATGCGGTGAATCAGCGGCTGCAACTATCAACCGATCAGCTCGCTAACATGCCAATAGATGACTTAAATAATAAACGGTTTTTAAAGCGTAAAGCTAATATCAAAAAGCTCGATCAAAAGCAGCGCCAACAAATGGAGGCAACACTTCAACACTATAAAAATCACGAGCTGTCTGAAAAAATTATTAAGCGGCAGCTAACTGAAAACCAAAATCATATGAGCAGTATGGACGCGTTATACAAAGCGCTCAGTATTATTGATCTTAATGTTGATTCCATTGATCAGTGGCAAAGCCAACAGTGGACTATTAAAAGTGCATTGAGTTTATTGCAACAACCACTCTCCAATATTCCTCAGCGTTACAGCAGTAATTTTGATTTTGTGACACCGCCCGCGCGCGATATATATACTACGCAGGCACAGATCGACGGTTTAATCGGTGCGGATACAGGTAATTACACAGCGACTGACAGTGCCACTCAGTCGACCCAGTCCATCACTGATAAAATCACTGAGCTGGGTACTGATCCACTCACGTTGTATAACTGGGTACACGATACCATTCGTTGGCTACCAAGTTATGGTGTGATGCAGGGGGCGGATTACACCCTACAGGCTGAACAAGGTAATGCCTTTGATACTGCCAGCTTATTAATTGCCTTATTGCGTGAAGCTGGCCACGAAGCGCGTTATCGTTACGGGATTGTACAAGCGCCAGTGGACGAAGTGCGCAATTGGGTGGGTGATGTTAAAAACGCCGATGCTGCCACTAACTTAATGAGCCAGGGAGGTATTCCACAAACCCAGTTTAGCTATGGTGGTGCCATAGAAGAGATCAAATGGGAGCATGTGTGGGTAGAGGTTAATCAAGGTGGTCAGTGGCATGCACTTGACCCAAGTTTTAAACAATATACCTACACTGAAGGTATGGATTTAGACGCGGCAGTGGCCTTTGATGCTGAGGGGTTATTAACGCAGTTAGAGAACAGTTCAACCAGTAATGAAACTGAAGGCTGGGTACAGGGCGTTGATACGTCACTTATTGAAACCGAGCTAAGTAATTATCAAACCCAGCTAGAGTCCTATTTAAATGTTAATGCACCAACAGCCACACTGGGCGATGTATTAGGCTTACAAACCATTAATCCCAGTGTTGCAAATACGCTTGAAAGCGCGGCACCAACATACAGTGTTGGACTTAATACTACGGTTGATTTATTGCCCGAAGATTTATTCTATCGTTTTCAATTCCAGTTAGGTTCAGCTATTACTTTTGATTTAGGTGCCAGCTTTGCATGGGGAAGCGAGCTGTTTGGTATTGATGAATTAACGACGAATTTAGTTGGTAAAGATATTGCCATTAGTTTTAGGCCAGCCACCACAGCGGATGAAGATGCGATAGCGAGTTTTTTGCCCGATGTAATTAACAGCCCAGAAGATTTGCCGGATACCTTACCTGCCAGTAGCATCAATATGGTGGGGGAGTTAACGATAGACGGGCAGGTTGTTCACAGTACTGGCTCAATGACATTGGGTGCAGCGTTGAAAACACGATTGGGTTTTCAGCCGCCGCAAGGGAGTTATCAATTTAGTGAAAATGATTTGGATGCGGGGCAATATCAGGCGATTGGTATTGATATGCAGGGGGTGAGTGCAACTCAGCTTGAAAATCTACAAACACGATTAGAAAATACAAAAAGTGAAATGGAGAACAATAACCCACAAAACCTTACTAAACACGATATTGTAGGTGGAATGCTACAGGGTGGTGTGCAAAGCTATTTTGGTGCGACTTATGTAGCTGATAGTTTAGCTGCTCGCTCAAAGGGAATTGCGTACTATCGACAGCCGAGTTACGGCGCGTTTAGCACAACCATGAATGTATCTTATAGCTTGGGCGGGACACCGGTTCTGGTAAAGTTCGCTGGTGTTGTAATGGATATTGATAGAGTTGTAAATAACGTAGAAGAAAAAGCGAACTGTTACGATAACTGGGTTGCCTTTAATAGATCATCGGGAATGAGATTGAGCGCATTCGAGCATCGAATTCCAGAGCTGCTATTTTCGGAAACTGAAGATGAAGACGGGGTTTCTACAGCTAAGGCACTAACGCTTGCAATGGCTCAAGGCCAGAGGATTTATAAATTGACCTCGGCAAACGCAAGTCAGTTAAACAGTGTCACTATCGATGATGGCGCTAGAGCAGAAATACAACAAGCGCTCAATCTAGGTTTGGAGGTTACCGTTCATGAAATGCCTATCAATATCGAAGGTTGGGTAGGCAGCGGATACTCGATACTTGATCCAGAGTATGGTGTAGGCATTTATCAGATAAGTGGGGGCGAAAGTGGAGGTTTCAAAAAGTTAAAAAGTGGCATTGGTAAGGCTATATTTAATTTAAAGTTATTTTATGCTGCGGGACCAAAGTTAACTGTGTTGGCCAAGGCGGCTGGGCCTATTGGAGCAGTGATAACAGCTCTAAATAATTTGGTGACATTAGTGAAAGTTGTAGAGCAATGCTGGGATAATATAAATATCGCAAGTGCGATAACCATATTTGCATTATTCGCATTCTTGTCCGCGCAAATAGTAATTTCTGTTTCTAATCCGTTTCTGGGGGCTTTATTAGGCGCGTCAGAGATAATTGGATGGAATCTGCTTTTTGAACAAATTATTGATGGGCTATGCCCTCTCTAAATATTGAGCGTTTTGTTATGAATATTTATGCAAGCCAGCTTATATGCGCACTAATCATGCTTTCAATTGTGGGGTTTTCTATTTATAAGAAAATTGACTATAAGATTCTATTCTATTTTGGAGTTGTATTTTTAAGTTTTCTTTGTGTTGTTTATCTGGTTATAAATTTGATATTTGACTCTGACTGCTCTATCAAAACGATACTCAGTTTTAATAGAGTTGGTTGTTCGCCAGTATTGTTCACGATAGCTTTTTCTTTGATTCTGGCCGCCGTGAATGGGTGTTTGTTGAGGAAATTTAAGGACTAAGAGTGAATTATTTGAGAGTTAAATTTGGGATCAGTGTAATCCTACCCCCTTTCGTACTTGCTGTTGATGAAAGTGCTGACTGTTAGGTTCTTAAATTATGGTTCTAATGTCTATTGATATATCGATTTTGTTTCTCGCATTGTTCATGTGCTATTCATCTTTGAGTGGTCGTGCTTACAGCCTTGGAGCGTGGCATTACAAAGTGACAAATCAATACAAATATTGGGAGGCGATAGCGTCATATGCAGTTTTTTTAGGCATTCTTTTTTTCATACGCCATAAATTAATGCTTTAAGTTTTCATTCCTTCTTAATTTAGATATAGCAGTTTTTGTCCTATTTTGTTGGGAAATTCGTATGAGCATAAAGTTTGATTGTATATGAGCCAATTAAATATTGGTTGTTTGCAGGACTTTATTTGATTGTTGCTGTTGTAGGAATGTCGGGTTTATCGAAAAACCACAATCTTTATTTATTGAAATGAACTGAAAAAAAATTGCTTAATTTAAGGGTGAGAGTGTTTATAGATGCTGAGGGATTGGTTATATGAAAGGTCACAAGGGATATTTTTCCTTACGCTTATCATTTACATACTAATATGGTGCACAGTTTCATATATCGGTGTTTATGTCACCTATGTTGCTGGGCCAATATTGTTCATTACAGGTGTAGTCATGTTATTTACTAGCCCCAAAGATGACGCTTAGGAATATACTTATCAAAAATTGTTCTGGGAACAGCGCGGCTCTTCCAGATAGGCTAATGCGAGATTTTTATTGTCAACTTGAGCCCGGCTAGAAAAAATATTTACAATAGAAATGAAGATATATTTTTTTAGCTATTGTAAAGTTTTCATCTTTCACAAGGTGGTCAGTGGCATGCACTTGACCCAAGTTTTAAACAATATACCTACACTGAAGGTATGGATTTAGACGCGGC
>ENA-OQVM01005140-OQVM01005140.1-marine-metagenome-genome-assembly--contig:-NODE-5140-length-12775-cov-4.536777_pt1 | contig 12775 bp, 5 predicted proteins | sample MGYA00237776_ERZ505498 | MGnify/ENA primary metagenome ERZ505498 (study PRJEB26159, sample SAMN06265151) | marine metagenome | isolation source: Helgoland LTER site | place: Germany:Helgoland, sampling... | reverse complement strand
CTAATATTATGTATTCCTAAAAGTGGAATCTTAATTTTTTTAATTAATCTGTTTTTTTTATTTGGTAAAATTATTTTTAAATCAAACTCAGAATAGTCTTTTGATTGTTTGATATTTTTAATGCAGAAATTTGATTTTAGATCAGTCCCATATGTATAATAATTTTTAATACTTAGTTTCTTTATTAAATTTTTGTTATTCTTATCATCAATACAAATAAAAGATTTTCCAAAGGATGGAACTTTGTTTACAAACTTAGTAAAATATTTATTCAACTCATCCATGGAACTATAAAAATCCATATGTTCCCTATCTATATTAGTAATTATTGAGTAAGTGGGTGGAATATAGACAAAACTACCATCGGACTCATCAGCTTCTAAGATCGACCAGTCACTTTTTCCTAGTTTAGCAGAATTATTGATAGAATTTATTACTCCTCCATTAATAATGGTTGGATCTATTTTAGTTTCTTGGAAAATTGAAGCAATTAATGATGTTGTGGTTGTTTTTCCATGAGAGCCAACCACTACAATATTTTTTGTTAGAGAAACAATATTTGCAAGCATTTCTCCTCTTTTGTAAATTGGTAATTGTTTTTTTTTTGCCTCTATTAGTTCTGGATTATTTTTTTTTATAGCAGATGAAACTACGATAATAGTGGCTTTATTTATATTTTGTTTTTTATGTCCAATTGTAATCTTTATGTTCTCTTTTTTTAATCTTTCAATATTTTTATTACTAGCAATATCACTACCCTGAACTTTAAAACCTTTACCCTTCATTATAAGAGACAATCCACTCATGCCTATTCCACCAATGCCTATAAAGTGAATAATCTCAGATTTTGCTAATTTAATTTTCATTAATAATATTTAATAAATTTTGATTAACATTATTCCATGTGTTTTGATAATTTAATTTTTCTAAATTGTTTTTTTTTAAAAGTATTTCGTTTTTATTGTTCAATATATTTAGTAATAAATCTTCAAATTTTATTTTGTCAAAATTAATTTGATCAACAACCCAACAACAACCTTTATTTTTATAATAATTAGCATTTTCTAGTTGATGATTATCCTTAGAACTTGGTAATGGAATAGCAATAAATGGTTTTCTAGAAAAGGAAATTTCAGCTAAACTAGAGGCACCAGCTCTTGTTATGCATAAATCTGCTTGATCTATTAATAGATTAAGATTTTGATCAAAACTGAAAACGGAACTATCAATCTTATTTTCTAAATATAGATTTTTGAGAACACCTATATTCTTTTGATTTGTTTGATGAATTACTTTTAAAGATTTTATCTTTGAAACTTTAATAATTGACTGATGTAAAATCTTATCAAATATTTGTGCACCTTGACTTCCACCAATTATTATTAAAGTAAACTTTTCATTATCATCTGCGACGGTTTGTCGATCAGGCAAAGCTGCACCAGTAACAACAAGATTTGTTACCTTTTCAAACCCTTGATCACTCGCAAACAGCGAATCAAGTTTTATTTTATACGTGTGATATGCTCCAACAGTGCCATCGATTATTGGGAAAAACTCTTCCCCGTTGATATCAATCTGAAGTCTCTCGTCTAACGCTGAAATTTTAGTACTCATTAATTCTATTTATAAAGTTTTTAGTTGCTAACAGAGACTTCTGCAGATGTTTCGATTATTTTAACTAGTGGTTCTGGACTATCATATTGACCCGCGATTGTGTATATTGTTCCAGATACGAATAACTGATCAAGTTCTGGCTTCGATGGATATACGAAGTCTGGTGATGCACTTGTATTTATAGCGCCCCTCCATCCAACTAATATGGTATTGCCGCTGTTTTTAGTGCTGACAATTAATCCTTCGATCGTGATACCGCCCCCTAGATCTTGATATACAACATTTCCACTAACCAACTGAGGACCAGTGTACGATAAAATATCGATTTGAACTGGAGCAGATATATCAGCATCATCTTCAGGATCATTCCACCAATCGGCAATATCGTCAATAAGCAATTCTTGATCATAAGGAGAAGAATCAGACTCAAGGAATACTCCATCACCACCTTCAGTTGAAAGTTGATTCCTCTTTTCAATAATAGCAGCTACATTCATAAATGTAAATTTATCAGCAATTGCATCAATAATTCGTGTATTGAGATATGAGCTAATATCACCTACATCCTTAAATTTTAGATTTTGATGATAGTCTTGTTTAGTAATTACTGCAGCAGGTACTAATGAAGGTATGACATATTTAAATGCTGTTAGTACCGCTCTCATGAACATCTCTGAATTAACATCGATGCTTGAGCGATCTTGTAATAGATATGCCGCATCTTGCTCCTCATCACCATAAATATTTAGTACTTCTGATTTTAGCTTAACAGGTTTAGCCTCAATTGTTATCGTATTTGTATAGCTTTGAGTATAAATTTCTCCTGTAACAAACGAACTACCTACTCCTACTAATTTAACTATTCCGGTAAAGTAAAGTCCATCAGGAGCAATATTTGCTATAATGCCAGTATTCTGACTTGGAGAGTTATTATCATCTTGATAAACTACATCGCCGATACTTAATTCAGGTTCGCCATTTAAGTTTAATATTCTAATTTCGACATCTTCTGCTGGATTGCCATCTGAGTATTCATATGTATATTTCGCAGCAGCCTCATTACCTGGAACAGACCTTGCTAACTTAGTCCATAAACCAGCTTCAAATATAAACTCTCGCACTCGAATGTCTCCTTGTAACCAACCAGGTTGGAAAACAGGCATATGATAACCACCAGTAGCATTTGGAGCTGTAAGCGATTCAAGCCATCTCAAATCCTCTACAGGTTGATTAGTTCTAAACGGCGTAAGAAATCTATCTTCTACTTTAATTACACTTGTGTTTTGTCTAGTTTCTGGATCAAACAAAACAAACTTTGGTCCAAACCAATGATTATCTCGTATAACAAGAAGAATAACACTCGCAAAGAATCTTAAACCAGCAGGATGAACTAGATTTACAAACTGTTTTTCCCAATCGCTAACACGTATTCCACTTCGAATGTTATAAGAGAACTGCTGCCAAAATACGCTATCTTGTATTCTGTTAACTGAAGAGACTTGACCTTTTCTATCATAGTATTTGCCAAGATAATTTGTAGTAAATTCATGCAGTAAAGCTGCGTTATCTATTATTATGTTGCTTCTTCCATCTCCCCAATATATGCTTTGAGCTTCATTACTAATTGATTGGTTATAGTCAGCTGTTACTGAAATCTTTGTACGTATTTGCGGTTCATCAAAAAACCAAAATGAATTAAATACATGGCCAGATAATGTGTTAAAGGCGAATGGATCTTCTGAAAGCGGTTCGGAAGTAAGTCGATTGGCTCCTAGTGTGATTCCGTCAAACTCTTCATATACAATTTGATAGAAGTTTTTAACATTATTAATTAAGCATTCTACAATTTCATCCTTTGTAGCATCTGAGACTGCAGATGAATAGTACTGAGAATGGCTGATATCGCCATTGAAGTATCCATTAACACTTCTACCAAGTACAAAGTTTGCTTCAGGAGATATCAATAAATGCTTAAGAGTATTTCCTTCTAATATTCTTTCGAAATTACTACCACCGACTGATATATCAATGTAGCCGTTATACCTATCAGCTACTCCTCTTATGAGTATTATGTTAAACTCGTTATATTGAATCTTTTTATTATCCAAATACACTCTATTTGAAGGAATATTTGATATAACAAAATCATCGATGATATCTTTTGATTCCAAATAATAACCTGGTCTATTAATATTGGTGTTAAAGGTATATGTTACGAGGGGTTTTGTAAATTCAGTTGCATGAATAAGATCACCATCTGCTATTACGGCGTTGTACGAAGGAGCATTTTTCGAAATTCTTAATATACCACTATTACTCAATTGCGGAGGATATGAAGTTACTAATGGATAACCGTCTATTGGTTCATATAGCGGTAAAGGACGAATGAAGTTATCTGATAGTTTTTTCCAAATATCATACTTAACATTTGTAATGTTTTCACTTGATGCTGGTTCTAAAGAAGCTGGCTCCTTCAATATTTTATTAACACTGTCCGGTTCAAGAGAGATAGCGAATGTGTCATTAGCGTTATCAATAGCAATATCTACTCCATAATTTAATCCTACCTTTAATGATTCATCGTTCTTCTGCTCAAATTCTACAGAAGCTCTAAACGTTTCGAATAACTTCCAACTAATATATGAGTTTAAATATTGACTTCGGATGTAATACGCTACTGTTGTTGAGTTATGCTGTTTTCTTTTGTATGAAGAATCTTCTTCATCGTATGCTTCTAAATATTGCTGAGCGTTATTTAACCCGCCATTTACCAATATCAAATCATTCCCAGAGAATTTGTATGAATACAATCTTGATCCGCTATGTGTAATATAATTACTACCTCCATCTGTTATAGAACTTATCGGATTATAAAAACTTACCCAACCATCTGGAGTTTTTTCCCAAATGTTAATACCATATGCAGCAACCTTTATTATAACGTTACCATTTTCACTTACTTCAAATCTTCCTCCATCAAGCAATGAGTTTATTCCTGTAGTAACGTTACTAGTGTATACACTTGATAACGTTGTCTCTATTCTTCCAAACTCGATATGAGAAAGACCTCTATTATAGAAAGAAATGTGATTAAATGCAATTTTAGTACCGAGAGACATCTGAGAAGCAGCGCTAATTCCGTAAACTGGACTTCTCTGGAAATTATCTTCACCCTCATCGTCGATTATATTAATCACATCAACAGTCTTTGATCTCTTAAATCCATTAAGCGAATACCTTAAACCTGTAATTACTTCTTCTTCAAACACCGATAGACTTCCAACCGTAAATTCTACTACTAAGTTATTCCATTCATCGGTTTTTATTTCGTCATTAAAGTATTGATCACTAAATATTTCTCGTGGATTATTGTCGAGAATTGCATTGGTGTTTATCTTATCTAAAAATATAGGATAATCAACTTTACCAGCTTCTTTAGAAACAACTTGAAGTGACTTATTTCCAGAAATAGGATTCTTACTAATCCGAAGTGTCACATTACCAATTGTTAATATGTCAGTAATACTATCATATATATCTATTGCATTAAACCGAATAGCTAAACTAAACTTAGAATCAACATCAAGTCCAATAGGAGTGCTTATAGCTGACGACCCAAGTTTAATTCCGTCATCTAAAGATGTATTGACACTGGTGTTTGTGTTAATGCTGGCTAGCTCGTTGGTTGACTTCCATCGATTAGTCGTTACTCCGGAATTCATGCTAAATTCTAGATGTGGTCTAACACTTTTTAATGTAGCATGTGGCAAACTGGCAGAGTTCTCTTCAGACCAGCGACCATCAACTAGATCATAAACGCAAATAACTTGAGAAATGTCTGTATTATTGAGAGTATGTGTTCCAACAATAAGTTGCGACTTCACCAATTTGATGTGAGTAAAATCAGAAGCTCGGCGTTGATATGCAGGAAGGTCTAAAGATAATGTTTGAAAATGCTCATATGTATTATACTCATTCGCTTTAAATATAAGCGCTCGAGATGCACCACCAATAGGCTTATCTAAAATAGTAAGATATACATCATCAACTGCATAGTCTAAGATTTCCCATAGTCTTTCTCCATCATAAACAGTCGTATCAGCAATAGTAATATCTTGCCATGGGATAAAATTGTCATTATGTTTATAATAGATAGACATGTATCCTCTATTATGCAGAGTAAAGATATGATCAGCGTTTCTCTTGATGCGATCACAGTGTGGGAGAACTGGTAAAGATTCATCTCCTTGTTTGTCTCCGATAATCCACCTTAGTCCAAGATCGTATGGATTAACATTTACGAATGCGGAGTTATCTTCCCATTCTGTATAATACATCAACTTACTATTTGACTTAATAGACCATCTACTTTTAGTATCAGTAGGATGTTTCTCAGCGTGTAAGAACGTAGATATGTTTGCATTAATAGCAAGTTGGTAAACTCTTACTTTACCGCCGCCGCCGAGAGGTGAACCAACTGCAACTCTCGTACCAGTAGCGTTTAAACTAACTGCTGAGCCGCTATATTCATTAAACGCTTCACCATCAATATCGTTACCAACCTTGCTCCATTTATTTTCTAGATATTGATATATTCTTGTATGACCTGATTGTGGGAATGTTCCATCATTATAGGAAGCACCAACAGCTATAATATTTCCGGTACTATTGATAGATACCGCGTTGCCGAAATGATCTCCAGGCCTTTCTCCGAAAAGTGGTTCTCCTAATTGAGACCATAAATTATTACTTCCAAGCCTATAAACTTCTACTGCTCCGTTTGTAATTTCTGTACCCAATTTACCAGGAATGCCAATTACAAAAGTTTTACCGTTATTACTCAAACTAATTTCTATTTTTTCAACGGGAGAAAGCAATATATCATTAGCGCCGTCATCGAATATTAGTCTTTGGCCACTAGAGAACCAACCAACAGATTCAGCAGTATTAATATATGATTTTGTACATGCTTTTATATCAGATCCAACATTACAACGAGTTCCAACTAAAAGAGTTCGACCGTTATCGCTTAAACTAACTTGAGTATAACTTTGATTGTCGTTATCTAACTCGGTAATATCTGATCCAATTTGAACCCAATCATTTGAAACATCAAATTCAAATACGCGGGCTCTATTTACAACTGAAGCTGAAGTACTATCAAAGTTTTGATTTAATATCTTAGCACCATCTTCTTGTAATAAACTTCCTCCTCCGTCATTTCCCTCTTCGAGACCAACTTCAAAACTGTTTTCAGCAATGTAAGGATCATTACCTATTGCCAACCGAGTACCATCTCCATTTAAACTAACGCTACTACCACTTCTTTCATAGTCAACTGCGCTATATAACGTCGATCCTTTTTGTACCCAAGATTCATTAACTAATTCGTATACGTTAACCTTACCAGATAGTGGAGCATTAGCCTGAGCGTTATTCGGAGCACCAATAGCAAGAACTGTTCCGTCTGAGCTTAAACTAATAGCTGTACCAAAACGCTGATCGATTTGATCACCGTCAATATCAGAACCAATTTGTTCCCATAATTCTGGAGAGCTATTACTATTTAATCTAAATACTCTAACATGACCGGCGTTTAGGCCTCCACCGTCGTTAAATGGTGCACCGATAGCAAGTATATTGCCATCTTCGCTTATCGCAGTTGACCTCCCGTTATAATCCGCAAGAGCTTCGTACGTAATTGTATTTCCAACTTTAATATTATTTGGAGCATCGAATGTTGATCCGCTAAAATCAAAGAAGCGAAGATCATCTTCGGTTAGAGTCTTTAACACCGGGTCGGTACTATGAATAGAAATCGCTTTTCCATTAAAAGTAACGAGCGTTTCTTGCCACTTACCATTGAATGTTAAACTCATTGGAGATAAGAACTTGGTCATATGTTCCTTCTTATTTCCGACTAAAGTATTAAGAGCACTCGTTGTTTGATCTATAAAGTTCGTAAATTGAAATGTATCATCTCCGTTAAGAGAAATTCGAGGCTCATTTGTATTAACGAACGATCTACCTATTTTTCCTGTATCTTTATTAAAGAACAACTCATGAGACTGTAACTGAGTATAATCTTTTGATAAAGAAAAGAGTGGTTGAATTACAGTATTTTCCTTATTAAATTTTGGACGAAAGCGAATAACAAACGTGTGTTCTTCAGTATCAAGAGGAACACTATGTTCACCTATATCTCCAAAGTCAACATAAGCGCTTTCTCCATCAAAGTGTACTAACTCTTCATATGAATTAAATGAAGCACCGTTATTAAAGTAGCCTCTCCAAGTATCTTTTAATACTATTGAGTCCCATGATTCATTAATAGAGTTAAGATTTTTTGCTGAATTAACATCAAATACTAACGAATTAATAGCAGGAGGATTATCATAAAGACTAATCGGTGTGACTTTAATAATCTTACCGCTTCCTAATACATCATCATCCTTTTTTAATTGAAACGGCGTATAGTTATATTTTATAGCTGTACTACCTTCTATCAACGATGCTACAATAGTACGAGTAAAATCATCATTAGCTGGCTCCCAATCACCAGAAGAAGGACTAAAGAGCTTCTCTCTTGGATAGGATACTTCAATAATTTCATCGAAGAAGAGGCGGAAAAACGTTGTAATACTTTCTTCAGAACCTTTAAGAGTATAATACTGGACAATCTTTTTGTACAGCGATACTCTATCAACCACTACTGAATTAGGAATATTCTTAGCAATTTCTCCTTGAATACCGTCTAAATACTTGATCGAAACTTTATCAATATCGTGTTCATCAATGATGCGATTCGTTTCGTATGTTGGAAGACCTTCAGTATTAAGATACTCATAATACTCTTTTATTAAATTTATAAAAGTTTCTGAACTTTCTCTTAGTTGCGCAGGAATAAGTTCTTCAACTCTAAGCGATTCAGTATTATGCGGTACAGTTCCCTGTGGAGCTGCGGTTGCTATAGAGATATGAGACATATTTTATATATTTCCATCGGGGCGGTGTCTTAAAAATGGTGCATAGTCATTAACTCCAGAAGAACCAGATACTGCGATTGTATCAACTTCTGGTTTAATTACTGTTTTACCAATGTCAATTGAAAGAAGTTTATTTCTCTTTGATACTACGTCATTTGATGCTGGTGTAACGTATATATTTATAGTCTCGGTTTTATTAATAGGAAGAGAATCAATCGAAACTAATCCGCTACTAGTATCAAGGGTGCCAACACTTCTGAATAAAGTTCTCTTGATTCCATCAGCACCGAGAGAGTATGCGTATATATTTCTTTCAGTTGATGAACCTATAATTGGTTCATCTTCAATACGAAGAACAACTCCGTTATATGTCCAAGAATCTGAACTCAATACTGATTCTTCTTGATTTTCGTCTGCATATAGTGCCATTTGGAAATCAACTGGTGTTGATACAAGTTTACCATATTCTATTACTGCCCTTTTATACGCGAAGACTCTAACGAATGAATTAACAACCGCGATGTCTAACTTATCAATTAGGGAAAGAAGATGCGAATAACGGAAGACTCCGTCAAACCTTTGAAGATTGTTTGTATTGAAATCTAAAAGAAGAGACTCTACCTTTGTTGAAAGCTGACCAGCAGACAGCGATGTTCTATTTGAATCGTACTTAAACAATACATCAAAGTATAGATATGTGAAATCAGGATCGATAAGAACCGGCTCGATACCAATTACTCTCTTTGCTTCAAGTTCTTTAAGCAAAAAGATTTTATCTGTATTAGTAAGAGCATTATCATCGAATGGTTTAACCGATATGTATACTTTACCATATTGTGGTGGAAAATTATCTTCTCCTCCCCAAACAGATACTGTTTCAATATTATTAAGAATCTGCATGACAAGAGTCTTATAGTCGCTCGATGTAACAGCTCTGTTCTGTGTTATAAAGGAAAGAGGTGCATTTTGACGAATACTTTCAATGTCTTCCTTTTCACTACCATTTGTAGCACCAGATAAAGTTGTGATGACTGGTGATACTGATGTTGGACTCGCCCATGTAAAGACATTAGCGCCATTACCTTCTTTACCTTCAGTACTTAAATATTTAAGTTTAATTATACTGAGAGATGCTGGTTTTTTTCCAAAAATATCATCACCAAACTGAATCTCATAATTTCCATTATAATTCTCGTTAATAAAGTAGGCAGCAGTTGATGGACCAACACCTGAAAGAGTCGTGAATTCAGTATAAGTTTCAACAGCAGTTGAATAAGCATTATCAAATACATCAACGATCAAATGATCTAAATCAATCGATGAATCTTCAATAATAAATTTCTGATCAATGTTTCCAGATTCAACAACGAATGTACTTTCTTTCATTCGTCCTTGATAGATAACCACATTCTCGAAAACATATTGAGAATTTATTTCATCAAGAGTAGTAGTATAATCATCTACTGTGATGTACGTATAGGTTGTACCATCGATCGCGGCTGTAAGAGTTTGTCCTCTATAAAGTGTGTATGTAGAAAGATTACGATTAACAGAAGATGCAAAGGTCAACGAGATCGATGCCATTGGAGCTGTCTTACTTTTTGGAGTATAACCAAGAAGCTTTGCTCGAGAAACGACATTTGATCTGATTTGCGCTGAATCAATAAAGGATTCATTCATTGCATTATGCGCAACAACTGCGTTATAATGCGTGTTATATGCTAAGATGTCTAATAGGTGATTAAGACCTGATCCCTCAAAATCCCAATCGCTGTATTCTCCATTTGGATTATTTCTAAAATAATCTTTAAGGTTATCTTTGATTGCATCAAAGTCTAATTCTGTAACATTAAGTTGTTTCATTATCGTAATCGTTGTAAGTAAAAACTAATTTCCTCTCTTTTTGGAGAGAATATAACATTGAATCCAATTGTAATTTCATATAAGTTCCTATCAGAATTGTCTGTAACTTCAACTACATGATCATTTGTTCTTGGTTCGAATTTTTTTAATACAAATAGTATTTCTTCCTTAATTGCCATCGCGGTAAAGTTATCTGCTGGTTCAAATAACATCGCAGCCGCATTGGATCCGATTTCAGGATGAAATGGTCTCTCAAAAAAGTTTGTTAGTATTAAATTCTTAACGGCAGACTTAACAGCTTCTAAATCTACAACTGCTGGTATATCCTTTTTAACTGGGTGCACGTCTTTAAAAAATATAGGGAAATCCTTATACAATTGCTGCATCGCAACCTTATTTGGCGCTGGATTTTTATCTGATAGTTGCCTTGACATATAACCTATTTATATTAATTGAGGAAGATATTAGGCGCAGTAGTCACTTGATTTCCACCATATTTTTCTGTACATGGTCCACCAGTAGTCTGTAACAGAGATGACCCGATATGTTCTACCTGCTCTAGGCCGACATCGATCTTTCTCCAACCTCCGATACTTTCAGTTACATTACCATTTACACGAATATCCCAGTTTCCTTTAATAAATGTTGTGCAGTTAGCATCAATTGTTAAATTGCAGTTTCCCTTAATGTTCACGTTATTATCTTTTACAATGACCTGAAAGTTATTACCGACAATGACTGAAGTCTTATCACCGACTGGAGTAACTTCTTCATATGTACCAGTTCTGTGGATTGTAGATATTCTTTCTTTGCCTGGAGTTACATCATACTCAACAATGTGTGCTGCTTCATCAGCATCATTGGCTCGCTCATAGGCAGTAACATGGTTCTGAGGATATGTTGGTTTCATCACATCATCAAGAACAGGGAACTTCCAATTATTATTTACACGGCCGAGTGCAGTAGGAACTTTATCATATAACTTTCGTAAAGATTTTTTCTTATCGTAACTAAATCCTTCTTTATATTTTTCTTCTTTGACTTGTGCAGATCTTGGGGTGTCAGGCATATTAAGATGTAATCCCATATCTTCGCCTTTTTCTTTTTCATTATCTGGGTCTTTTTTGACAAGTTTTCCAGCAAATTTAGAATTTTTCTTATTACTTGGATATCGTTTAGACGGATCAGAAAAACCTTTACTATAATCAGTTGGACGTGATGTAATAGATGGGATAGATCCCATAATAACTGGATCCTGAGCATTAATACTATCTCGAAAGAAGCCAATTACCCATGTACCACGTAACAATCCTGTTGCTGACTGACCAACACCTGAAATTGAAGCTGATGTAACAGGCAACATTGTCATGGCCCACGGCAAATCTTCTGTTTGAATACCCTTACCTTCAGTTTTGTCTTCGTTATGATATCCAAAACATCTTACGCGATATCTTCCCATCTCCATAGGATCATCAATGTCTTCAATCACACCTGTGAACCATGCAAATCCACCACCGTTATTAATAAAATTTTCAGGATTCATAATTTATTTATAGTTCAATATTAAAGGAGTCTTTCTTTACCCGCAATTCTGAGAAATATTCACCACCATCAAAGACATGATTTACAGAAGTAATTAAATGCCTACCAGAGAGGTGTTGGTCAATCAAATCTCTATCTGTTTGTGATTTATTCTTCATGTTCGCGAGGAATTTTTTCATACCAACTGGATCAATCGATTTAGGGAATTTTAAATTAATCACTGTACCAGGATTCAATTTAAAATCACCAAAAAGTTTTATATCATGCGATGCAGTTTCAAGAGCTTCTTCAATTGAACGAGTTTTACCATGCGTATTTTCTTGAAGGGTATTATAATTCATATCCTTTCCATCTTCAGAAAAGGCCAAGTTGTTAACTGATGTGTGCTCAAGATGCGACTTAGGCATAAGGTTTAATTTCTCTCCATTTACATCAAATGTTGCAGAAAGCGGGATTTTTTTATTTAGAGTAAGATTTTGCTTAAAATCCCTATCATAGTTATAATCATATTTTGTATATGTCTTCCGCGAATAGTCTAAATAATTGTTTTCTGATGCCCATCCTCCGTTGATTCCTTGATAAACCTTTCCAAATTTAAGATTGGATGTAACACTGAGAATACGCGATACTCTTTGATCATAGTCTTCTTTAGTATAAGGAAGTTGATTATATTCTCTGTGATCGTGGTATGTGTGATATTCTTCAGCAGTTAATAAATTATGGAGTGATGATAAATGGATAGTATTATCGAGAGTGTGATAAAAGAAAAA
>ENA-OQVM01005127-OQVM01005127.1-marine-metagenome-genome-assembly--contig:-NODE-5127-length-12794-cov-4.566564_pt1 | contig 12794 bp, 18 predicted proteins | sample MGYA00237776_ERZ505498 | MGnify/ENA primary metagenome ERZ505498 (study PRJEB26159, sample SAMN06265151) | marine metagenome | isolation source: Helgoland LTER site | place: Germany:Helgoland, sampling... | reverse complement strand
CCTTTACACTGAACACTATAAACATCTTCAAGATACTTCAAAGAAATATCATGAGATTCGAAGAATTTAAATAAGTTCTTTTTGTTGACTGGACCCTTAGTCCATTCTTTGCGAACATAAGATTCGAGTAATTTTGCCTCAACTTGGATATCCTTGACAAGAGTATTGAGATTGATATTGTTGATTTTCATGATGAGAAATTCTCGTCGTTGATCTCTGGTTTTCTTGCGTTCATCTCTGACATGTTCGGAAATTGTTGTCAAAATACCACCATAATCAAGATGTAAGAGTGGCGAATCTTGAGGCAAAGCATTGAAACTCACTGTCTCTAAAGGATACAAATCTTTGCCACTCATTTTGACCAGTTTTAATAATACTGAATAAATCATATTTTTTTTTCAAATTACTACTGAAAAAATGGATAAAAAAATAGTTTCCCGGTAGTAATTTGAAAATTTTATAAGTAAATTAGATATTATAAAAGGAATAGATAGATTCTAATCACAACAAATTGTATAACACTAATATGAGTTGCCAAATATGTAATAAGTCTACCAATTTTAATACAAGTATGTGCAAAACTTGTTTTAAATTCATCAAAGTAGAACAATGGAACCAGTGGATCAGAAATACACCTAAAAACAAAAGACCGAAAAAGATTAAATTTTCAGATAAGGATATAGTTGATTATACAAGAAGTATAAGAGAAGAAATTGATTTGATCATTAATCAAGAGGTGATGGTGTCAATTCAAGACATTATTTCAACAATTGTTGAAAAGAAAAAGAAAACTTGTTTTAAATTCACTAAAGTACAACAATGGAACAAGTTGATGAAAAATACACCTAAAAACAAAAAACCAAGAGGGATTAAATTTTCAGATAAGGATATGGTTGACTAGATTATCAAAAATATTTTAATAAAATGATACATGCCATTTCAACTATTGTTGATAAAAAATAATAATAATAATATTTTTTATTATAATTTGAAAATTATAGATTAGTAATCAATAAAAACTATTACATAATGCAGTGTACAAATGATTATATATTATTATTATTAATTGTGTCAATAATGTATACTATTGAAATTTATTTAAGTGAAGGATTAATTGATATTGATGAAAATAATGTTTATATGGTATTTGATTTGCCTATATTTCGTAGAGCATTAATTTATATTACTATTGTTAAAACAAACATAATATTATTTTATTTTCATAATATTTATTTATATTTTACTATATTAAATATATTATTTGATGATATTGATACAATAGTTGATTTTCATATATTATATAGTGCTATATATTTATCATTTTATTTTGAATATATACCATTAGATATATTAAATTTTAAATTATGGTATGGTTTAATGGCCTGTATATATATTCGTAATATATTTTATAAAATTTATAAAAAAATATTTTAAATGATATAAGATGGTAAAACCTTTAGAATTAGTGTATCATACAATTTACATATCATTGGTAATTCAGATAGTAACAACATTAATATCATTACATGGATTTTATATTAAATTAGATGATAAAGATAGTATATTAAAAGATGTATTAGCAATAGAAGCAATAGTTCAATTTGTTGAAACATTTTTTTATGTATGGGTAATATTAGCATTAAAACAAATAGAAAATATGACAAGAAGAAGATATATTGACTGGACAATAACAACACCAATTATGTTAATATCAACAATAATATTTATGGAATTTAAATATAATCGTGAAAATGATGGAGAAAAGATAACTTTAAAAAAATTTTTAATGGATAAAAAATATGATATATTCAAAATTGTAATATTTAATGGACTTATGTTATTATTTGGTTATTTAGGTGAAACTGGTGTAATATCAAAATATATTGGCATACCATTAGGTTTTATATTTTTTATATTATCATTTAAAATTATATATGAAAATTATGCAAAAAAAACAGAAATAGGATATAAATTGTTCTTATTTGTATTTATAGTATGGTCTATATATGGTGTAGCAGCAATGATGCCAACACCTTACAAAAATATATCATATAATATATTAGATATTATTGCTAAAAACTTTTATGGTTTATATATTTATTACAAGATATTACAATATAAAGTAGTTTAAATTATATCCAATATTAAGTGCTAATAATGATGATAATAAAATAACATAATAATGTAATTCATTCCCAAATCCAAATTGTTTATCATTTTCATTTAATATACATTTTTTTTCATATATCCACAAAAATTGTATCAATATTATTACTAAAAAAGAAATAATATTAATGAAAATATTATTTGTAAATAATGACAATGATGGTAAAATAAATATTAAATAGTGTAAAATATTTAATATATATACATTATAATTAATTAAACTATAATAAAATAATATATGACATACTATTACACTAGATATCCAAATGCAATCAAATAATTTATTTTTATTATAATATATTGTTCCGAATAAGAATAAATCTAAAATAAATGTAATAATTATTAATTTTTTGATTGATTTATTATCAATCATATTATATTATATTATATTATCTAATATTTTTAAATATTTAGTGTCGTATATATTTATTACAAGATATTACAATATAAACTAGTTTAAGGTTCAATAGTAATGATTTCTTCATTATAATGTATATACACTGTAGCTACTGGTTTTTGTATAAAAAATATTAAATCTAATAAGTATTTAGTAAATTTATTGAATACATAAATACGACTACTTGTTAAATATTGTATATCACGTTTTTTAAGTTCTTTAATAAATAAAGACATTAATACGCTATATTTTGGATTTATGAAACCAACATTTCTGGTATCAAATTCAAAACTAAAGTATTCATTGTTATCATATAATCTTAACCATTCATTTAAAAAGTTTTCAAAGTCTTCTCTATTTTCAATATTATTGTTTAATGTGACTTTAACAATTGGAAATTCATCATGATTAAAAACGGCAAACATATTTATTTTAATATAGTGTATAACTTTTTAATAGATTTTTTACATATTTTTGTATTATACAAATATTCATATAATTTAATATAAATATTAAATTGTTTATTATATATTTTAAAATTTTTTACATTATCATACTTTTTGTCGATTAAACATTTAAGTACGTAAAAATATTTATTATAATTTAAATCATCAATATTACTTAAATGAGTATAAATTAAAGATTTGCTAGTATAACTATTATATGATATAGTATTCGATAATTTAATATTATTAGAATGAATTATAGTATATGGTAAATAAATACTATATAATATAGATATATCAATAGATGATATATCATATGTAAGTTTTTTACTTTCATAATTGTCATATATTATCATATTTTCATATATTTTACAAATATCATTTATATTATTAGATTTAAATTTAATGATATCATCTAATATATTTAAAATGATTGAATTATAATCACAACTATACATTGTAAATAATGTTTTTGTATTTATTTTTTTTTTAAAGTTATCATTTAATATATTTATATCTAAAATACGACTATCTATAAAACTATCCAATGCATTATAATTTGTATCATAAAAGTTTATATTAGATGATATCATATGAAAATTAAATTTACTATCACTTATCAACTCATCTTTTATATTTGGATATAAGTTTTTAGATTTAATATAAAACTGTTCATAAGTATATTTTAAATAAATATGATAACAATTGTTTGATATAGATTGAATTTGTTTATTATTAAAATCATTACAAGTTATTACAATTGGTGTTTTACACTTTTTTTTACTAAAAGATTTTAAATATTGAATTAAATGACGATCTTTATAAGATATATTATCAAATATAATAGCTTTATATTTACGAGTTGAATCAAACATTATAGAAATATCGCTTTCATTAATAGTTTTTTCTATATATGTTTTAAAATTTTTAATTAATTTATGTTCAATTACAACAATGGTATATTCTTTTAAAATAGTTTCATATAATGATGTTTTACCTATACCTAAAACACCACTAATAAATAATGGTTTATCGAATGTATCTTTCCAATTTTGAATGATATTTATATCATTAGAATGTAATGGAAAATCATTCAATATCATAGTTAAATAAATTAATTAGTATTTAAATAATTAAATTATTGTGTTAAATTATTGTGGTAAATTGCTAATATCATAGGTAAAATTATTTTTATTAGCATAATGAGGATTATCTAATGGAACAGGTAAATTTTGTAAATCAACAACATATTTACCATATTGTAATACTTCTTGAGCAACTTTATCACTACATATCCGGACAACTTTACTATTTAATCTTTTAATTTCTTGTAAAACATTTGTATTGATAAAATTAGCATATTGAAGTAATATAGATCTCATAACAATGAATAATTCATCAGGAGATTGATTTGAAACAATATGACCATTTGTTAATTTACTTACATAAAATCTAATCATACTTTGTAATGCTTCAATATTTTGTGGAGAAAAAAACAATCTACTTAAATTTGTTTCTTCTAATATACCTTTAACACTATCAGTACTTTGAGTATCAATAATAATAGTTTCTTGAGAAATAATACTATCATCAATTAGTTTATCTATATCATGCATTCTTCCATTATTTATTTCACTTGTTAACATATCAACACTATCACTTTTACCAAATTCATCAACATTACGATCACTTGCTCTAGTAAAATCTATTTGATCGGCAGCCCATGGCCATTGAACTTTCATTGCTTCTTCATAATTTTTTTCACTTAATCCTGCTAAATATTCAGTATCATAAATATCGGCCATATATTATAATAATATAAAATAAATATAAAGTTTAATTTTAAAAAAAGATTTAAAAGTTATAATATAATATATGTATATGGACAATAATATGGAACCCGTTCAAATTCCACAAAGTGATCTAATTAATTTTAAAGAAAAAGTAAAACGATGGTTAATGTTAGATATACAAATTTCAGAAATGGAATCTAAATTAAGAGATCTAAAAAAAATTAGAAATAAAGAAATTGAACCACAATTAACTGATTTTATGGTTCAATACAATATTACAGATTTAAATACAGAAAGTGGTAAGTTAAAATGTAGTGCACGTAATAGTAAAAAACCTTTAAATAAAGAGAATATCAAAAATAATCTTTCAAAAGTAATTACAGATATTGGATTAGTAGAAAAAGCAATGGAACAATTAGATAATCGTGAAATGACAACAACTTATAAATTAACAAAAATTAAAAATAAATAAATATATTATAAGTATGTCAAAAGAATTACTAGTTGTATTTGATATTGATGAAACTTTAATACATTATATGGGTAAACAATATAGACATTTATTTTATGAACTTGAACCAGAATATCAAGAAAGATTAAATCCTATTATAGATGGTGATCAGGATGGTGAACATGGTATAATTATACCAAGACCATATTTACAAGAATTATTTGATTATTATAAAAGCGAACCAAATATTAAAGTAGCTTTATGGACTTATTCAGAGCAAGAATATGCATATCATATTAGAGATAAATTAACAGAATTATTAGATTTAGGAGATGATTTTTTCTTATTTGCTTATGGAGCAGAAGATATGATTATAGAAGAAACTGGTGAAGAGGATGATTATCCAAAAAATTTAACAAAAGTATATGAGAATTTTCCACAATTTAATGCATTTAATACGTTTATTGTTGATGATGCTCCAGGCAATATTAAACATGAAATAAATATGAAAAATAGTTTGTTAATACAACCATTTGCTCCGTTTGGTGCTGAAAAAGTCAGAGAAGATTTAGGTGAAAATGGTATAGAAATTGCATTAAATGATAATATATTAACTGATGTTAAAACTATTTCTGAAATAGCACTAAATGATGTAATGGGATGTGATATTGAAGATATTGAAGCAGGAGAAGAATCTATTTTTGATAAAAAACGTCTTAAAAGAATGAATTTGAGCAAATATTTAAAAAAATATGGTAAGCCACCATGTCTACAAAAAACCAATATGAAGCAACAGAGTCAGAAGATGAAGACCGATATGAAGCATCAACTCCAGGAGATGAAGTCCAAGATGGAGTCAGATATGAAGCGGAAGCTTCAGGAGATGAAGACTAGGATAGAGTCCGATATGAAGACCAATATAGAGAAGCAACAATGTGTAAAATGGTCATCTGAATATGAATTAGTGACAATTGGTAATCCAAAAACTAAAAAAAATTTTGTTATGACTGCTGGTAAAAAGAGACATAAATCTATTAAAAAGAAACGTGGTAAAAAGGGAGGTAAAAAGACTAGTAAAAAAGTATTAAAAAGAAAACAGTAATAATATAAAATGGATATAAACAACATTTATATAACAGGTCACATAATAAAAAATATAATAGATATTTTAGATTTAGAAGATAAGATATCTTTTACTACTTGTAATAAAACAGTATATGAAAAATATTATGACAATATTAAAGTAGATATATACAAATATGTAAATAATGATTATAAATATTTTAAAAGATTTATTAATACATTTAAATATGATGCATTAACTATAAAAACATTAGGATTATTAACTATTATAAATCCAAATGTTGTATGGGGTGGATATAAAACAAAATATTATGATTTAAGATATATATATGAATTAATAATGAAGGATTTAGATATAAATGATATGGATATAGTAAATGTAAATACTAGTATAAATATAAGATTTATATTAAATACATTAAAAAAATGTAAAAGTATAAATCGTTATGAAACAAAAGTAAAAATACAAAATGAACCTTGTTTAAGAACATTGCATTATGATTTTACATTATATCCAATAAATAATAGAGTAGATTTATTAGAATGGGTGTATATATAATATCTCATCATTTTGTCTTTTTCCATAGACGCACTCTATGATGTCTTGGATATTCAATTTGTATTACTCTACGTTTAAATGGTCTCGGATTACTATCCAGTTTGTGCGGTAAAGTGTAATCTTTATTATAAATATTATCTAGAAGATTGATAGTATTAAACATAGGATAAAGGATATTGTTGTAAACTAATGATTTAGGAGATGTCATTTCTTATTATCAGTATAAATATACATAATTTTCAAATTATATTAGGATATTTAATATATCCTTTCATCTTTTTATCATAGCATTCTTCACATATTTTATAACCATACCATTTACACCATATGTTTATAATTAAAATATCAGATTTTCTTTTATTACACCAATTACATTTATGATTTTTATGACACATAATATTATTTATTTAAAAATATAAATATAATATTATTTATAAAAATTTGAAAAAAATATATATTTACTTAATTATAAAAATATGAAATGTATCAGTTTATTTTCTGGAATGGGCGGCGATTCACATGGTATAGTAAATTCAGGATGTGAATTAGTAGCATATTCAGAATTAGAAAAAATATTTCAAAAAACTCATGAATTAAATTTTGAAAATTGTAAATTATTAGGCAATGGTAATATAATTAAAACAAATGATGAAGAATTTACTGAATATAAAGGTATTGTAAATTTAATATTTGCTGGATTTCCATGTCAAGGATTTTCAAATGCTGGAAAAAAATTACCAGATGATCCTAGAAATACATTATTTAGAGAATTTTTGAGAGCAACAAGATTAATTGAACCTGATTTTATTATAGGTGAAAATGTAAAAGGATTATCAAAAAGACTAACAAATAATGGTGAAAAATACATTGATGTAATTGAAAAAGAATTTAATGATTTAGGTTATGATATTGTATATGAAGTATTAAAATGTCATGAATATAATATTCCTCAAAGTAGAGAAAGGTTAATTATAGTTGGTATTAAAAAATCATTAAATAAAACTTTTGTATTTCCAGATAAAATTGATGAAAAACCAAATTTAAAAGAAATTATAAAATTTAGTATGGAAGGAGCAGTTAAAATTAATAAAGATGATTTTGATATGTCTACTATACCAGATGAATGCATTATTAAAGATTTAGAAAATGATGAAGATGAAGATTTAGATGATATAGATAAAAAACCACACCCAAATTTAATATTATTAGCAAAAAAGAGAGATTATGTTTATAAAGATAAAGCATATCCAAATAGATTAACATTTGGTAAAAGAATACCAGTTGGTGGAGAAATTATTGATATACGTAAACCAAGTAAAACAATTATATGTACATATGCTAGACAACCAAGATTATTTGTTCCATTACAAAATAAAAAAGGTTATTATTTAAGATGTTTATTACCTGATGAATTAAAACAAATTCAAGGATTTCCTGAAGATTATAAAATTAGTGGGAATAAATCTAAACAAATCATTCAGATTGGGAATGCAGTTCCCCCCCCTCTAATACAAATGATTGTTGAGAGTTTAATAAATATTTAATATCTGTTTTATATGTTGGTCTAGGATATACACTAAAATGTTTGAAAGAATTTGCTTTACAATTACTACCTTTTCTACCCCACTTATTTTTTAAATGTTCAATATCTTCATCATATTCCATTAATAATTCAAAATCATTCTTAATAAGATCATATCCATTAATAAATATTAATTGTGGGAGAATATTTTCTTTTTTTTTATATTTTGTACCAGTAAAGAATATAATATAATATATATCTTTTGATGGTAATGTATCATTGAAATATACTGTAAAATTATCCGTTTTTTTTACTTCAATATTAATACTTAAACTTTTAACATTTGTATAAACATCTCTAAAATCTTTTGATTGTTGAGAACCCGCCTCTGTATAATTAAAACCCAGATCATCTAATACATTTCTAACATTTGTAATAGATATTTTTTCTTTGTTTTGCGTATCACCATTCACTGTTATTAGATTACTTATATCTTTGATTTTTTCATTACATTTCTGCTTGATTTGTTCAAATACCCTATTTTTATATCCTTCACGAAATGTTATGCCTTTTTCAACATTCAATTCTTTATTATCTTCTATTTTTGTATCTTTCATTTCTAATTTTTCTTGTAATTCTTCATTTTTTTTCTGTAATTCTTTCATTTTTTCTTCTAATTCTGTGTATGCTTCTTTGCGCCCATCATTATATCCCTCATCATAACCTTCATCATATGAATGTTTATTTGACACATTTGTGTTTAATTTTAATTCATTCATTTTTTCAATAAGTTCATCATCAATCATAGACATTGATACGTTTATTAATAATGATGTTTATCTTTTTAAATTAATTAAGATTTCAAATTGCGACTGTAAAATAGAGAAAAAATAATTTGAAAACTATTTAAAAATATTATGATATTATAAAATAAGATATTAAAAAGTATAAATTATATGAATCGTCTAGAACCATCACATGTTGATATTTCTATCATAAATTACATTAATGGATTTAATAATGGTCAATTTGGATTACCAGATTGGCAACGTCAAGATTGTTGGGATGATGATTACCGACAACATTTAATATTATCTATTTTACAAGGCATTGATTTACCAAAAATTTATATTGGTGATATTATTGATGGTGATAAAGTTATTATTGATGGTGGACATAGAACAAGAACACTAAATTCATATATGAATAATGAATTTTATATTACTATTGAAAATGAAAAAGTATTTTATAATGATGATACAGCAAATAATTCAATTCGTAATCGCAGAACAATGACAGAAGAAGAATGTGATTTTCTAGAAAATTATATGATTTCAGTTACAACATATGAAAATATTACTGAATCTATCGCAAGAAATATATTCAATAAATTACAAAATGCTATGCCTATGACAATTCAAGATGTAATTAATAGTTGGGAATCACCTTTAGTAGATTATTTACGTTCTCATAAATCATTTATTACAAATGGTCGTAATTTATACGATCATTTTACAGATATTAAAGGATTGCCAAAACCAGAAAATAGTGAATTATTATATCAATGTTTATCATGGTGGACAATTATTAATCCATTTGATAATACAGATATTCTCGAGAATGATATGGCATTTAAATATTTAGAAAAAGGTAAAACTCGTGAATCAAAATGTTTTAAGTATTTAAAAGAATATGATGATAATTATCATGGAGAAATAGATGATGAAAAAAAAGATAAATTTGTAGATGGTGTAAATTTTATTATAGAATATTTATTAAATCTTGGCAGACCATTATCTATGGCTGATATGAATACATTAATGTATAGTAAATTTTGGATACCAAACTTTTCAATTGATAGTTATACAGAATTATCCAATTCAATCTTAAGGTATAGTAATTTAAAAAGAACAGCAGATAAAGCAGGAAAAGAGCATAATTATGATTTACAAACAACAACTAATAGAGCAGCCGATTTACTAAATTTACAATTTAATGGATCTTTAGAGCAATGGATTAAAAGTAGAACTAGTGGTGGTAGTAGTGAAAAAGCAATGCGAATTAGAAATGAGATTGTATTACAAAAATGTGTAGTAATACTTGGTGAAATAGTAGATGAAGAACAAGAAGATGGTGTTGAAGTAAATGTGGAACAGGTTGAAGTTGTGCAAAATTTGTAAATTTTAGATAAAAAATATTATTATAAATTATTATTATTAATTTTTTTGTGTTTTTGATTATTGGATCATAAGTCGTTTAACATCTCTTTCAAGATCTGATACAGCATTACGTTTTCTAGGAGAAGGCAATGATGAAGGCAATGGATCAAATCCATCAAGATGATTGGTGCTAATATTAGTAAAATTCATTTTGTCAATGGATTCATCAATATCATCAGTAAATGTATCCATATCATCTTGTAATTCTTCAGGATCATATTCATTCAATTCATCAGTATTATAATCAAAGAGTTCCATACTGGTATATGTTGACCAAGAATCATAGAATTGTTTGATTTTATCTTTATCAACTAGTGGATATAGTTTCTTCCATTTACCAATGCGACCCCATAGATAAACAATCTCATCATTGTTTAAGCGTTCAATGATATCTTGGATCCATTCATCCCAGTATATACTTGAACCGCAATCAATGTATTTCTTACAGACATCATTGAAGAAGTCTTCTCGATCGCCCAGAAAATCATACCACAATGTTACTGCATTTGTCAGATTGGTTTTGTATTTTTTGTCACCATCACGTAATTCAGTAATATCAGTATACATAATGCCATCACCATCAATTCCATCAACATCATGACTCCATGTAATTTTCTTTTCTTGAATCTTTGGCACATCAATACCAGCAATCACATCGTGGTGTTCTTGTAATGCTGTTTGGTTACCCACAATTTTGCTTCTATATTCTATCCATGATGCAAGTTGATCGGCATACGCATCTTGGTTGGTAGCAGAATTATCACATGGAAGATTTGGCATTGTCGGTGGTGCTTTCATTAAATCTCGCCACTTTCTTTGAATACGAATTACTTTTGAAACTTGATATAAATACTTATCATCATCATTGGGATGCCAGCATGTACCACTGGTAAATCGCACAGATTGTTCAGTCATATATGTAATATAAATGTTTTATTACAAATGTTTTTATTAATAAAAAATAGTATATATATATTTCAAATTACTATTGTAAAACGGTAATAAAGATAATTTATAAAGATAATTTATTTTTTTGGTAATAACGCCAATGTCTTTGTATACGTTTTACTATATTATTTCTTCTCATTATATGAACGGCAACGATATCTTGAACGGACAACATTTTTATGGATACTATAATAATGTATAAGTATTTTCAAATTATATATTATAATCTAAATTTATTATAATCTAATAAATTATTTATTATTTTATCATGTGTATTTTTTTTTATTATTTGAAACTTACCTTGTTTACCAAAACCATCATAACCGAATACTCTAGACATAGTATTAATATTAAAATATAATTTACCAATTAATACTAATTCGATGATACCGTTTTTACTAAATTTATCTTCCCAATGATTTCTAGGTATATCATTTGTAGAATGAATTTTATAAACATCTGTAGATATATCATCAATTACATATAATACATTATTAGTATTATCATATTTTTCAAAATTAGTAGGTTTTGACCAATATGATTTATTACCGGATAAAGATTCATTTATTTCATATTTATAATTAGAAATTCTACCACTTGTTAATAAAAATTGAAAACTAGATGTTTCGCTTGAATTAAATGATTTTAATATATTTATACATGCTATATTAGAAAAGTGTTCTAAATCATGCGTGATAGGCATAATTTATAGTATTAAATTCTTTTAAATAAATAATATCAAATTATTTAAATATTAAATTAACTAAATGGTTTAAAAATAAAATGTTATATAATAATATAACTAAATGGTTAATTATATTTGTAGTAATTGTGGTAAAATTTTTAAGCAAAAAGGGCATTATTTAAATCATATGAATCGTAAAACACCATGTAAACAGATAGAAAATGTATATATAAAAAAAGCAATAATAGAAAATATTAATTTATTATCTGATAATGGTGATATAGAAATTAAAAATAAAAATTTGATAAATGAAAATATAAATAATTATAATAAAATGAAACAATATTTAGTTGCACTATTAGTCCTTGGAATTTCATCTTCTCAATACGTTCAAGCTCTTAAAGCTCATGAGCAAGGTATTTTTGATAAAATGGTTGTGAAACTTACTGAAAAGGATAGAATGGCAGCTGAATTTGAAGTCGAGCATGCCAAAAATCTTGCAAAGGCTGAAAAATAAGCTGCTAT
>ENA-OQVM01005126-OQVM01005126.1-marine-metagenome-genome-assembly--contig:-NODE-5126-length-12800-cov-5.021536_pt1 | contig 12800 bp, 14 predicted proteins | sample MGYA00237776_ERZ505498 | MGnify/ENA primary metagenome ERZ505498 (study PRJEB26159, sample SAMN06265151) | marine metagenome | isolation source: Helgoland LTER site | place: Germany:Helgoland, sampling... | reverse complement strand
TTTGAGGTATTCGATGTCACCCATCCATTCATCAGTATCCTCTTTGTACATGATGAGAGTATTGTTGCCGTATTCTATGACGTAATTGTAACCTTCGTGATAAATAGTTTCTTTCAAATATGCTCCTAATTGGTTTCTGAAGTTTGCGAACTTTATAGGGTAGGGTGATCACTTTGCTTGGTTTCTATTAATACACAAAGTATTGTTATTAATTGCCATTTAGAAAGTTGTACCACTCAGTTAACACTTTGGCTCGTGTTTCAAGTCGCTCACTACGATTGTATGCTTTTGTTGTACTGGTTCCAATTCGATGAGCTAGCTGAAGTTCTACTGGCTCAATTTCTTGACTCGTTTCGGCAGCCCAGTCTCGAAATGTTGATCTAATGCCGTGAGGAACTGCTGGGCGTTTGCTACGACTATCAATAAATCCAGTTGTGTCACTTGCGTGTATTCGTTTCATTAATGATGACAGTGTCCCATCTGAAAGCATTCCACCTTTTACGCCCGAAAAGACCAAATCACCTTGGCGTGGAAGTTGATGGAGTAAATCAAAAATGGGTTTTATAATTGGAGTTATATGCTCACGCTTGGCCTTCATTCGTGTTCCAGGGATTGTCCATAATCCCATGTATCCTTTTTCGGTTGCTTCCTCCTCAGTAAAGAATTCAAGTTCACTATGAAGCATCCCTCTGACTTCACCAGATCGCGCAGCCAACATTGTTAGGAGCATAAGGGCTTTTGCTCCAGTGCCATCACGTCTTTTAAGCGCATCCCACCAACGGGGCATATCTACACATGGTACAGCGGGCATGTGGACTGGGTTTTGAACTGAAGAAGGCTTCGGGAGTAGATGTTCCAGATTTCCCTTCCAAATTGCAGGATTTGGAGCATCTCGAAATCTTTTTGTAATCGCGTAGCTTAGTATTTTTTCAATACGGCCACGAGTTCTTTGAGCCGTTTCATTCTTTGTTAACCAGATTTTGTCTAATGTGTTGAAGATATCATCGACCGTAATTTCATTCACAGGCATATTACCTAAAGAAGGGTGCGCATAACTTGATAAGGTTGTCCCCCATTGTGCAAAATGCTTTGAGTTGCTTAGTTCAGACTTTTTCTTAATCAAAAACTCGTCACTGATAGTCTTGAAACTTGGGGTGACATTAGCTTTTGGCTTGAGTCTTCGCGGATCAACTCCTTCAGATATAAACTTAGCATTCTCAAGTGACTTAGTTCGTGCTTCAAGTAATGTTACCTTGGAAGTGTTTCCTAGGCCAATATCGATTGATTTACCTCTTAGATTAACTCTCTGCACCCATGACTTTGAACCAGAATCTCGAACATAGAGATGCAACCCTGTATTGTTACTGTCATAGTATCGACCTGGGATTTTTGCATTTTTTACAAAGTTTGCTGTAAGATTTTTATTACCAGCCATAGTATTTTATATTTAGTCCCTATTTTCGTCCCTAAATATATCATGGAACATAGCTGATTACAATGGCTTTACTCGGAACATATTATGTATAATTATCATATTAATATGTAATAAAATAGACTATTTTAGATGTAAGTGGAACAATACTAACGCGGACTGTCTCTCCGCCACTTACTGGTATTAAGTAATTGTTTTATATTAATAAAATTAAAATATAAAAATTCAGCCCCCACAACAGCCCCTACAGTATTGACTAAAATGATATATTTAGACACGCGCACGCGCATGCGCGTCAGTGTCATATTGGTGTTGGAGCATGTTCCAATGTTTCTAAGATTTTACATTAGGAATGAAAAATTTCTGTTCATTATTAATCATCTTTGAAACATTTGATCTAGAAATAGAAAAGCAATTAGCTGCAGCATATTTATCATTTTGAGGCAATAAACAAATTAATGGCCGCGAAATAGGTTTGTCAGAATATGAGCCGGGTTCAGGGCCATAACCCCAATCGAATATGACTGGAACTGTTCTACCGAGCCATAGTTTAGGAAAAATAAATTCTGCCCAGTATATTTTATAAATTTTATTATTTGGCCAAACTTGAAAGCCAGGATTGTCTTTTTCAAATCTAGGAAAATCGTGTTTTAACCTTAGTCCATCAACGACCCAAATCATGTTTTTGTAAAAGGTCTCTCTAGATAATTTTTCCTCTGCACTGATTGCAGAATGCTGAAACTCAACAACTAAACCATTTGGTGTTTTGACATCTGCAATATGTTTTTCGCCATCATCAGATAGGTGAACAACTTCTTGCCATTCTTTTGGAAAATTATCTTTCCAATCTCGATGCCATTGAGTTTCATTTTCCCACCAATGGTCGCAATTTCTTTTACCTTTATGCGCCCAATGCCATATCTTTTGTGTGCCACATTTTGCTATTAAGTCACTCCCACAACATTGGCATATTCCTTTAGCTTTTGGTGTGGCTTCAATGCGATCTTCATTGCTCAGTGCGAATTTCATATAAACTTAATCAGCTTCCAAATACATAAACGCTCTCTTTGCTCCATTATCTAGTGCCTTCAGTGCATTCTGGTAATCTGGGCTGTTGTATCCATTCTCAGCGGCTTCCATACTTTCCCATTCAATAACAATGGTTCTTACAGCCTCTCCATCTTCTTTGACTGCGAAGGGAACGCCCCTTGCTATAAACTTTGCCCCCGCCTTTTCCATAGCAGGACGGGCTAGTACAGCATATGCAGCCAGCTTCTCAGGGTCACTTACACTTTTATAGACTACAACTTGAATAACTTTAGACACATCTCATTCCTTAATATTGATAATCTCAATACGATACACTAGCCTGATCATAAGTAAATGTTAGAACAGATAGGTGTGAATAGAATGAAGAAACTTTTAGCAATGGTGATATCGCTTACACTCATTAATAGTTATGTAAGTGCAGAGGGTTTTAACTATGATTATGTACAGGCACGTATAGGTACTACAAATTCTCAAGCTACAGATGAATTGTATATAATTGAGGTATCTAAATCAGTACATGAAAATATAGCATTAAGAGGGGGGCTAGCTTATAGGCATGGTGATTGGAATCTTACTGGTAGGGTTAAAGAACAAACATCAACTCAAATAACTGCAGAAGCTATTTTTCACCAAGAGTTATCAACTAATACTGATATTTTATTAAGTGTTGGATATTCAAATACTGATTACAAATCTACATGCGTAACGACAGCCGCTCACTACATTTGCTCTGCTTCCACTACTAGAGCAAATAACCATGAATCTTTTGGTGTAAGTTTAGGTATTCGTCAGAGGCTAAGTGACAACATTGAAGCTGAGTTGCACTATGCTGGTGTTAAAGCCAATAACAGTCCAACTATAAATCAAGTTCACCTATCCTTACTGAAAGAATTAACCAGTAAATTATCTATAGGTGCAAACTATAGGTGGAATACAAACCGCAATGATTTTGATCAATCTGAAATAGTTATTAGGCGAAAATTTTAATATCTTTGGCAATAAAGACAATTATAGTAAAGACAGACAATAAAATTTAATTTAACCTTTTTTATGATAAAAATAAAAATTAAGTAAATTAAAAAAGAAACGTACTAAATTTATGAAAAAAACTTTAATTACATCAATAATAATTTTAGTCTTAAGTAGTACTGTCGTAATTTTTAAATTTGATATTACTAATAAAATTAATAATATTGGTTTAAATCCAAAAGATGCATTTTACAATTTTTTTTTAATACTCAAAAAAGAAGGAATAGTAGAAACTATTTATATCGTTAAAAATAAATTTACTCACGATTTAAGATTAACAGGGTTTGACTATTCACTCTCGAAAAAGGATGGTTATCCTGAAATAGAAAGTATTGAAAAAAGACTATCACTTCCTTTAAATAAAATTATTCGCAAAATTCCATCTAAGGAAATAAAAGAATCTTTTGGACAGAGTTATTCTAATGATAAGTGGCATAGGAGTCATGGTGGGAATTCCTCTGCAAAATATTCTGTATTGGGACAAATAAATAAAGAGAATATAAAAAACCTGGAAGTTGCATGGAAATACAAATCTTTGTCAAATAGTATTAATAGATATGAAATAACTGGGGCCGTAAATAATATATCAAGTGAAAATAATTTAAATGTAGAAACTAATCCAATAATAATTGGTAATCGAATGTTTGTGCCTACAGTCGATAATCATTTACTCTCAATAAATGCTGTTACAGGCACTTTAATTAGGAAAATAGAATTACCTTACATGGTTGCTCGAAGAGGTTTAACTTGGGAAGAAAATAAAGATTTTTCAAAATCAAGATTATTTGTTCCAACAAGCAAAGGTGTTTATGCAATTAACGCACAAAGTGGAAAAATACATAAAGAGTTTGGTAATAAAGGTCAAATTGGAAATCAGTTAAGTTTGATTGAGACCTTCTAAATACCTTTACTCTTGCAGCATCACCTACAAAAGTTTTCATATCAGTAATACTAATCTTAGCAAAAGAACCAGTTAGTGCCGTTGCCAAATCACCTACACCTTCTATATATGGAAACTCTACCGAATAATCTTCATTCGTAAATGATGTTACAATATTATCTTCTGCGTATGGAGGTGATACAATTATTTCAGTTTCATTTACAATTTCTTCAATTGTTGGAGAATACGTTATATTATCAAATGTTATTTTTTCACCTTCAACTGAACCTGTCCATTTATTACCAGAGTTAACTTTCAATCGGTAACTTGTAGGTAATATAAAATCGGATACATTACTACCAGCAAGTGGAACTAATGGAATACCATCAACAGACCCAGTTTGAGTTACTGATGGTGGATTACCACTAAAAATAGGCTTTACTATCTCATCTATTGTAACTTTAGGTCTGCGATAAAACCTAACCTTATCTTCGTTAGAAAGTAGTTGATTTATTTGAAATGTTCGTTCCCACTTAACATTGTAAGTACCTTTCCATTGGTCTGGTACATCTCTTATTACTCCATTGTCATCGTATTTTTTAAGTTCACCTAAAACAGTAATCTTACCTAATCCAATTGGAGTATCGTTATATATGTAAACAGCTATTAATTTAGAAATACCTTCATAGTATTCTGGAATACCATTACCTGGCTCAAAGTATATAGGATTACCCTCTACATCTAAAAGTTCAATCTTAATTTCGGTTGATTCTTTTAAATACTCAGAACCTTCTATAAGAAATCCATTCTTACCACCAGTAAACGTATCTTTAAACTCACTTATTCTAAAATAATCCGAATTGGGATTTTCATCTAATATAAGAGTTTGAAATGATGATAAGTTTTGTTCGGGTGAATATTTTTTAATTCTAGCCATTAATGAATAGTTACTTTATTTCCATTATAAATATTTCAAAAAATTAAATTACAATATTTATTCTAAAGAAAACTAAAGAGTTCTAAAGAATGAAGAAGAAATACCCAGATAACATAGTTTATGATGAAGAAATGGGTTATAACTCTAACGTATTACCATATGGAACTAATGTTGGTGCACCTGCAATTAAGATGGAGGATATATCAACTTGGAAAAGTATAAGTGTTAATAAAGTAAACAAACAACTATCTTCTAAATTCAATGAATTGAAAGAAGAGTATCAAAAATTAGTTGAAGAATATAAATGGAATGATTTGGTTTACAAATCTAAATTTAACTTTGAGCCTGTTATTGGTGATACCTATCATTTATATGATGATGGTAAAGGTGATATATTTTTATCACTAATAAATCCATCTGAATGGAATAGAACTCACATAGGCTCGTTTACTCTTAATAGTGAAAGAAAATGGATAAAAATATGAAAAAATATGCAATGTTACAAATTGATGCTGAGATTCATCAATTGTTAAAATCTTTTTGTAAGGATAAAGGATATAAGATGAATGGTTTAGTGGAAAGTTTAATTAAAGAGAAAGTAACTCCTAATCAAACTCTACCTACTAATGTATTAAGGTCTAAGTAACTGCTCTACCTTTCATATCTTCCCAATCTCTATTACTCCTAACATTATTGTTAGTTTCTTGAGTTGCACATAATACATTATTTATTGTATTTAGTTTTTCCGATAAATTAAGTAAAGCGGCTAAATCTTTTGGAAAACAATGTCCACCAAAACCAAAATCACCATCGTGACCCGGAACATTCCAATGTGATTTACCTAATCTTTCATCATAAGTTGCATACTCAATTACTTTATCGTAATCAATATCTAAATTATCACACAACTGATATATTTCATTTGCAAATGATACTTTAGTAGCTAAAAATGTATTAGTTAAATACTTTACCATTTCAGCATGAGTTGAATCTGTTTTGATTATATGTGCTGATGGAAATACTTTTGAAAAGATTCTTTTTAACTTTGTAGTGGCAGGTCTTGGTCCACCTAAAATTATTCTGTTTTGATTTTCGTAATCTTTAACAGCATTTCTTTCAGTTAAAAATTCAGGATTAAAAACTATTTGTAAATCAAGAAACTTTTCATTCCACCTAGCAGTTGTACCTGGTGGTATTGTAGATTTAATAACCACTTCATGAAATCCTTTGTAGTTTAATTTCTCTAAAACTTCTTCTATTATAGATACATTACAACTACCATCTGAATTCATTGGTGTTGGTAAACATACGAATATAGTTCTACAAGTTCGTTCTAACTTATCAAATGTACTGTTACCCTTTTCAGATACAATATCATAAGTTAAAACATTGTAGTATTTTCTAAATTTTTGATAAACTGCGTTACCAACAAATCCTTGACCAATAATTCCTATATTCATACGTTAATATTTAATATTACTAAACCCATTTACCTTTTTGATTTCCATCAAAGTATCTACAACATCTCTCATAGAATCTATATGTGAGATTATCATCACAAATTCAAATTGAGTTTTAAGATAAGCAAACAACATATACAATGATGTTAAGTTCTCATTATCTAATGTTCCAAACCCTTCATCGATTACTAAGAAGTTAGGACGAGGAAGATTACATACATTGATTAGAGCGATTCTAATTGCTAATCCACTAATGAACCTCTCCATACCACTACACATCTCTAAACTCCATTTCTGGTCATCATAAACGATGTTAGCGTTAACGTTCTTACCATCCATTTCCAATTGTAATCCAAACTCTACGATTTGACCTAAGATGTTATTTACTTCACCCTCTATCATAGGAAGAGCTTTTGAAATCAATTCATAAGATACACCATCCTTTCCTAAAGCGTTTAGATAGTATTCATACAATCCAAATTGTTCTTCTAACTTAGATACTTCATCTATTCTATCTTCAATAGTTTTCTTTTGATTCTTTAAAGAAGATACTGAACCATTTAGTATTAATATATCAGCTTCACTATTTGATAAGATTTGTTTCGATTTACTCAACTTATGTCTTACATCAATAATCTCATCTCTAAGTTCTTTATTCTTCTTAATTTGCTTTTCATTATCCAAATAATCTTTTATAAGTTGTGTAGCTTGTAGAAGTTCACCATTTAGTTTGATTTCTTTGGTTTCAAATGTTGATAACTTGTTGATAAGTATGTTAATATCTCTACTCACTTTTGTTTCATCACCCTTAAACTTATTAAGTTGTTTCAATAAAGTCGAATAACGTTTACGTGAATCAATAGCAAGAAGTAAAACATCCTTTTGTTCTAACATTTCTTTTTTATTAACTGAACATATACTTAAATCTGCAGTTACTCCTACTTTAGCATCAATGATTGATTCGGAGTTTTCCATACAAATATCACAATCCTCATTATACTTATGGGATTCCAAATGCTTCATTCGTTCTAATAAAGAATCTTCTCTGATTTTTAACTTATCTAATTCATTATTTAAATCTTTTAAATCAGATGTATATTTGTTAAACAAATCATATCCTTCGGTGATTTCCTCCTCATCAAACGAATCAATTTTTTCTTCTAATTGGATTTGGGTTTCCTCAAACTCCTCAATCTTAGATTGTGTCTTATCTCTTTGAGATATCAATTCGGTTAACGAAGTTTCCGAAGTCGATTTTTTTGTTTCTAATTCTTCTTTAGAATAATTGTCGGATTTAACTTTTACAATTTTTTCGTTGAGAGAGATTAATTTCTGATTGTGCTTCTCCACCTCTTCTTTAGCAGTTGTTAAACTAACTTGTTCTAATTTATATTCAGCTTCTGCTCTCTTTAAATCAATTTGTATATCAGCTAATTGTTGAGTAAAATCATCTCTCTTAAACTTTCGTATTAAGGAAGCGTTATCTCTATTCTCATTATAAGCATGTGAGTAAAGTTTATCGAAGATATCCACACCCATAAATTGAGCAAGTATTTCTTTTCTCTCACTTTGTGATTTATCTATGAATAGGGAATTGTTACCTTGAAGTGAAAGTGTAGTTAATACAAAATCTTCATAGGTTCCTAAGTATTGTTGGATGATAGAGTTGGTATCCCTCCTCTGCTCTCCATTCAATGAATGGATACCACTCTCATCCTCTCTCCAAAAGGATACATCTACTTTTAGGTTTCTCCCTTTGTTAATTAGTTTAGCTCTTCTTTCAATAAAGTAATCTACATCTTCTATTTTGAAGTGAAGTTTACAATAGAAGTTACTCTTTCTATTATTAAGTACGTTCTTAGCTACATACGTTCTACTCGTCTTATCGAATATACAAAAGGATAGTGCATCGAATAGAGATGATTTACCTGAAGCATTAGGAGCGAATATACCTACTATACCATTTATACCATCAAAACGTATCTTATTGTTCTCACCATAGGAAAACATATTAGAGAATTCAAACTGATGAGGAACCCATTGTACATTTGGTGTCATCTCTTCTTCAACCAACTTTGTATTTATTTCTCTATTGATTTGTTTAATCTTATCAATAGTATCATCATCTGCCAAATATTGTCTTTCCAAATAATCTTTAATCAATTCGTTTTGGAATTCAACATCTCTCACATTTCCAATAGCTAATCTATCATCGAAGTTACCAGTCTTTTGTTTAGATAAGGTATCCATTCGAGTAACAGTGAACTCTTGTACTTTATATTTCTTTTTTATTTGAGTTAATGCCTTTTTAATCTGAGAAGGGTCAGTATTTGAAACCCTAACTCTTAATCTTGGTTTCTTTGGCATATTAGTAACTGTTGGAACTACACCATTGTTTACATCTAATGTATAGAATCCATAATCATTAGGAATATCAAATTCTTCAAAAGTTCTACTTTCAACATCCCATAATAGATAACCATGTTTCTCTAATGATTCTCCGTGGTTTTGTTGAATCATAGAACCAGCATATGCTATGGTTGATGTTCCCAATGTTTGTCTTTTATGAATATCACCCAACATAACCATATCAAATCCATCAAACATTTCAGTTGTGAATGAATTGGATGATACAGTATATCCTATATCAGTTGTGGAATCATTTACGGGTCCGTGGAATAAACATATTGTATTCTCACCCTCTACCAGTTCACCCTTTGGCCAATTCTCTTGCTTATCGAGTATCGAATAAACCACAAAAGTAATATTATGGAAGGGATACACACCAGTATCTTTAAGGTAGTGGATTCTATCATTTTCTAAGTTTTCTACAATTGGAGTTAGTACATCCAATCTATAATTATTATTTAAGTTACAATCGTGATTACCAGTAATTAAGAATGTGTGTTTTCTATTTGCACATTCGGTTAAGAACCAACTGATTTCTCTAACCAATTCAGGACTCATCTCAGTTTTAGCATGTGCAATATCACCAGCTAAATAGATAACAGAATTTTCAATATTATCGTTATCTACGTTGTTTAAGAATTTTTGGAATACTTCTCTATATTCCTTATGTCTTTTTAAATTACGGATATGTAAATCCGCTAAGTGGTAAATCTTTTCTACCTTCATATATTATTTAGTTTACTTAGGATTAAATCATCCCAACCAGTTTCTTTGGTTTCTTTTAATAATTCGTTTACTTTATCAAATCCCATATCACCTGCATCCATTTCATCAGGTATAATGTTTTTTACCTTTATACCATTTTTAATAAAGTAGTTTGCATGCTTAGTAGAATCATCTACTGCATCTGAATCTAATAATATGTTAATTTCCTTTACTCCCCTTTCACCAATCTTATCTTTCAAAGTTCTAGGAAGAAACTTACCTAAGATTGGTATTACGTTTCGTTTTACTGAGAATGAATCAAATACTCCTTCTACTAATGTAATGGGTTCATTCCAATCTATTTGATTGTCAAATACAATTACATCCCTACTAACAGGTGGGTTTTTATATTTCATCTTTTCATCTTCATAAAAAGAACGAGCTACAAAATAGTTTAACTCACCATCCTCATTGTAAGATGGAATAATTACTCTACCACTATATAATCCTTCTTCACAATAACCAATATTATATTTGAGTACCTCATCCATAGAAATCTTTCTACGTTTAAGATATCCAATTGCTTGATTATAAATCGGATTAATTGATTTTGGTTTTTTAGAAAGTGATTGGAATTCTTTTGGAAGTCTAAGTGTTATTGTTTCAACTTCCTTCTCATTTCGCTTGGGTTTATACTCACCATATATAGAATGAATCTTTGAGATTTCACTTCTATCAAGGTTTAGTTTGTAAAGTAACGATTGAATACTTCTACCTTTAGAATCACATACCCAACAATGCCAATATTGTGAATCTAAATTTATTTGGAGTTTCTTCTTATGATGATGACAAAAAGGACAATGATGTGCTTGTTCATTTCCCTTCATTGATGTACCAACACCTAATGCAGAATCCAATACGTTTATAACAACTAACTTATTTCTTGCGGAGAGCATAAATTAAATTTTAAGTAAATATACGAAAAATATTTGGATTTACCAAATTATCCGATAGTTGAATCAGATACATCATAAAGAAAGTTACCTAACTTCTTTACTCCATCTATATATTTTACATCAATTTTATCGTTTTCCATACCCTTTACTAAGTCTTGGATTGATTTGATTGCTATTTTGATACCATCATCTTTTGCATTTAGGGAATTTTTATTTACCCCATATTTTCTTGCTATTTGGTCTAAAGTCATAATATTATTATTTGTGTATATACAATTAGGTACTAATATACGAATAATAATTTAATTATCCAAATCTTTTCGATAAAATTTTCCTAAAATATTTCCGTTGAGTGATTTATCATCTGAAAGTACGTTATATTCGAATTGATAATGTACTTCATAATAAGATAATGATTTCTTTGAATAACAAAATTTAAGTACTGTACGTTTAAACTCATCGTTCTTACCCTCTGAGATTTGTTCTTTAATCCAATCGTTTGATGAAAAGTACTTTTGCCAGTCAGAAGATTTTCTAACTTTTTTCTTTTTGGGTAGTGAACCTCGTATACCTTTTAACTTTCGTTCTTCTTTAATACGTTGTAATTCCCTAACTCCGATTTTTACATTACGAACACTTTGTAATGATTTTTTACCAATGTAGTATTTGCCAGAAGGAATATGTTCTATTTTGTAAACAAATCCTACGGCACTCTCAGGTATAACATCTTCGGTAACATCGTTACCATTCCATAACCAATTTAACATTAAATCTATTTAAATGTATTTGAGTAAGGTTTTGATTGAGTGAATCCACCACCTCCATTGCCTAACTTTCTTCCACCTGCTTTTGCAATTGCCTTTTCATCTTTTGATAAATCCAATCCACCATCGGCTTCTATTTTAGTTTTATCTCCACCTTTAAGGTTTGCCTTTGATTGAGTAGGTGCGTTCTTTTTTAATCTTTCTTCTAAAGTCATAATTGTGTTCCTTTATATATTATAAATATAACATTATGTATCAAAACGAACTATGAAGTTCACTGGATAATCTGGTAATGATTTAATTGGTTTAGGTAACTTAGCTGATGCTACCATATTATTTTCATCATCATATAACCCGATAGTTGTAATAAATGGTGCTAAATAAGAACCAGTTTGGTCAGATGAACCACTAATTTCATAATCATCAAAACTTCCACCACTAACACCATCTATCGATGATATAATTGGATTATCTTTATTTCTAATATATTTTGCACCAGATTTGTAAATTGATTGGGATACATATTGTTGGTCTACTAGTCTACTATTTGGTTTTGTAATACTAATATTTTCTTTAGTACCACCAACTTCATAAACTGCCGTTGGATTCTGAGATACGTTGAATTCGTTTTCGTTTACTGATAAGAATATTTCGTTTTCATATATAGTCATTGTAGACCTGTATGAAATATCAAAATTTGTTAACGTTGAACTATCCGTAATACCATCGGTTAAAACTACCAATCCCCTATCGTAAAATATATTTCCTTTAATATTTGAAGCAGAATCTATGAGATTAGAGTTGCTATCATCAGTTATTGTAATTGAACCATATTCAACTTGTAGTGAACCAACCTTTACTCCCTCACCATAATATTGTTGTGGAATAGAAATTACCCCTATGGTATCACCAATAACTCTTTCGTTAGTTGATGTATAGGATTGCCTCTTCCCAACTTCAGTTAAAATAGATGCCGTAGTTGGATTTAAATAGAATTGTGCTTTTACTGAATCGTATAATGTTCTTTTAGATATACCATTTGAGTTTTTAACATCAGTATCTTCATCATATAAGTCCGATTGATTCGTACCATATAATGGAGTAATATCATCCTCATCCAAAGTCCATTCTTTATAAACTTTGAAAGGTCTAACTACAATATCCGATTTCGGAATTTC
>ENA-OQVM01005124-OQVM01005124.1-marine-metagenome-genome-assembly--contig:-NODE-5124-length-12802-cov-7.604086_pt1 | contig 12802 bp, 12 predicted proteins | sample MGYA00237776_ERZ505498 | MGnify/ENA primary metagenome ERZ505498 (study PRJEB26159, sample SAMN06265151) | marine metagenome | isolation source: Helgoland LTER site | place: Germany:Helgoland, sampling... | reverse complement strand
ATCTCCGCCTGTCAAATGGGAGGAATACCGATGACAATGAACATGACCCGCCGGGTTGTGATGGCAGCTGCTGCCGTCACGCTCGCATTCGCAAACCCAGCTTCTGCTGGTGGCCATCAGGTGATGGACGAAATTAACTTTCTGATCCCCGGCGGCGCTGGCGGCGGTTGGGACGGCACGGCACGTGGCACAGGCGAGGCGCTGACAGCTTCTGGTCTTGTCGGCAACGCATCATATGAAAACATGTCCGGTGGTGGCGGCGGTGTCGCAATTGCACACCTGATCGAGAACGCAGATTCGCTGCAAAATACGATGATGGTCAACTCTACACCTATCGTGATCCGTTCGCTGACTGGCGTTTTTCCACAAAGCTTTCGTGATCTGACGCTGGTTGCAGGCACCATTGGTGACTATGCAGCGATCGTTGTGAATACGGACAGTGACATCATGTCGATGGATGATCTCTTGGCAGCTTACCGTGCAGACGGCATGAGTTTTGCTGTTGGCGGTGGTTCGGTTCCGGGTGGCCTTGATCACCTTGTTGCTGCGTCTGTGATGCAGGCTGCTGGCGAAGATCCGACAGCGTTCAACTACATTCCTTATGATGCAGGTGGTGCTGCAATGGCGGGTCTGCTGTCTGGCGAAATTCGCGCACTGTCCACCGGCTTCTCAGAAGCCGTGACATTGGCCCAGCAGGGCGAAGTCCGCATTCTTGGTGTGACTTCACCTGAGCGGGTTGACGCGTTTGCCGATGCTCCAACTATGATTGAGCAGGGCCTTGATACTACATTCGTCAACTGGCGCGGCTTCTTTGCAGCCCCTGGTTTGCCTGATGACAAGCTGGCGATGATGCAAGACGCGGTTGCTAAGATGTACGACACTCCTGAGTGGGAAGAAGTCCGTGCCCGCAATGGTTGGGTCAACATCTACAACAATGGCGACGATTTCCGCGCGTTCCTGGAAGAGCAGGAACAGGTTATCGGCGACCTGATGAAGACACTCGGCTTTCTGTAAGCCACAGTAAAAGGACCGTCCTGCGCATGTGCGGGGCGGTCACAACATAAGAATTTTCGGGGAGGGAAGTTCATGGCGCTGGATCGTTGGATCGCGCTGATCTTTGTCACATTTTGCTGCGTTTACGGATATGCCGCATTTTTCACGATGGATCAGCTTCTACCCCCATTCATGCAACGCAACCCCGTGTGGCCGTCGACCTTTCCCAAGGTGCTGTCGGTTCTCGGCCTGATCGTTGGTTTGATCGTTCTCTTCGGCGTTGAAAAAGTTGACGATCCTGATGGCGAACCTGACGCAACTGAAATCAACTATCGCAGATTGAGCGAGTATAAGACCGGCCAAGCGCTGATGTTGTTGGGCCTTATGGTGCTTTATGCTTTGATGCTGCGGCCCGCGGGTTTTCTGGTCTCGACCACGGTATTTTTGGTCGCTGGCAGTGCGGTGCTAGGAGAGCGCAAGTTCCACATCATGATCCCCGTCGCGATGCTCGCCACCGGCTTTGTCTGGTATTTGGTGCAAGAGGTGCTTGGCATCTTCCTGCGTCCTTTTCCGTTCTTTATGGGGATGTGATCCATGCTTGAAGGTATTTTCATCGGTCTTGAGGCCGCATTCTCCGTCAAGAACATCCTGATGGTCGTTGCTGGTTGTTTGATCGGCACATTCATCGGCATGCTGCCCGGTTTGGGGCCCATGTCGATTATTGCAATCATGATCCCTGTGGCGATCACCTTGGGTGATCCGGCCGCAGCCTTGATCCTGCTTGCAGGTGTCTACTATGGCGCCATCTTTGGCGGATCGACCTCGTCCATTCTGCTCAACGCACCCGGTGTGGCCGGTACAGTTGCCACTAGTTTTGACGGCTATCCGATGGCCAGAAAAGGGCAGGCCGGTAAAGCGTTGACCATTGCAGCGGTGGCCAGTTTTGCTGGTGGTACGATTGGTGCGATCTTGCTGATGATCTTTGCGCCGGCTTTGTCCTCTGTCGCGTTGTTGTTTCACTCGGCTGAATACTTTGCTCTGATGGTTGTTGGCCTTTCTGCCATTGCTGCTTTTGCTGGTACGGGCCAAGTGGCCAAGGCCCTTATGATGACAATTCTTGGTTTGATCCTTGCCACTGTGGGTGAGGGTGCGCTGTTTAACATGCCCCGCTTCACGATGGGGTTGATGGACTTGCAGTCGGGCATCAGCTTTATCACGCTTGCGATGGCGATGTTTGCCTTGCCGGAAGCGATGTTCCTTGTGCTGAACCCTGCCCGCGGGGCCGGAAATGCCGAAGGTGCTAGCAACAAAATCACGAACCTGCGCTTTTCGCGTGAAGAAGGGCGGGCGATGATGCCGGTTATCGGTCGTCAGTCCATCCAAGGTTTCTTCATCGGTGTTTTGCCGGGTGCAGGTGCGACGATCGCGTCGTTCTTGGGCTATGCGGTTGAACGTAACCTTGCCAAGGGCGAAGAGCAGGCGGAGTTCGGCAAGGGATCTGTCAAAGGGCTCGCAGCACCTGAAACTGCAAATAACGCGGCCTGCACGGGTTCTTTCGTTCCTTTGTTAACGCTTGGTATTCCCGGTTCTGGCACAACAGCCATTTTGCTGGGTGCCCTGATCGCACTGAACGTCACCCCCGGCCCAAGACTGATGACAGACACACCAGAGATTTTCTGGGCCGTGATCATCTCTATGTTTATCGGCAACCTAGTGTTGTTGGTTCTGAACCTGCCGTTGATCCCCTACATTGCAAAAATCCTGTCGATCCCACGCAATTACCTGATCCCGTTCATTCTCTTTTTCACGTTGATGGGCGCCTACATCGGGCAGAACAATGCGACCGAACTGTTGATGCTTGTCGGGCTTGGCGTCATGGCCACGATTTTCCGCTTTGCCGATTACCCTCTGGCACCATTGTTGATCGGTTTCATCCTTGGAACCATGTTGGAAGATAACTTTGCCCGCTCGATGCAGCTTTATCGGGGCCTTGATTTCATCATCCAGCGACCGATGACAATGGGGCTGTTGATCCTTGCAGCCTTCTTGGTGTTTTTGCCAAGCTACCGCAAAAGGCGTGCGCGCAAGCGGGCCGAGGGGGTTGCCGACGGTGACTAAGGCCAATGACATTATGATTTCAGTAAGGGCCGGATGGATATCCGGCCCTCTTCGTTTTACTTGGGTAGCGGGTGCGCGCGGTTCTGCGTATTGTGAATAATTGCGGCCGGTCTAGTTTGGCCGCTGATTGAGTGGGGTTGGACCCGTATGTGTCTAAAAGCCTTGTGAAAGTGAGCCGAACCACATGACCGAAGACCTGACGACATGGGCGACTTGGCGTGAAATACAAACCCAACCCGATATCTGGCACAGCTGGGGTGCGGTCTTCGATGCGCGCGTGACGCGATGACGGCCATCGGGATTGATCTGGGTGGGACGAAAATCGAAGCGCAGGTGTTTGATGATACTTGGGAGGTCGTTGCACGGCAGCGCTGCGATACGCCGCAAAACTATGCTGGGTTGGTCAAGGCAGTTGCGGATCAAATCACTTGGGCCGAAGGACAGGCGGGCAGTGCAGCCCCTGTCGGGATCGGAGCCGCAGGGCTGATTAATCCACAGACGGGATTGGCGCTAACAGCAAATCTGGCAGCGACTGGCAAACCCTTGCCTGTCGATATTGCCCAAGCCGCCGGACGTCCTGTCACCTATGTGAATGACTGTCGTGCATTGGCCTTGTCTGAAGCGATCTTTGGTCGGGGAAGGGGCCATCGGACGGTCATGGCGCTGATCTTGGGGACTGGTGTGGGTGGCGGCATCGCCGTTGATGGAAGCATCTTGCAAGGCCCGACTTGCACAGGTGGCGATTTCGGACATACATCTGCCGCTGCACATCTTATCGTGGAACATGATCTACCGATCTGGCCGTGCGGGTGTGGCAGGCTAGGGTGTGTTGAAACCTATATCGCCGGACCGGGACTTGTTCGCATGGCCAAACACCTTACCGGTCAGACCCTGACAGCCCCTGAAATTGCAGCACAGCGTGATGGCGCGCTGAAAGAGGTTTGGGCAATCTGGTGCGCCCTCACAGCGGAACTGTTGCATACGCTGACACTCACCGCTGATCCCGACATTATCGTTGTTGGTGGCGGATTGACCCAAATAGATGGCATCATTGACGATCTAACGATTGCGGCACAACACGCCCAAATTGGTGACTTCGGGATCGCGCCATTGGTATTGGCGCAAGGTGGTGAGACCAGCGGCGCGCGTGGCGCGGCCTATGCTGCCTGGCAGACGCGCAACGATGCCTGATGTGCTGCACGATATCGTCCAGCGCGATGCGGCATCAGCCCGAGACCTGAAGGGCGCGTTGCCCAGCGATTTCTGTAAGGATGCGGCATGACTGACGTGTGGATTGCACCAGAACAACTATTTGATGGACAAAGCGTCTTATCGGGGTATGCCGTTCGGATTATCGGCGGGCAGGTTGTTGAAATGGCGCAGGCCCCCAAAACTGCGCAGGCGATACCCGGATGCCTTACACCGGGTTTTGTGGATTTGCAGGTGAATGGCGGTGGTGGCCTGATGGTGAACGCCACGCCGACACGAGAAGGCATGGCCACAATTGCAGCTGCACATCGCCAGTTTGGAACAGTGGGCGTGATGCCCACGGTGATTACAGACCATCCTGACATCTTGGACCAGGCAGCTAGCGCTGCGATTGCAGCCAAGGGCGATGCAGGCATCGTCGGATTGCACATCGAGGGGCCGCATATATCGCTTGCGCGCAGAGGTACGCATGACATCAAACATATCCGGCCTATGGATGTGCGCACGATGGATGTGGTGGCACGACTGCGAAAACACGACATCGCCGTTCTGATCACCGTGGCCCCCGAGGCCACAACCAATGATCAAATCACAGCGCTGGCCAAGATGGGCGCAGTTGTATCGTTAGGGCATACCGATGCAGAGGCGGACATCATAGAAGCAGCGATCGCAGCCGGGGCGCGTTGTGCCACACATTTGTTCAACGCCATGTCGCCCATGGTTGGTCGGGCACCGGGGGCGGTAGGTGCAGTCATCAACTCGCATCTGCGCGCTGGATTTATCTGCGATGGCCATCACGTCGATGACCGCATGCTGCAATTGGCCATACGAGCAAGGCCGGCATCAGACCTTATGTTTTTGGTATCGGATGCGATGGCGACGGTCGGAGGCCCTGACCATTTTGATCTTTATGGCCAGACCGTACACCTTAGGGATGGTCGCCTTTTGAACGCAGAGGGTAACTTGGCAGGCGCACATGTCACCCAAGCCCAAGGCGTGGCCCGCCTCGTACACCACGTGGGCGCACCGCTTGATCAAGCTTTGCGGATGGCCACGTCAGTTCCTGCACAGGTTGTCGGACAGACCCAACTGGGGCAAATCATTGGGCGCTCTGTATCTGATCTGATCATTTTGTCAGATGCCCTTGGGGTGAAAAACACCTTGGCGGGTTCGCTGTCTGCAATGTCGCCGACACATATTTGCTGATCCGCCAAATATGCAGCAGTCGCGAATGACGCGATTGACTGCTCTCGGTCAACGGAAGGCATTGCCTTTTGTCTTCAAATTTCATTTGCCCAAATTTTCATCAGCCGCTGCGCGATTTCAACATTTTTGTCAGCATAAATCACGACCTGGAGCGCCTCTTGGCCGTATCTGTGCGCGAGCGAGATCAATGCGCCACTTTCGATTTCCCGATAGACCATGCTGAAAGGAAGCCACCCAATACCCAATCCATTTAGAACGAGTTCGCGTGTGCCGCTTGAAAAAGCCGAAACACTAAACGTGTTTGCACTGGAGCTGGGAATGCCGAAAGGCTTGTCATTTTTGCGTAGCACTTCTCCGAAATAGCTGTCTTCGGGATAGACAATAGCAGGGGTGTTGGCCGGGACATCCCCGAAGTCAGTTACCTTATATCGCAATGCCCCACCGACGACGGGAACTAGGTAATCCTGGCCCCACACGCCGCGTCGTATGTCTGATCCGAATTGAAGCGGGCCAACACTGTCAGCTTCATAGCACAGCAGCATGCTGGTATCACCGCGCAAAAATGTTGACACGCAATCGCTTAAGTTACCTGCCCGTAGCCGGAACTGCAGGCCCGGCAGCTCTGTTTTTGCGCGCAGAGCCATATCGGGAAAAGCTGCACAAATCGGAGCGTGTTGCGCCGCAAGTGCGACGATCATCCGAGACTTTTCATAATGTGCAATTTTTGTACGCAGTTCGCGCAAGCGGGCCATCAGTGCGCGGATCTCATCCTCATTCGAGATCAGCGCGTCGCTGATCTCGATGCTGTTTTTCTTACGGTCCAAGACTGCCACACCAAGCCAATCTTCAAACCCCTGAATTCGCCTAGAAAACGCAGGCTGGGTTATGTTTCGGCGGGCTGCCGCCCGTGACATGTTACCCTCTTCAAGCAACACTAGAACATCGTTCAACCATTGAAATTGCATTGCCCACTCCTTTTGCTAATACAAAACATATGAGCAGACATAGAAAAATGCACTGTTTTTCTAATTGGCCCCAGACAATGCTTTGCCTGAACATCATCTGGGGGAAATTATGACTGCAACTGAAGACGCAACGGCGCAACACCTGACAGAGCCAACAGAGCTCATGGCGAGCCGTTGCAAGGACCTCGCTGTGCGGTTGGCCAAATTCCCGCGGGTATCATTGGGGCATTTCCCAACACCGCTGGAGCCGATGGATCGTTTAAGCGAAGAGCTGGGCGGTCCACGTCTTTGGGTGAAGCGGGATGACTGTACGGGGCTTTCGTCTGGCGGAAATAAGACCAGAAAGCTAGAATACTTGATGGCGGACGCCAAGCAAAAGGGTGCGGACACGATCATCACGCAGGGTGCCACACAGTCTAACCACGCCCGGCAAACCGCAGCAGCGGCTGCAAAGCTCGGCATGGCTTGTCATATTCTTTTAGAGGATCGCACCGGCTCCAATGATGGAAGCTACATCATGTCAGGCAACGTGCTGCTCGACCGCCTACACGGCGCAAGCGTTTCAAAGCGCAGCGGCGGCACGGATATGAATGCAGAGATGGAATCCCTTGCAGAAACGCTTCGCGAGGACGGCAAGTCCCCCTACATCATTCCAGGCGGAGGCTCGAACCCAATCGGAGCATTGGGTTACGTCAACTGTGCCCGAGAATTGGTAGTGCAGGCGGCAGATAACGGGCTGGAGATTGACGCGCTGGTACATGCGACCGGCAGTTCAGGCACGCAAGCAGGTCTTGTGGCGGGACTGGCCGCCATCGAAAGTGATATTCATCTATTGGGGGTCGGCGTCCGTGCTCCGCAAGAAAAGCAAGAAGGTATGGTCTACGATCTTGCGCAGCGGACAGCGGCTTATCTAGGAACGCCAGACCACATTTCACGCAGCGCCGTGCGCGCTAATTGCGATTATGTCGGACCAGGTTATGGCCTGCCAACGGATGGGATGGTTGCCGCACTTAAACTTTTAGCACAGACCGAAGGGCTTTTGTTTGATCCGGTTTATTCCGGCAAAGGCTTGGACGGTCTTATCGATCTGACACGCAAGGGTTACTTCGACGGTATGAACAACGTCGTTTTCCTTCATACCGGCGGCAGTGCCGCACTCTTTGGCTACCCTGACACCTTCGATTTACCCGGCTACTCACCATGAAACTAAATAAAAAGTACCAACTAGGAGACAGCAAATGACTATAAGAACGAAACTGATGGCGGCCGCACTTGCCAGCGTTGCGAGTGTTCCGGCCTTCGCAGAAGAGGTGAAGATCGGCGTGCCGACTTGGACTGGCGCACAGGCGATTGCCTATGTGTTGGGCGAGGTTGTCACGACGCGGATTGGCGGCACTGTCGATTATGTGCCCGGCAACAACGCCACGATCTTTCAGGCGATGGACCAAGGAGAAGGTGACATTGACGTTCATCCTGACGTCTGGCTGCCAAACCAGCAAAGCTTTACCAGCCAATATGTGGATGATGCCGGTACGGTCACGCTGTCGGCGAACCCTTATCAGGGCAATCAGGGTTTTTGTGTATCCAAGGATTTCGCAGCGGCCAATGATATCACGGATATCGCCGACCTTGGTCGCCCGGATGTGGCGGCGCTGATGGACAGCGACGGCAATGGTCTGGGTGAAATGTGGATCGGCGCACCCGGCTGGGCCTCTGCCAACGTGAATGAGGTAAAGGTCCGCGATTATGGTCTGCTTGATTTTATTGAGCCCATCCGCGCCGAAGAAGCCGTTAAAACGGCGCGTATCAGAGATAGCATCGCAAAGGGCGAAGGTTACGCTTTCTACTGCTATGAGCCGCACGCCGTTTGGTACATGTTCGACGTTGTCATGCTGACGGAACCTACGTTTGATCCTGAAAAATACGTGATGGTACAGCCGTCCGACGACGCTGATTGGTATGAAAAGTCGATGGTGGCTACCAAGGACGATCTTAAGCAGGTGCAAATTGCTTGGTCGCTTTCCCTAGAGGAACGGTCTCCTGCCATTGCAGAGTTCTTTGCGAATTTTGAGCTGACAGCAGATGATGTCAGCAGCCTCGCATTTGAAATCAGCGCGAATGGTCGTGAACCGGCTGAGGTCGCCGCCGAATGGGTTGCTGCCAACTCTGACCGCGTTGACGCGATGCTGGGCCTCTGAGCTGAGCATTGACCGAAAAATGTCGGCGCGAGATGATCGCGCCGACACTGCAAATGGCTGGGGATAACCATGCAAACCAATGACTGCGTTATTGAAATCTCCAACGTATGGAAGATCTTCGGTGCCAAGCCAGAAGCGGCTCTTCAAGCCATACGCGACCGAGGGCTTTCCAAAGCCGAGGTGCTTGCGGAATTCAACTCTGTGGTCGGGGTCGCCGATGTTTCGCTTTCTGTAAATCGCGGCGAAATATTTTGTATTATGGGTCTCTCAGGCAGCGGCAAATCGACCTTGGTGCGTCACTTTAACCGGCTTCTTGAACCCACTGCTGGCAAGATCGAGATCGAAGGCACCGATGTGATGGCCTTGGGCGCTAAAGACCTGCAACATTTTCGCAATCACAAGATCGGCATGGTGTTCCAAAACTTCGCGCTCATGCCGCACAGGTCGGTGCTGGATAACGTAGCGATGCCGCTGGAAATTCGTCAGGTGGCCAAGAATGAGCGATTGCGGCAGGCCGCGGCAATACTTGATATTGTGGAACTTGGTGCATGGGGCGCAAAGTTCGCCCATGAGCTTTCCGGTGGAATGCAACAGCGGGTTGGACTGGCACGCGCCCTTGCAGCAAACCCAGATGTTTTGTTGATGGACGAGCCGTTCTCGGCGCTTGATCCGTTGATCCGCAGACAGCTGCAGGATGAATTCATCCGCCTGTCCAAGATTCTTAAGAAGACGACCATCTTCATTACACACGACCTTGACGAGGCCGTCCGCATTGGCGACCGCATCGCGATTATGCGCGATGGAAAGGTTGTCCAGATTGGCACAGCCGAAGACATCGTCATGAACCCAGCAGATGACTATGTGGCCGATTTTGTGGCCGGCATATCGCGGTTGAAAGTTGTGCATGCACATGCCGTGATGCAGCCGATCGATGAATACGTGGCCAAGACTGGCCCCATTGCTGCCAACGCACGGCGGGTCGACGGCCATGAGACGCTGAGCAATCTTATCAATCTTGCTATCGATGATGAGACCCCAATTCTGGTTCAAGAGAATGGCACAGATATTGGTATAGTCACCCGCGCCGATCTGCTGCGGACCGTTATCGAAGGAACAGAGGTTTCATGATGGACACCACCGTTAATCCGCTTGACGATCCCAACAGCCAAGCCGCACTTGCCTATGCCGAAGAACGGCGCGCAAACATCCGCACCTTTGTGCGGACCAGTCCTGATTACTACATCAAGAATTTTAACAGGATTGGGGCCTCGTCCCGTTTCACGCCAACATTCAATGCAATGGCGGGGCTTTTTGGCCCGGTGTGGTTTGGCGCGCGCGGTCTATGGTCTTGGGCACTGCCGTTTTTGATCCTTGAGGTGCTGGCACTGGTCCAAATTGCACGTGGGCTGTTCGGTGATCTGGGTGCCGATGCGATGGCGCGCATTGCATCCATCGAAGGCACGTTGGAACTGCGGCGCCAGCAACTCGCCGCGGCGATTGAGTCTGGCTCGGACCGGGTCGATGCGTTCCGCCGCGCCGTTGATGGATTGGAGAGTAATATTGATGGCATGCGGGACGAAGCAGTGGCGATGGCCGCGCAAGGGCCACAGATTGCATTGATTGGTTTGGTCATCCTGATTGTGGCAAAGGCCGCCCAAGCTACCGTGGCCAATTGGGCACTTGAGGGCCGTTTTTCCGACTGGGTATCTGACCGCACAATCCGCTCGGCGATGCCCTTATCGCATATCGTCCTCAGCGCTATCTTCATGACTTTGATCGTCATGGCAGCCATGTTCCATTATAGCTTCCCCGGGCGGTATGATCTTCTAAGCAATTTCCCAACGAACCCTGAAATCCGCCTCACCAGCATCGATTGGGTCGAAGACTTTTTTAATTGGGCCGTCTTGAACGGGGATGCGCTGTTTGATGCGATAACCTTTGTGATCCGGCTTTTGCTGGATGCATTGGAAGTTGTCTTTGTCAGCACACCGTGGATTGTGATTGCCGCGCTCATCATCTTGCTGACTTGGCTGACGGCGGGTGTGCGCATGGCGATCTATTCAGGGGCCTTTTTGTCCTACATGGGATTGTTGGGCTTTTGGGAAAAGGCGATGACGACACTTGCGTTGCTTGGCACAGCCGCCTGTCTTTCTATTCTGATCGGCATTCCCCTGGGCATGTTCGCCGCCCGTCGTCCGCGGTTTTATGCGGCCATTCAGCCGATCATGGATTTTATGCAGACAATGCCGGCGTTCGTTTTCATGATTCCTGTCATTGCCTTTTTCGGAACCGGTAAACCTGCCGCTGTCGTCACCACGATGATCTTTGGCGGAACACCTGTCGTGCGCCTTACCGTATTGGGGCTGCGAGGTGTTCCCGAAAGTGTGCGCGAGGCTGCAATCTCGTTCGGGGCCAATAAATGGTATCTATTGACACGCGTAGACCTGCCATTGGCCAGTCCGTCGATCCGCGCGGGTATCAACCAGACGATCATGTTGTCTTTGGCAATGGTCGTTGTTGCATCACTGATCGGTGCAAAAGGACTGGGCGAAGACGTGCTGGAAGCTTTGCAATATGCCAACGTTGGCCAAGGTATTCTTGCAGGCTTTGCGATCCTGTTCTGCGCCATGATCCTGGACCGCATAGTCCAAGGTAAGCGCAAGTGACACCGCTCGTCATGGTGCATGGGTTCATGGGTGGTAGCGCCCAATGGGCGCATGAGGTTTCACAATTGTCAGATACACGCGAGGTGATTGCCCTCGATCTTCCGGGGTTTGGTGCAAACAGTCATCTTGATGCGATTAATACAATCGGGGGCTTTGCGGATTGGATTATTGCACAACTGGACGAAAAGGGTGTGCAGGAGTTTGATTTGCTTGGCCATTCTATGGGCGGGATGATTGTCCAGGAGGTGGCTTATAGAGTTGCAAAACAAATCCGGAAACTCGTGCTTTATGCGACAGGTGCACAAGGCGTTTTGCCGGGCCGATTTGAGACTATCGCTGAAAGCAAGTCGCGCGCGATGGCAGATGGCGCGCAAGTCACCGCCAGACGGATAGCCGCGACATGGTTTTTGCAGCGACATGAGGCCCCCGCATACAGCAACTGTGCGCAGATTGCCGAACGCGCGAGCCTTAGCGCTATCTTGGCTGGTTTGGACGCGATGCAAAACTGGTCAGGAGAAGCTGCACTTCCAGAATTGACACCCGAAACGTTGATCATTTGGGGTGACAGCGACCGGACCTATGCTTGGGAACAAACTGCGGTGTTGTGGCAGAGCATCCGCAATGCGCGCCTTGCCGTCGTACCGGCCTGCGCGCATGCCGTACATCTTGAAAAACCAAACTTGTTTGAAGCGATTTTGCGGGACCATTTGGACCATGGCAGCTGACTGTCCGATGGCCATTCCTGCCACCACTGGTCGAGATGACGCAAATGAATACCGGCGGTGCTGTCAGACGAATTCGAACAAGTCTCAGTTTGCCGCAACAAGCGTGAACCTATGCGGAACCAAGCTGGCGCCACTCAGAGAGAGCGATGGTCCGGTTGTGCTTGAAATCGTTTCGGGGGTAGAGATGTCGTTTCTCACTGAAGAGGTTGTGGACAGAGGAATGAACGGCCGCGAATTTCTGCTGGCATAGTATCTGCCTGAAGCGAAGCATGGCCTGTTCTCTGACTTTGTGGTTTCCAACAGCTTTCATTGCCGCGCCGTAGGACCGCATCCGACTGCGCCGATTTATACGGATTTCAGGCGCAAGCACCGGCCCAAATCTGTTCTAGCAAAACCGCAGCGTTTCGTGACTGATTTCGATGCCGCGTTCGTTCGGCAAGTCTTCGACATTCCGGAGCGAAAGCAGAAAACGGACTTAGAGCATTACGGCCAGGCGGATGATCTCAAGGCTAGTCTTAGAATACTTAAAGGGAGAGGTTCTGGTCATGCCACAAGGGTAGGGCGGGGCATTGCCTGCTCTCAACCGGGTTTCTTCTGACAGTACTTCCTGCACAGCTCGCAAGAATGCATTTTCTGTCGCAATTTGCCTTAGTCGGCAAGCTCCTGCCAGCGGTGGCATGCCACATTGTGTTCGGTTCCGGCACTCTCAAGGGCGGGCTCTT
>ENA-OQVM01005123-OQVM01005123.1-marine-metagenome-genome-assembly--contig:-NODE-5123-length-12805-cov-3.047769_pt1 | contig 12805 bp, 8 predicted proteins | sample MGYA00237776_ERZ505498 | MGnify/ENA primary metagenome ERZ505498 (study PRJEB26159, sample SAMN06265151) | marine metagenome | isolation source: Helgoland LTER site | place: Germany:Helgoland, sampling... | reverse complement strand
AGAGCCAAGTGTAAACCATCCTCTAAGGTGGCTACATAGTCAGCATTGATTCGTACTTCAAGCCCTTTCTCCAGCAGGAGGCTGGCGATATTAGTGCGTTGACTAAAACTGATGACTGCCATGCAAAGGATGACGGCACCAACAACAAGTATTTTGTTCATAGCGATTACCTAGTTAGACGGGATGAGACGGCATAGTGCTTTTTTTAATGATATATTATGCCACAACCTATGTCACGAATATCTCAGCGACCCAGGAGAAGCTGGGGTAATACACTATAATAACGACTCATGGGTTGTTCTCGTTCAACTCGTGCTTCAAGCCGCGGCTCAATATGCAAGCCCCAATGCGGCGCTAGAAAATTCTGTTTCAATACCGCGAGCTATTACCGGGGGTACCGGCAAGTATGCCAATGCACAGGGTTGGGGAGAGACAAACCATCTGCCTAATGGCAGTTGGCAGCATATCCTGCATCTTAAGTAACTATCGATAAGATGGTTCAGCATGCCCAGCGCGGTTCTTGGCTTTCGTATTAAGCACTAATTTATATTCGGCTTTGTATGTGCCTGCAGCGGAGCGATGTCCATCGCAGGAAGAGGTCAGGAGTTTTTTAAAAACGCTCGGTTTAGACGTAAACATGGCAGCAACAACAGCGCTTTAATTTTTAATCGAGCGCAGCCGTAGAGGTTTCTTTTTTCGGGTCAGAAAATTCGCTGCCTCATCAAAATCTAGAGGTTTGCTGTGAAAATAGCCCTGAATAATATCGCACTCCATATCTCTAAGAATATTCAGTTGCTGCTCTGTTTCAACACATTCCGCCACGATCGTCATATTTAAACTTTTTCCCAGCGTAATAATTGATTGCACAATGCCTTCGTTAGCTCGACTAAGTCCGAGCCCATTTATAAAGCTACCATCAATTTTAATTGTGCCTATAGGTAGATCTTGTAAATAGCTCATGCAGGAATAGCCCGTTCCAAAATCATCAATCGCAATGCTTACGCCTAAATCCCTTAGCGTTTGTAAAATCGGGCCCGCTGTTGACCTTGCATTCAAAAAGGTATTCTCGGTTAATTCAATTTCCAAGTATTCAGGTTCTAAGCCTGAGCCTGCCAAGGCCGATGCAATGTTGTTAAAACATTGCTGGTGCATTACAAACGACGGCGGCAGGTTTATGGCCATTTTTATCAGTGGAAGCCCCGCGTTTTGCCAGCTCATATTTTGTTGGCAAGCTTGTTTAAGCACCCACAGTGAAACCCGATGCATCAGACCTATTTCTTCAACAATGGGAAGGAACTCATCGGGTGGTATTAATCTGCCCTCGAGCTTCCATCTTATTAAAGCCTCGAATCCCACGACTGTCTCGCCATCGATTGCAAGCTGCGGTTGATACATCAGAAAAAAGTCTTCATTTTCGACGGCGTTATGCAGCTCCATTTCCATTCTTAAACGGTATACCGATTTATTAAGCATGCTCGATTTAAAATAGCGAAATTGACCTACGCCTTGAGACTTGGCTTGGTACATGCTGATGTCGGCGTGCTTAAGCAGGCTCAGGCTGTCTTTGCCATCCTGAGGGAAGCGGGCAATACCGACGCTAGTCGTAATATGCAGCAGATGTCCGCTCACTATCGCCGGCTTGGAAAGTTCTAGAATGACCTTATTAACAATAAGCTCTATGTCTTCTACCTGTTCAATATTTTCGAGCAGCATGACAAACTCATCTCCGCCCCAGCGACTAACAGAGTCGGATTTTCGCAGTATACCCACTAATTTTTCAGAGATTTGCAGCAGTAATTCATCGCCTATGCCATGCCCGAGACTGTCGTTGATGACTTTAAACCTATCTAAATCAAGAAAAAGCACCGCGATTTCTGATTTGTTCCTGCCTGCTATATCAATGGCGTGGTCCAAACGCTCCATAAGCAAGTGGCGATTGGGTAGTTGAGTCAGTTCGTCATAGTTGGCGCGGTTATAAAGTTGTTGCTCGTGCGTCTCTATGGTGTCGAGCATTGTATTCACGCCTAGAATAAGATCGCCAATTTCATCGTGCCGTCCGCCATCCAGTCGTTTGTGGTATTTTTTATTTTTAGCAACATATCCCACCAAGCCAATGAGTTCGCTAATTGGCGCAGTGAATCTTTTCTGTATTTTCCAGTTAAGTAAATAAGCGAGCACTAGGCTGCCTAAAAATGCCCAGCCTGTCACCAATATGTAGTGACTTTTTTGCATAGCCAGCGAGTTAGTGTCGGCCGATATTACGGCGATGCCGAGGTGATCTTCATCCATCATTATGGCTTTGGATAGATAAAAGTTGTTATTCCTGAAAATAATCTCGCCATTAAACTGCTCAATAGGCATATCAATTTTCTGTCCAGGGCGCTTATATTCAGCGAATACTGCACCGTTTGCGTCGTACAGCTGAGCGTATCGAGTTGACGTATAGCTTTTTAGGGCGGACAACAGTTCAGTTGCTGCGTCTTGGTCATCAAATAGTAAAGCCGATTTACTGGTAGACACGAGCAGGTTAATTTCATTATCCATCGCTTCTAACAAGTTGGCTTTATAGTCTGTAATCGCATTCGAGTAGAGTAGCCCTGACATAATGAGAAGCGGCAGAATATTGATCGCTACGACAGACAAAAGCTGTTTATGGAAAAAATTAATTTTTTTGACGCGATTATTTTTCTTCATTTTATTTTTGCCAGCTTCATTAGTTCAGAGCTAACGACAACTTGAGTTTTGGAAATGTTATCTCTATCTATCTCGAAGCGTAGTTTTTTATTTTTTTCGTAAAACACTATAGAAGTAGTTGGGAATTTCACTTCGGGTGAATCAACCACAACAACTGCATGATGAAGTTTTTCATTATTAGCGGTTCCCGACTGCCTTGTATAAACCAATTCACATTGTTTTGCCGTGCTCAGTGGCAGTGCGTTGACGGCCCGTTGCAGCTTCCCTACTCGAATATTGCGAACCATTTCATTTAAAAATGCAAGAAATTTTGGTGAGCTGGCTATACAAATACGAATGGTCTTCTGCCGTTCGTCAGCATCGCTCTCTGGCCATTCAATAAATTTTGTGAAGTTTAATAGATAGGCTGCTTTTAGCTTATCTTCTTTGCTCAAAGGTGCTTCGGCTTGAGTAGCTAAACAAAATAGCAGGCACACTGAGCCGATCGCAAAAGCTTTAAAAGCTTTCGCGAAGCGTCGGCGACATGTGCGTAAAAAAAGCATGAGGGTTATCAATAAGTTTTAGATAGATAAATAGCACTACGCCATTGTTCTTTAGGCTGTGGCCCATTGAGATCTTGGTAAACAGGCTGGCCGAGCTCTACGGTGAGTCGGTAGTCATCAGAAACCTTCCACAACAAACCTAGTCGGGCATTAACTTTTTTACCGCCATAAAGGTCTGGGTTGGTTATGCTGGCAGGATAGAGAGTGGCTGGGTCGCCAACTAACAAAGAGGCATCTTGCCCGTGTATAGAGTCACTATATTGGAGTGTCACGCCCGCATAGCCTTTTATGCGTGGAGACAATTTGAGTTGATAACGACCGCTAAAGCTATAGTTGTTGCCAAGACGGTAGTCTCTGTCATTGGTCCCCGTGCGAATAATGGCCGACAAGTTCATACTTAAGTTGGGCGTTGTGCTGTTTTGATAGTTTAATTCAACAGGGAAATCGTAGGTGCCTGAGCCCAGTTGCATGGTGTAGGGCAGTTGCTGGTCACCTGGCTCTCGGGGTGTGTCACCTTGTTCATCAATCGACCCCGTGGGTAAGCTTACTCCAAGTGAAACCTGCCATGCATCCGAGTTTAACTTGTAGCTGGCTGACATGACAGCATCGCCAATACCACTAGTTTCAATGGTGAAGGTTTCATATCCGGGTACCAAACTTAAATGGTCCGTTTTTTGTTTGATATACGGAATCGAGAGATGCCCCTGCCATTGGCCATTAAATTGGTAGCCTACTGTGTATATGTGCGCGGTTTGAGTGATAGTGGTAGGCACCACAGGAAAAGTCTTACCAGATCCGTCCGAAGGCGGGCCGGTAACATCGGTGAAACTGAGTGATTGGGTGCCGTCAAGATAGCCTTCAAACTTTGCGGTTTTGTATTTGTACCCCAAAGTCCAAGCAGAAAAAGCACCGGCCGCTTGGCTAGTTTCATAGATGTTTAGGTTAAATAGTTCCTGCAAGCTCATCTCGGCAAATTCAGATGGCGTGCTCTGCCCCAGGCTATTAGCGGTTGCAAATAGACAGAGTAAAGGAGAGTAAACCGCAGTGAACGATAGCTTTAACTTCATGATAAGGCCTAAATCGTGTGAGTGAATGAGCCGATCGAGATATCTATGAATCCTTCATTGATCGAATCTAATCTACGCCTTTCGCGCTCAATTGCAATCAATAGGTTGTCTTTTAATACATCTCTCGGGTATGCCTGCCATTAATGGCATTACAGCGGGTTAAACCACTGTGTAATAGCTTAGCGGCTCTAATCTAGGGCGTTTTCCAAAACATTTTTTACAACGCATGGTTGTGAACTCCATCACGTTTTTACTAATTATTTATAGAGCTTTTACCTACTTTATGACTTTGCGATGGTTTTGGAGGGGAGATAGCTCTTTTGGGGGCCCATAACAGCTCAGCAGGCTACGTGTCTGGGCGCACACCTACTAAGGTGCTAAGGTGCGATGGCTAGGCAAGCTCGGAAGGGTTGTTTGAGGGTGAGTGCAATAGCTTGCTTTATTCAAAGCTTGCCGCGGTGTCTTTTAGCTTGAAAATAGCGCCAGATTATCCTTATGTTTTGATTGAGGTGTTTGATGCAAAACGCTTCGTGCACCAAACACCATTACTTAATCGCCCAAATAAAATTTTATTTGCGTTACCACCCTTACCTTTTTCTCAATTCTGTCGGTGTCGCTGTAGTCTTCGCCTTTATCAACAACCGTAAATCTTCCCTGGTTGGCACTTTTAATTCGCCCCAGTGTCACGCCGGTGTTACCGGCCAGCTCTTTTGCTGCTACGCGAGCCGCGGCCATAGCCTGACGAATCATTTCGGGTTTAATATCATTTAATTTGCTGAAATGATATTTTTGTTGGCCAGTGGTTACGGTAAGGCCTTTCGACATTAGGTTTGTCATGGCTTCATCCACTTTCTTTATGGCGAATACATTATTGCTTTCTATTGTCAGTTTGCCCTGCACCGATACTTTAGTATCGGTGTGCTGGCCGTCTTCGCCGCGAAACTCTTTGCTACTAATATGTGACTCAATATCACTGATTTCTGAGGCGGCAAAGCCCAATGATTGCAGGCCCTCTTCAACGGTTGCGCGGTCGCTTTTAATCGCACTATAAAGTTGTGTGACAATAGTGGTGTAACCGATTTCTTCAAACGCTTGCTTGCTCAAGAGTATTTGTCGCGTGAAGTAAACTGGCACCTGCGCCCAGTCAGCTTGTACTTCTTTCTCTGCTAGCCCCTTCACCGATACGGTATCGTTGGCTACTTGTGAGTGATAAATCGTTAAACTCAATAAATATCCGCTGAGGGCCATGCCACCCGCAAGAATGAGTGCCACCGTAATAAAGTTAAATGTTTGCGTGTTCTTCATGATAAAAATCCTAAGTGATTGAGTAGGGCGTTTGTGTCAATAGTTGTTGGTCAGCCTGTTCGCATGGGTTCCCATTGCGTGGGTTGGTTGCTAAACAGATCGTATTGCTCGTTCGCATCGTTGGGCTCAGGCGGAGGGCAGGCACAAACGATCTTGGTAACTCGGCGAATATTAGGAAAGCACAGGTCGAGCTTTGCTAACGGTACACTGAACACACAGCCGTCTTTATCAAGCGATCGATTAAAGGCAATGTGCTGATAGCTGCAGGGGTCAATTTTGAAGGCCAATACATAACAAATGGCATTGAGTTCTTTAGCAAAAGTTGTCGCTAAATGTTGGGTATACTCTTGGCTACTAAACAAGTAGGTGGTTTCTTGGCCCACAAAATCGGCAATATGAAATACTTGCGGCGACTCCCAAAGCTGACGCATTTGGTAGGGCAGTATGGGCTTGTACAATGTTTCAATTACGTTCATAACAACCTCGCTCGAGCCATGCTCATTGAGTGAATCAATCGTTGAGTGCGCTACTTGCCCTATGGGTGACAAGCAGGAGCCATTAAGCCAAAATAAAGTGGCTTCTCGCTTTCAGGCAATGGCACGGGTGTGATGAGTTATGACAAGTTATGGCAGGGCAGTAAAACAAGCTAGGAAGCAGTTAAACTAAGGCATCAGCACAGGTTGATGCTTTTTATAACGTTTATTAACAGGATGAAGCGGCCATGGAACAAACGATTGCCATCATTGAAGACGAAACGCATATTGCCCAAAACTATCGCGATGCCTGCACGAAGCGCGGGTTTAAGGTTGCCTTGTACAATGATAAAGGCAGTGCGCTGGCAGGGTTGGTTGGCGAGCTGCCTGACCTGGTTATTATTGATATCGGTTTAGGTCGTGAATACGATGCGGGCTTTGAAATTTGTACTTACCTTCGTGCGCGCTCAAAAACATTGCCCATTGTTTTTTTAACCGCGCGCGATAGTGATGCCGACGAGCTCAGTGGTTTTCGATTGGGCGCCGACGATTACTTATCTAAAGATATTCCCATCGAAAATGTTATGACGCGCGTCAGTGCTTTGTTGCGCCGCGTTGAGGCGTATCGTGAGCTTGATAATAATCAGTATGAAATTGTGCACGGCGATATGAGCCTTAATGAAGAATGCCTGCGGGTACAGTGGCAAGGTCAAGTGGTTGATTTATCGGTCACCGAATTTTGGATTGTTAAGGCACTGGCTGTGCGTCCTGGGCATGTTAAAAGCAAAGAGGCGTTAATGGACGCCGCTAAAATTGTTTGCCAAGACAACACCATTGCCTCGCATATTCGGCGCATACGAAAAAAGTTTACCGGTATTGACGCCCAGTTCAATCAAATAGAAACCATGCATCTGGCCGGCTATCGCTGGCGTGCGAGTTAGCTGCCCCTATGTCAATTAAAGTACGCGTTGTTTTATTTTTGGCCTTACTCATGTTGTACCCTTGGTCGGGGGTGCAGTATTTGCGCCAGAGTGAAAAAAATATCCGTGCGCTGGAAACCGATTATTTAAAAGACCGCATTATTGATATTGGCCGCTTAATTAACTTTAGTTTTAATAGCTCGCCTAAGCGCTTTTCCCGTCTCCAAGCGAGTGGCTTTAATTCTGCGCAGGCTGAGGGCTCTGCTTTGCAAGCTGAAGGCTCTTCTGTGCAGGCTGAAGGCTCTTCTGTGCAGGCTGAAGGCTCTTCTGTGCAAGCTGAAGGCTCTTTTTCTGCACCGGCTAAAGGCTCTTCTCATTTGCAGGCTAAAGGCTCATCTCCTTTGCAAGCTAAAGGCTCTTCTCCTTTGCAAGCTAAAGGCTCCTCACTGGCTACCAACGCCCCGACATTAAAAGACGGCTCGCTGTTTTTTTATCCGTTAGCACGGCCGCCGCAAGTAGATGGCTACAACGACGAAGAGTGGACCGACATTCCGGCTAAAGTGATAGCCGATCAAGCCAATCACTTTTCACTCTCATTACAGTCGGGCACTTATGCCGATCAATTATTTGTGCGCCTAGCTGTCGCCGATAGCACTCCTTCGCCGCAACGTTTTCAGCGCTCGCTGTTGGCCAATGGCGATTACTTTGCTATTCGCCTAGGCAACAAAAAAACCTATTATTTTAGGCTGCTTAACCCAGGGCGGGTTAACGCCTATACGCTCGGCCGCGGCGATAACTTGCTCAATGCATCCGACATCAATGCTGCGTGGCAGCGCTCGGCTACCGGCTATGAAATCGAACTGAGTGTTACTGAGTCAAATGCTGCCGGGCGTTTGGGTTTTTTAGTGGTTAATGGTGCCCAGTCACATAACGTTAACTTGGCTCATCATCAGGGCGTGATCTCTAATCTCAAGCTGCGCTATCGACAAAAAGACTTCCATTCAATTATTGAGGCCAGCCATGCCCCGGCCTATCAATTTTATCGCCACGATCTGGCCGGCATTATCGAGGGTTTTGCCACGCCTGGCCTGCGCCTGCATGTGGTTGATGCGCAGTGCAATGTGCTGGCTAGTGCCGGGCAGCTGGCCATTGCCAGCAGTGAACAGCCGGTGTCATGGGTCATGAAAGCATTGTACGAGCGCGTGTTGGCTGACCAAGCGGCAACAACTTATGCACGCAATGAGGCCTTCGACTGCCAAGCCCAGTGGGGTGATCGTCAGTTAAGTAGCGGCGTTCAAGCGTGGTCTACGGCTTACACAAACGACCTTGTTTCGTATGCGGCTATGCGGTTAACCGCAGGCCCTTATGCCGGCCACATTTTAGTGGCCGAGCAAAGCCGCGACCGGTATGTCATGTTTACTAATAAAACCTTTGCGAGTTATTTTTACTACACGCTGGGTATTTCACTGTGCATTGTGTTGGCGCTGAGCAGTTATTTATTTTTTTGGTCGTGGCGGCTCAATCGTTTAAATCGGCAGGCGCAGCAGCAGGTAGATTACCTCGGCGATGTGACTTCAGGCTTTAAAGCCAGCACTAGCGCCGACGAAATAGGGCAGTTGTCGCGCAATGTAGGTGGCTTGCTTGAACAAATTCGCGGGCACAACGATTACCTAAAAACATTGGCGCAAAAGCTCTCGCACGAAATGAAAACGCCGTTGGCCATTGTTAGTACATCGCTCGATAATATCGACGCTGATACTGCTAACCAAGTGTATCTTGAGCGAGCGCAAGAGGGTGTGCATCGCTTGAGTTACATTATGAGCTCAATGGGCCAGGCTAAAAAATTAGAGCAGGCGTTTGAGTATGCCGAGTTCGAAACGCTTGATATTGTTGAGCTGTTAACGAAAGCCTGCGAGGCCTACCAGCATGTGTATCCGCACAGCGCTATTGTGTTTACTAATAAAACCCAGCAGCACAGTATTAACATTCAGGCAGCGAGCGAATTGCTGGTGCAAATGCTCGATAAGCTGGTCGATAACGCCGTTGATTTTAGTGAGGCTAAAACAGCTATTCATGTCGAATTGTTGCAGTCTGGCCGGCGACTCACGATTAACGTCATTAACCGCGGCCCGCTTTTAGCCGAGAGCCACACCGATCAACTGTTTCAACAGTTAGTAAGTTATAGAGAGCAGGGTAGTGACAAGCCGCATTTGGGCTTGGGTTTATTTATTGCCAGGCTGATTGCCGAGCATCATAAAGGCAGCATCACCGCAAGCAACCTACCCGATAAAAGCGGTGTCTGCTTTGCTGTGACCTTACCGCTGTAGAGGGTTAGCCAACAGTTAACATTAAAAAGTCATAAGTAAAAAAGAAAATAAAACACAATAAAAAAGCACCCTAAGGTGCTTTTTTATTGTCGGGTAACAGCTGGTTTTAACAGCCGTTACAAACAGCGTTAATGAATTAACGCTAAACTATCGTCAATGGTAAGCGGTGTAACACTCCGTTGCTCGCCAGTTAACTCCTCGCCATTAAGCTGCTCTGCGGTATGGTCTGACAGCACACGCTCCGAGGTCAGTTGCCCCGCATTCACGGGTGATACGCCGGGCTGTTCACCCACTGGCTTAACCACGCTAGCCGTTTGTGTGGGTTCAACAAATACCGTAACCTTGCGTTGTGCCTCATAGGCCGCTAGGTCGTTAACGCCCAATGGGGCCAAGCTCTCGCCCAGTGAGCGTATCACCATGCGTGCTCGGTCAATCCCTTGCTCTTCCAGGTAAGTTGCGACACTCTCGGCACGCTTTTCCGACAGGGCTAAATTAAACGCCTCATCTCCTCGCGGGTCGGCGTAGCCATCAATGAGTATCAGGCCGTTGGGGTTGTTTACCATAGTGGCTAACACGCCCGCTAATTCCTGTTGCCGTTGTGCATCCACACTAAACGCATTGGTGTTAAACAATACCTGCGTTTCGATAGTGCTGTTAGTGGTGCTGTTAGTGGTGCTGCTTTGGTTCGTCGTTTCGGTGGTTAACTGGTTTGCCACCAACCCACCGTGACCGACTTCTTGCGGCGATGTAATGATCGTTGTACCCGTGGTGGGGTCCAAGCTATAGCTCATACGCACGGTGTTTTGGTCGGTCGGCTCGCTTGAGCTTATAGCAACATCAGTAAATACGGGTGGGTTGGGTGCCAATGCAGCCAACGTGTCATTGGGTTTCAATGCCGTTTCAAGGGTGGCAATGTTGTTGGCCGGCAAGGTCTCTGGCCCTAACGGCTGTAGCGTGGGTGATTCGGGCGCGGCGAGTAAGGCGCCGCCAACGCCGGCTACGAAAGCTCCAATGGGACCCGCTATTAAGCCGCCGATGATGGCGGAAGAAAACATCGCTACTCCTTGCTTGGGGCCGCTTGCTTTTAGGGCGCCCTGGTGGGCGGCAATGGGCTCGGCAAAGATTGGCTGGGAAGCGTTTGGCTTTGGGAGGTCTTGCGCCCCAGCGTGAACGGGTTGGTTGGCCAGCGCTACGGCAATGACAAGTGGCGTTACTTTAAAAAGTTGTTTCATGAGTATTCTCCGTTGAGTTAAGTGTGGGTGGTACGGAGAAGTATTAAACAGCCCTAAAGTGGAGTGGGCGTGGCCAAATAATGGCATGTCATGTCGTACTTATGACAGCTTATGACAGTTGCCAGCAAGCCGTATTCAAGGCTTCATGCGCGTGGTATATTTTTTAAAAATTGGCCTTGACCAGATTACGTTTTACCCGGCCAAGCAGTGGCAAAGTAAATCAGCAGTAGCGAAGTAAAAAATTTAAATAGGAAGTGAATAAATAGAAAGTCAATAAATAGGACGTCAATAAAAAGGAAATCAACAATGCACCGGTCCGATTCAACCCATACAGTATCCAGTATTAAGAAAGATTCAAGCACTCAACCGCGCTATTTAACCAAGTCGCGTTTTAAGCTTGGGCTTGAATGCCCCACTAAATTATTTTACACCGCCAAAAAAAATGAGTATGCCGATATCAAGCTCGACGATCCGTTTTTAAATGCCTTGGCCAGTGGTGGCTACCAAGTGGGTGAGCTGGCCAAACACTACTATCCAGGCGGGCACGACATTACCACACTCGACTATGCTCAGGCCCAGGCGCAAACCCAGCAGCTGCTGCTACAAGAAAACGTAGTGATCTTTGAGCCAGCCATTCGCGTGGGTAATTTATTTATTCGTATTGATATTTTAGAGAAAAAAGGCAATCACATTAATTTAATTGAAGTGAAGTCTAAATCGATTGATTTAAGCGACGACGATATTTTTTGGAATAAAAATAAAAAAAGTCTTGATAGCCAATGGAAGCCTTATCTATTAGACGTCGCTTTCCAGCACCATGTGCTGATGCAGGCATTACCGCATTGCACAGTGAGCAGCTTTTTAATGTTAGCCAATAAACATGCCATGGCGCCCACCAATGGCCTCAATCAAAAGTTTAAAGTGGTGCGCGATAATAATCGCAAGGGTGTTCAGGTGAGTGACACCCTAACGGCGGCTGATTTAAAGCCTTCTATGTTGTGTTTAATTGATGTGTATGAAGAAGTGGCCTTTATTCACAACGACGAGTTGTTTGATCATAGAACCTTTGCTCAACACGTTGACTATTTATCTACCGCATACGCCAACGACCAGCGCTTGGACGCGCCCATTGGCAACGCCTGCAAAAAATGTGAATTTAAAATCCAAGCGGATCAAAGCGCCGCGAGCCCAAAAAATGCCGCGAGCCCAAAAAATGCCGCGAGCCGAAAAAATGACGCTAACTCAGAAGTTTCCGCTAACTTAAAAAGCGGTTTTAAAGAGTGTTGGCAAAAAAGCCTTGGCTGGACTGAAGAAGATTTTGCAGTGCCCAATATTTTAGAGATAGGGAATCACCGTGGTACCGAAAAGCTAATGGCCAATAATAAAATTAAATTGCGCGACCTAGAGCCCGATGATTTAGGCGTTGACGATGCCGTGCTGAACTCAAATTCACTGAAAGACCGCCAGTGGCTGCAAGTGGTGATGCGCCGCAATAGCGGTACTGGCCCGGGTACGGATACTGTTATCGGTACTGGAGCGGGCGCTGAGGTTCAAGCCTACTTCGATCAGCAAGGTTTTGTCCAAGCCATGCAAGGTTGGACCTACCCGCTGCATTTCATCGACTTTGAAACCACCACCGTGGCACTGCCGTTTACCAAGGGGCGCAAGCCCTACGAAACCGTGGGCTTTCAATTCTCGCATCATGTGTATTGTGAAGATGGCACCATAGAACACAAAAACCAATATTTAAATGCCGCGCCGGGGAAGTACCCTAACATCGATTTTGTGCGGGCCTTAAAAGTGGCGTTGGAAGGCGATGAAGGCACTATCTTTCGTTACGCCGCGCACGAAAACACTGTACTGAATCACATTCATAAAAATATAGAAGATGATCGCCACAACATCGCCGATGCCGACGAGTTGCTGGGCTTTATCGAAAGCATTACGCACTCGGCCAGCTCGGCTAGGCGTAAATGGCGCGGTAAAAGAGACATGGTTGATATGCTCAAGTTGGTCACCGACCTTTACTACCACCCCAACATGAAGGGCAGCAATTCTATAAAGGTAGTGTTACCCGCGGTACTCAATTCATCAGCGTATGTTCAAAGCAAATATGCGCAGCCTATTTATGGCCGTGATGGGAGTGATGGCCGTGAAGGTAGCGATGGAAGTGATGGTAGCGATGGCATAAATAGCAGCAATAAACATGGTGAGGGTATAGTCAGCGAAAACTTTAAAAAATTTA
>ENA-OQVM01005122-OQVM01005122.1-marine-metagenome-genome-assembly--contig:-NODE-5122-length-12806-cov-6.490612_pt1 | contig 12806 bp, 12 predicted proteins | sample MGYA00237776_ERZ505498 | MGnify/ENA primary metagenome ERZ505498 (study PRJEB26159, sample SAMN06265151) | marine metagenome | isolation source: Helgoland LTER site | place: Germany:Helgoland, sampling... | reverse complement strand
GTGATCTACGCGCTCTTCGGCCCTTGGGGCCTTATCGCGGGGGTCGTGCTGTCTTACGTGCTGGGCGTTTGGGCCACAGGCGTCGAGACCGAGGGCAAGGACAACCACGATCCGTCAGAGATCGTCATTGACGAGGTCTGCGGCCAATGGATCGCACTTCTGCCTATCGCCTTTGGCGCTGCGAATGCGGGCGTTTCAATCACGGCCCTTTGGCCCGGTTGGGTGGCTGCCTTTGTCTTGTTTCGCTTTTTCGACATCACGAAATTGGGGCCAGTGGGCTGGGCCGACCGCATGGAAGGGCCAACAGGCGTTATGCTCGACGATGTCATCGCAGGCATATTCGCGGCCATCGGCGTATTGGGTCTTGCATGGCTAGCACATCAAGGCTTTGTCGCGCAGGTCAATCCGGCATGAGTGACGCCGCTCAACTTCTGACTGCAGCAAAGGCAAAGGGCCTGATGTTGGCGACCGCCGAAAGCTGCACAGGCGGGATGCTCAGTGCGGCAATCACAGATATTTCGGGCAGTTCGGCGATTTTCGACCGTGGGTTTGTCACCTATACCAACGCCGCCAAGATGCAGATGCTTGGGGTGCAGGAGGAAACTTTGACAACACACGGCGCCGTGTCCGAACCAGTTGCGGCGCAAATGGCCACTGGTGCATTGCAACACTCGGATGCAGATATTGCCGTGTCCATCACCGGTATCGCTGGCCCCGGCGGATCAGAGCACAAGCCGGAAGGCAGGGTGTGTTTTGGGCTGGCTACGACAGATGCCATAACGACTGAAACCGTCGAATTTGGGGCGCTGGGCAGAGACAAAGTGCGGCAAGCAGCGCGTGATCACGGGCTCCACCTTTTCATCGTTGCTGTCGATTCATTAGCGTCCAAAAAATAGCCCTATTACAAATTACCTGCCCAATTATTCATCACTTTATAAAGCGGTGACATTTTAAGCCGCAAAAACCCCCTTTGCACATTTAACAAGCACGACAATTGCGTCCTAACGCCCCGACGAAGACCAAAAGGATTCCAAAGGAGGGGACTATGAACGGAGCGGATACAGCGTGGATTATCGTGGCCACGGCGCTTGTTTTATTCATGACACTGCCGGGACTGGCGCTGTTTTACGGCGGCTTGGTGCGGGCACGGAATGTGCTCAGCGTGTTTATGCACTGTTATGCCATTGCCTGTTTGATGAGTCTGCTTTGGTTTGCCTTTGGCTATTCTATCGCCTTTGGCTCTGGCACCAGCGGGTTCTGGGGCGGGTTGGACAAAATGTTCCTTTCAGGGATCACCGCTGACACGCTGTCAGGCACCCTGCCCGAGGTCTTGTTTTTTGCCTTCCAGATGACATTCGCGATTATCACCCCTGCCCTCATCGTCGGTGCTTACGTCGAGCGGATCGGCTTTGGCTTTGTACTGCTCTTCTCATCACTGTGGATGCTGCTTTGCTATGCACCTGTCGTACATTGGGTCTGGGGCGGCGGAATGCTGGCCGATGGCGGCATCTTTGGCGATGTGGGCGTGCGTGATTTCGCAGGTGGTATCGTGGTGCACGAAACGGCAGGTCTCGCGGCCTTGATCCTCGCGATCTTCCTTGGATCACGTCGCGATCCATCCAAGCCACCACATAACCCCGGCATGGTTATGATTGGTGCAGCAATGCTGTGGGTCGGCTGGTTCGGCTTTAACGGCGGTTCGCAACTGGCAGCCGACGGTGGCGCGGCCATGGCGATTACAGTCACACATATTTCTGCTGCAGCGGCATCGTTGACTTGGGCGCTGTGGGAGCGGATCAAGTTCGGCAAAGCATCACTGGTTGGTATGGTAACCGGCACGATTGCGGGCTTGGCATCGATCACACCGGCTTCCGGTTTTGTCGGTCCCATTGAGGCTCTGGTGATCGGTTCGATCGCTGGCATCCTGTGCCAAGAGGCCGTGAGCATGATCCGCAACAAGATCAAGATCGACGATACATTGGACGTCTTCGCCGTTCACGGCATCGGCGGCATTTTCGGCACAATCATGATCGCAGTGTTTGGCGCAGGCGCATGGGCCGCACAATTGGGCAGCCTTGCGATTGTAGGCGTCTATACAACTGTCGTCACCGTTGCTTTGATCTTCATCTGCAAAGCAATCACCCCGCTGCGTGTTGATGATGAAACCGAGACGACAGGTCTCGACCTCGCAGTTCACGGCGAGCGGGCCTACGAGTTCAACAGCTAAGTACCTTCAATCTTCCCCCGCGTATGATGCGTGGGGGAAGTCCTCTTTACATCTTGCCAAAAAACTCCCGCCGGAAGCACCGGCGATCGCATCGCGAACAGACATGGCTTATGCAGAATAAAGTTCCGCAGCGCGCCGCTCGAACGAGCGCACTACACGCTGCATGGCTTCATTGAAAAACATGCCCGCAGCCCCCTGCAGCAAGCGGCTCTTGAATTCAAAATCAACCTTGAACGAGACTTCGCAGCCGCCCTCGACATCCCGAAACGTCCATTGGCTTTCCAAATGCCGCACAGGTCCATCAAGATATTCTGTGTCGATCTTCATCTCGTCGTGCCAAAGCAAAACACGGCTGCCAAATTTCTCGCGGAACACTTTGAACGAAATGACCAGATCAGCGAGCATTTCCAGATGATCGCCGCGTTCTGTCACACTGCGCACACGTGCAGCAGCCGTCCACGGCAGGAATTTGGGATAACTGCCCACGTCTGCGACAAGGTCATACATCTGCTGTGCTGTGTATGGCAGGAACTTTGTCTCAGAATGACTGGGCATTGGGGTCTTTCGCGGGTGACTTCGGGACAGGATGTCGTAAACTCTGAGCCGAAAATCAACCCATTTCCCTGAATTGAGTTCCCTATGACGCACCCTGCCTATGTGATCGACGAAATGATCAGCGCCAAATCCATCGCCGCCCGGATCGAGGATTTGGCCCGAGAGATCAGCACAGAATTCGACGATACCAACAAACTGGTCGTCGTGGGGTTGTTGCGTGGATCATTCGTTTTCATCGCCGATCTTGTGCGTGAGTTGAATCTGCCCGTAGAGGTCGATTTCCTTGAAGCCTCATCTTATGGTGATGGGATGGAAAGCACCCGAGAAGTACGTATTCTCAAGGACTTGCGTGGCCAAATTGAAGGGCGCGATGTGCTGATTGTAGAGGATATCGTCGACACGGGACATACGCTCGCACATGTCACAAAGTTTTTGCGCTCCCGCAAACCCGCGCGGATGAAAACGATTGCTTTGCTTGATAAGCCCGCGCGACGCGAAGTGGATCTGAAGGCCGACTGGACCGGTTTCGAGATCCCCGACGAATTTGTTGTAGGCTACGGGATCGATTTTGCACAACGAAACCGCAACTTGCCCTTCATTGGGAAGGTGCGTTTTGTCGAAGAGGCATGAACCCGCGCTGGCTTCTTCGGGCCAAACGCTGGGCGCAAAACCCGCCGTCGCCAGCAAAGATCAAGTTTGTCGGCGCTATCTTACTGATATGTATCATGCTTTTCGCAGTTGAAAGCGTTTGGGGCTGGCCCGAATGGTTGACCCCAAACGACGTCAGGCGCGCACGCTAGACACAGCACTTGGGGGCTTTGCCCCCGGCCTGCGGCCCCCCCAGGATATTTTTAGGCCAATAATAACGATCAGAGTGCTAGGCGAGACCGAGTTTCTTCTGCCGCGCAGCGCGCAGTCGTGCGAAATCATCACCCGCGTGATAAGATGACCGGGTGAGCGGCGTTGCAGAGACCATCAAGAAGCCTTTGTTATAAGCGGCCTGTTCATATGTCTTGAATTCTTCCGGCGTGACGAACCGATCAACCTTATGGTGTTTTGGCGTCGGCTGCAGGTATTGGCCAATCGTTAGGAAATCGATGTCGGCGGCACGCATATCTTCCATCACTTGCGACACGGCCTGCTTGTCTTCACCCAAGCCCACCATGATGCCGGACTTGGTAAACATTGTCGGATCAAGCTCCTTTACGCGCTGCAGCAAGCGGAGTGAGTGGAAATACCGCGCGCCGGGGCGGACCTCGGGGTAGAGACCAGGAACCGTTTCAAGGTTGTGGTTAAAGACGTCGGGCCGCGCTTCGACTACGATTTCCAACACGGAGGGATCACAGCGGATAAAGTCTGGTGTTAGGATTTCGATCGTCGTATCGGGCGATTGCCTGCGCACAGCACGGATTGTTTGCGCAAAGTGTTCGGCTCCGCCGTCTTCGACATCGTCACGATCGACAGATGTAATGACCACGTGGTTCAGCCCAAGCTTCTTGACCGCATCGGCCACTCGGCCCGGCTCGAACACATCCAATGCCTCGGGCGGCTTGCCTGTGGCGATGTTGCAGAATGTGCAGGCCCGTGTACAGACCTCCCCCATGATCATCATAGTGGCGTGGCCTTGGCTCCAGCATTCGCCAACATTGGGGCAGCCTGCCTCTTCGCAGACTGTGACCAGTTTGTTGTCGCGCATAATATCGCGGGTCTTTTTATAGCCTTCGGACATGGGTGCTTTGACGCGTATCCAATCCGGCTTCTTGGGCTGCGGCGCATCCGGACGGCGCTGCTTTTCAGGATGGCGCTGCGCAGGGATCTTGAGGTCGCGTGTGGGCATATCAGGCTCCGGTTTTGTTGTTCATTACCTAGCGATGCCCCATCCGTTTGTCCAATGTTGCGAAGGTCGCGCATGGCGGGGCTGCGCCCCGCGCATGGCATCTGCGTCACCCAATCATCGGCCCATAGCGCCCCAGCGTTTCTTCGTAATGCCGTTTGAGCCGCTGAAGGGCGATCCGTAAAACAATTTTACCGGACCGCGCCGACCACCCCATTTTCTTCTCGGTCTGCTCCAGCCCCTCTAAGAAACAGCAGCACCGCAAGACCACATCGGCCAGCCCAGGTCCCAGATCGGCCAAAGCATCCTTGATCCTGCCATGTGCGGCGACAGCACCCTTGGGACCATCTGTGATGGCCGCAAGGGCACCACCGTTCTTGAACTCTTCCCAGTTTGCATCACCGCCCATGCCGACCTCGACCAACTCATAGTCTTCACGCAGACGTTCCCCCACGGCCACCAGATCGCGCGGCAAAAAAGGCTTTCCGTCCCGGTCTTTGCGCCGGGCTAACCCAACAAGCGGGCTCTCTGTTGGATAGACGCGATAGGCGGGACGACTGGCCCCTTCGATTGCCGCGATATTCCAACCGGCATCCCCATTCGGATCATCGTGGCGTTCCGCAAAGCCGCTGGCACGGTTTTCATCTTGTGCTGTAAGGCGGCGCAGGGCTGCGCGCCCGTTGTTGGTTATAAAGTAACGTGCGATGCGACCGTCCGGTTCCGGGCAGGTGATCCAGTCCTTTAAAGCCATCGCCTGTGCGATCTCGCGTTCCACGACGGCAGTGCGGACTTGTTCACCCTCTCGCGTGACACGCACAACAACCGCTGTCTCCATTTCTCGCGCTACGGCAAGTACGGCGCCCTGTTCGCATAATCGCCGCAGAACGCGCTTTGCCTCTTGGTCAATCTGCGCCTGTGTCAAACCAACAGTCTGGTGTGTGTCAGTCTTTATGTACTGCATGTTCATAGTCTTCGTTTTCCCATCTCTTAAGATATCGCGCGCAGAAACCTGCGACGAGAGCGCCCGCAATGCCGCATCAATAAGCGGGTCATCACGACGCCCCTCAAACCGGCGTACCTGCCGAAGAACTGTTGACGGGTGACAGTCACTGGCCCGTGCCAGCGCACGGATCGACAAGCCAGTTTCTGTGTGTACAAGGTAATGGCGGGCCGCATCGGGTACCCAAACTGGTAAACGGGGCGAAGCAGTTTGCCCTTGTGATGCTGTCATGGTCACTCATCCTTCTGCCGAAATTATCGACGCAACAGGCGACCGCCACATCCATGGGCGCATGGCGATTTACCACCTTTGCGTGCATGGTTGCATTTGTGTTAACGACGCAATTTGCCCGTCAACCATTCTTTCGAAAAGATAAACAAACCTAACTGATGCGTTCTTATCCCATGGTGATTCCGCAACACCCGTCAAAGTTGTGTCATACTGATGGGACGAACACCTCTGTAATGGAACACTGACACATGCTTGATCTACACACGCGCATTGCGACACTGAAACGCCCGTCGCTCTTGACTCGGGCCGCCAGATTTGGCGTGGATGACTATCGTCGCACGATACATCTGCGCCGCATATTGCAGACAGATGCCCTGCCTCGTCACGGGCAAGCCATTATGCAGTTGCTTGATATTGAGGTAGCGATGAATGAACTGCGCATTGATCACGCGGCCAGCTACCGCCCGGCTCGCCATGTAGAAGTATTAATTGCGATCATGGGCGAGGCGCATCTGATGCGCGCCACCGCCCCGCAGTTGGCCTAGCCCGTTCTTAGATGAACGCGTCCGGCATGCTGTCTTTCTTTTCGGTCACATATGCCCGCAGCCGCTCTTCGATCTCAGGATCAAGAGTAGGCTGCTGGTAGGTTTCCAGCATTTTTGCCACCCGGGCCGTCGCAAGCGTTTCTGTATCGCGTGCGCCTTCTTCATCCCAGGTCTCGAATGGTTTGTAGTCAAACAGATCGGAACGCCAGAACGCTGTTTTGAAATTTGCCTGCGTATGCTCGCAACCCAAATAGTGACCGCCAGGGCCGACCTCTGCGATGGCACCCATCGCCTGCCCGTTCTCGGATATGTCCACCCCGCGTGCAAAGTGATGTAAGGTGCCCAGCATGTCGGCGTCCATCACGAATTTCTCAAAGGACGCTACCAGACCACCCTCCAGCCAGCCGCAGCTGTGCAACATGAAGTTCACGCCAGCCAGCAGGCCCATATTCAGGCTATTTGCTGTCTCATATGCCGCTTGTGCATCCGGCAGCTTAGAGCCACAGAACGATCCGGCCGAGCGATAGGGCAGACCCAAGCGGCGGGCCAGCTGCCCTGCCCCATATGTGATGTGGCTTGCCTCTGGCGTGCCAAAAGTTGGCGCGCCAGAGTTCATGTCAATTGACGTCACAAAGGTGCCAAAAATCGCAGGCGATCCGGGCCGGATTATTTGGCTATATGCGACACCGGCCAACACTTCGGCCAGGACTTGAGTCAATGTACCAGCAATCGACACAGGGGCCATTGCGCCCCCTACGATGAAGGGGCTGATGATTGAAGCCTGGTTATTGGCAGCAAATATTTCCAATGCGCCCATCATGGTGCTGTCAAAGGTCAGAGGAGAGTTGATGTTGATCAGCGACGTCATCACTGTGTTGTCGCGAACGAACTCTTTGCCAAACAGGATTTCGCACATCTCGATACTGTCTTGCGCGCGGCTGGGCTCTGTCACAGAGCCCATGAATGGTTTGTCGCTGTAGATCATATGCGCCAACAACATATCGAGGTGGCGTTTGTTCACAGGCACATCCGTTGGCTCGCAGACCGTTCCACCGGAATGGTGCAGCCATTTGGACATATAGCCAAGCTTCACGAATTTCTCGAAGTCCGCCATTGTCGCATAACGCCGGCCACCTTCGGCGTCGCGCACAAACGGAGGGCCGTAAACAGGCGCAAGCACAAGGTTCTTGCCCCCCACCACGACGTTGCGTTCAGGGTTGCGGGCATGTTGTGTGTACTCGGACGGGGCCGTCGCACAAAGTTTGCGCGCCAATCCACGCGGAATGCGGACACGCTCGCCATCAACCTCTGCGCCAACGGCTTTCCAACGCTCCAACGCTTCAGGGTTATCGACGAAATTAACACCGATCTCGGCCAAGACCGTTTCAGCATTCTTTTCGATTAGATCAAGCGCATCCTCGGACAAGACTTCATAGTTGGGGATATTGCGTTCGATGTATTTTGCTGTGTCAACGCTGACCGCTGTCCGCGCCGCACGGCGCGCCGCACCGCCGCCGCCGCGTGTTCTTCTGCCTGCAGGTGCTGCTGCGTCCGACATAATCCGTCCCCCGTGGGTAGCTGATGTGTTGATGCTTCATACAGCGCCAGCCCACGGGCTCTTACCAATTATGCGGCCCCTCAGACGCAAAAACGACATGCGTCGTCAGTAGACCCGAAAACTGGCAACAAATGGCAGGTGATCTGACACCTCGTCCTTGAATCGTTCACGCCCCATATCCATCGTCCAGTGCATTGGAAACAAACGCAAAGACCCGCGTACATAGTCAGTGGCATAGGTCCGCGACACGGCAAACCCGTCCAGCAGGTTGGCGCGCCCTTTATCAAGGATGTGGCTGAAACGATCCTGCAAATCCCAAGATGACACAAAATCCATCAGATCATCGCCCCCAAGATGGTGGAAATTGCTGACGTCTTGCCCAGGGATCATGTTGAAATCGCCCATCAACAGCAGGGTTTTGCGTTTGAAACCCGGCGTATTACGCAGGGTTGTCAGGTAGTTGCCGATGGCAACGCACTGCGTGTCCCTAAGTTGTTGTTCCGGCTTGTCTCGGCCTGATTTCAGGTGAACCCCCAACAGGTGGGCGGAAAACTTGCCCATCTTTACGTCCACAGATATCGCACGGCGGCCATTGGTGTAACTTCCCTCAGATCCCGGAACCAGCGTTGGGTTCTTGACCTCAACGCCTTTCTTATGAAGAAAACCAATATGTAGCCCACCTGGCTGCGGCAGGATCGTTGTGTCGTAATGCAGGCCGTATGTACCAATCTCTGCCGCGAGCGCGTCGATATAGCTGACTGGGTTTACCTCAACCAAGGTCACAAGCTCTGCGTCCAACAACGCCAGCCCCTCGGCTTGGCGCCTCATCCGGTCGATATCGATGCCGCCAAATCCCGCAAGGTTCCATACGGCAACACGCGCCAGCGTATGTTCAAAAATTTGCATGATAAAATCTCCTTCGAAAATGGAGGTTGTGTAACACATTTTCACGTATTTTGCGCCTTTGAAATTCACCAGCCCTCTTGCACAAATCGGGCGCTGCCTTTACCGAAGCGCCATGGATATCAGCACCCACGAACGCCTTCTCATCATTGATTTTGGCAGCCAAGTGACGCAGCTCATCGCGCGTCGTTTGCGTGAACTTAGCGTCTATTGCGAAATTCACCCGTATCAGAACGTCACTGACGCCTTTTTGGCAGAGTTTGCGCCCAAGGCGGTGATCTTATCAGGTGGCCCCGATAGCGTGACGCGCGAAGGCTCTCCGCGCGCGCCACAGTCCGTCTTTGACCTTGGCGTGCCAGTCCTTGGCATCTGCTATGGCCAGCAAACAATGATGACCCAGCTGGGCGGCAAAGTCACAAGCGGCCACGGCACCGCAGAGTTCGGCCGCGCCTATGTAAATCCCGAGGGCAAGCTATCGCTCTTGGACGGCTGGTTCGAGACCGACAAAGAACAAGTCTGGATGAGCCATGGCGATCATGTCTCTGAAATCGCTCCTGGTTTTGCGGTTTACGGTACGTCGCCGAACGCCCCCTTCGCAGTCACAGCTGATGTCGCGCGTAACTTCTACGCCGTGCAATTCCACCCTGAAGTGCACCACACACCGAACGGTGCAAAGCTTTATGAAAATTTCGTGCGGATTGCAGGCTTTACTGGTGACTGGACGATGGGCGCCTACCGCGAACAAGCGATTGAAGCGATTAAAGAGCAAGTCGGCGGTGCCCACGTCATTTGTGCATTGTCCGGCGGAGTGGATTCGTCCGTCGCCGCAGCGCTGCTGCACGAAGCCATCGGGGATCAACTGACCTGCGTTTTTGTCGACCACGGTCTGTTGCGCCTCAATGAGGCAGAAGAAGTCGTCGGAATGTTCCGCGACAACATGAACCTCAAGGTAATCCACGCGGATGAAAGCGAACTTTTCCTAGGTGAATTGGAAGGCCAGTCCGACCCGGAAACCAAACGCAAGATTATTGGCCGTTTGTTCATCGACGTTTTCCAGAAATACGCCAACGAAATCGAAGGCGCTGCCTTCCTTGCTCAAGGCACGCTTTACCCTGATGTCATTGAAAGTGTGAGCTTTTCTGGCGGTCCATCCGTTACGATCAAATCCCACCATAACGTCGGCGGCCTGCCTGAGAAGATGGGTCTGAAACTGGTCGAGCCTCTGCGCGAACTGTTCAAAGATGAAGTGCGCGCCTTGGGAGTCGAGTTGGGCCTACCCAAGTCCTTCATCGGTCGCCACCCCTTCCCCGGCCCCGGCCTTGCGATCCGTTGCCCCGGCGAAATTACCCGTGAAAAGCTGGAGATTTTACGCAAAGCCGATGCCGTCTACATCGACCAGATCCGCAAACACGGACTTTATGATGATATCTGGCAGGCCTTTGTGGCAATCCTGCCTGTGCGTACTGTCGGCGTGATGGGTGACGGACGGACATATGATTTTGCCTGCGCATTGCGTGCGGTAACGTCGGTCGATGGAATGACCGCAGATTACTATCCGTTCAGCCACGAATTCCTTGGTGAAACTGCCACGCGGATCATCAATGAAGTGCAAGGGATTAATCGGGTGACATATGACATTACCAGCAAACCACCCGGCACGATTGAGTGGGAATGATTTTGCCTACGCGAGGGTATCCGATTTCTCTCTTCAGTGCGAACTAAGTCACTGATATAAAACAATACAGCACACGAGATGCTTCACTATCTATCGGTGGCCCATCGAATGTTATGACGGTATACCTGACGGTATGCGGGATTTCAAAATCTGTCGAAATCTGATATACCGTCAGCACTTCGAATGCGATGACGGTATAAATATCTTCATAACGTACTGATTGACTGGATAAAATCTCGAGATGGGGTGTGAAATTCCAGCTGACGGTATATTTCCGTACTTTCGCTCGATAAACCCAGTTTTGGGAGAGTCTTATGCTGACAGATGCCGCCCTTAGATCCCTGAAACCAAAGAACAAAATGTATAAAATTTCGGACCGTGACGGTATGTACGTCACGGTTCAACCTTCGGGCACAATCGTGTTCCGTTTCGACTATCGTTTGAATGATCGCCGCGAGACGCTCACCCTTGGTCGATATGGCTCAGCGGGCCTATCTCTGGCCCGCGCTCGAGAGGCATTGATCGATGCGAAGCGTCTCATTGCCGAAGGTCGTTCGCCCGCGCAGGAGAAGCAACGCGAGAAGCGTCGCCTGAAAGAAGCGAAGAGCTTCGGTGAGTTTGGAGAACGTTGGCTAAAAGAAGCCAAGATGGCGGACAGTACGCGCGCTATGCGGCGCTCGGTGTTCGAGCGGGATATTCTTCCAACGTTCCGAAATCGATTGCTGTCGGAGATCAGTGCAGATGACCTGCGAATGAGGTGCGCAACGGTAAAAGATCGCGGCGCACCAGCGACCGCCATCCATGTTCGGGACATCGTGAAATTGATCTACGCATTCGCGATCCTTCACGGAGAGAAAGTCGCAAATCCTGCTGATGAAGTTGGCCCATCGTCCATAGCCACGTTCGTTCCGAGAGATCGGTCGTTGTCGCCTTCGGAGATACGGATCATGCTGAACCAGCTTGAACATGTCGCGACCCTTCCAACCATTCGTCTGGGCGTCAAAATGTTCCTGTTGACCATGGTGAGAAAGAACGAACTTCAAGACGCAACTTGGGATGAAATCGATTTTGAGAATGCGGTTTGGTCGATTCCGAAGGAAAGAATGAAGCGATCCAAGCCCCATAACATTTACCTGGCACAACAGACGATCGACATACTGATCGCGCTGAAGACCTGCGCAGGCAATTCCCGATATCTGCTTCCTTCACGTTATGACGCGGATGCCCCAATGTCGCGGGCGACATTCAACCGCGTAACAAAGGCTGTCATCGTAAGAGCACAAAAAGAGGGTCTACCTCTGGAACACTTCACCGTTCACGACCTGCGCCGCACCGGTTCGACGCTGTTGAACGAGTTGGGGTTCAATGGTGATTGGATTGAAAAATGCCTTGCGCATGAAGATGGTCGGTCGTCGCGCGGCATATACAATAAGGCCGAATACGAGCATCAACGCCGCCATATGATGCAGGAATGGGCCAATCTCGTTGATGCTTGGATGTCTGGCCAGAGGTATCAACCTACGCTTTATCCGCCGGCGATGGACCTCCTCGCCCCCGAGCCGACGATTTGACCGGGCGGGCTTTACGCAAGCGTACGTCCGGTACGGGGGCACGTTTGTTGGCCTTGAGGTCCGACAACCTTCGGCGCTCATCGAGCCATTCCTCGACCTCTGCTTGATCCCAAACCACACATCTGGCTGACAAATGAAATCGCCTTGGGAATTCTCCCCGCTGTTCGAGTTCATAGATCGTGGTGTCAGCTAACGGTACCATCTCCCGAAGCTGATGACGCCTAACTGTTCTTTTCATGGTACTATATTCGCGCTCGACATGACGCATCCTTTCGATTCTCGCAGATGAATTTCGATAGAAGGCGAAAGCTCTCGTGGATGGAAGACCTGCTCAGGCAGCTCACGGCAATCGGATACTGTGGCGTATGAATTGTTCGAATGGAGCAGTACCAGCAGATACATGCGACAACTGGCCCCTACGCCGACAAGTCATGCCCTAAAGGTTAAATTCCATCATATTGACTATTATGCGAATTTGACTAAGTGGTAAAACAAAACAGACTTGAGCTCCCTACTTCGAAGCAGAAATAACATCTTGTTCTGCCTCGCGCGCCGTCATCAATCGCGCGATTTTGCTGAAGCAGCCGTTCGTGCAGATAGCAGCGAACGGCGCGTTTAAGCCCAAATTGACCAATGCTGCGCAAAGCTCCAACGTCGGCTTTGGCCGGTCACTCTAGAAAAGTGCCTGCTGTCATGGCAAGCTCCTC
>ENA-OQVM01005121-OQVM01005121.1-marine-metagenome-genome-assembly--contig:-NODE-5121-length-12808-cov-13.147357_pt1 | contig 12808 bp, 6 predicted proteins | sample MGYA00237776_ERZ505498 | MGnify/ENA primary metagenome ERZ505498 (study PRJEB26159, sample SAMN06265151) | marine metagenome | isolation source: Helgoland LTER site | place: Germany:Helgoland, sampling... | reverse complement strand
AACGGCACCGCCACCTACCAGATTGGCGCTAACGCGCAGCAGGTAATGGATGTCTCCTTCGGGGACTGGAGCCTAAACGCTCCTACCACTAATATCTCTGGGGTGTATAGCTCGGCTATCTCAAGCGCCCAAGCACAAACTCTAAATGGCCCCTTAGTTCTGTCGGATGGCACCAATTCTCTGCGCATAGACTACTCCTCAGGCAACGTCGCCTCACCTGCCGACTTGAATGACCTGGTGACGGACATCACCAACCATGCAATGTACAGCAAGATGAAGTTTACGGTTGCTGCTAATGGAACGACCGGCATAAACTTGACCTATAAGGTCCCAGAGGCCGTAGCTATACCTCCAACCGTAACGGGAGTAAGTGGATACACGGCACCAGTAAGGCACATTGCTACATATGACATGGACGACACTGACGTTGCGTCCAAAACCTCACTTAAGTTCACTCAGGATGGCGTTGACTACGTTATTCCAGATGTGACAGTTCAGGCTTATACCTCAACAGAAAACCTTGTCGCGGGAATCAATGCGATCGCTAACTTCCCCTACACTGCAACGAATGTAAATGACCTGATAACGCTTGAGGCCAAAGTAGCAGGTGCTAAGGGTGCTCTTTCTGTGACGCAGGCTGGCGGTGTGGCTGGAGCCTTTGTCGCTGAGCTTGTAGCGGGCGTGGATGAGGTGGCAGGAACGAACGTGCCTGGTAGCGTAACGGTCAGCACCGAGGGTAGGTCTGTGACAGGCGTCGCAGCCGTCTATAGGACAGCTTTATCTGACGCAAATGCCGCGGCCATAGACGGTAATCTGGTATTCTCTGACGGAGAGAACACGCTTACTGTCGACGCTAGCGGAGCCTCAACTTTAGATGCTCTAGTGAGCGCGGTAACATCTCACGCGGACCACGCGGATCTTGGATTTACCGTATCGAAGCAGCCAGCGGTCGCAGGTGTGGCGGCTCAGTTCAGCGTGGCAACGTTTAGCGATGCCAACGTTACCACTATCGCTGGTGTCCCAGCAGCAATTTTGATTAGTGATGGTACAAACACCATCGAAATATCGACACAAAGTCCAGACAAGCTTGGAGGTACAGATACCCTTGCAAACTTAGTGACACAGATCCAAGCAGATCCCCTCTATACCTCAGGCACGTTTAAGTACACAGTCGCTGCGGGCGCGAACGCCCTTACCTTTACAGCGACTACAACCGGCGTTGCCACCTCAGGTCTGGCCGTAAGCACCGGAACAAGCGGGCTAGCACACGCCATAACAAACCCTGTTGCAGGCACAGACGCCATTGCGGAGGGACTAGTATTCACCTATGAGAGCGCCAAGGCCGTTCTTTCCACCCCAACTTTTACCGCTGACGACGGCGGATTCGATATCGCTAACGCTCTTACTAGCGTTACCAAAGGATTTACCGCCGTGAAAAGCGTCTATGGCCGCGATATCTCCGGACTGTCAATTGCCACAGACACCAATGCCAACACCGCATTGGCAGAACTGGACGCGGCGATGGACGGCATTAATGCTCAGCGCGCCATTTATGGTGCGGGCATGAACCGCTTGGAGTACGCAATCGATAACCTCAGCAACGGGTCCCAAAACGCGGCGGCTTCACGCAGCCGAATCGAGGACGCCGATTACGCGGTTGAGACCACCGAGCTTGCAAGAACTCAAATCATACAGCAGGCAGGCACCGCGATGCTGGCTCAGGCTAACCAGGCCAACCAGTCTGTATTACAGCTTCTCAAGGGCTAACGTATGAAAATTTTTAATCTCACGGTCATTGCCAGTTTTCTGACACGCGGTCGGGATCTATGGCAGAAAAGTGAGGGCAGCGCTTTTTTACTTAGCTTTAAACCTAACTAACATGTTGATTTATATGGCATTTATTAATTAATGGTCCTCTATAGAGTAAAGTTGGCATCAGTTTTGCATTTTCTATTTAAGCGGCCGCTTCGTTTGAGTGATAGGGCCAAAAATTTGACAAAGGTAGTGAGTGAAGCCTTTAACTTTTTAAAGAGCGATGAAGGATTTTAACAATGGCAATTATTAACACTAACATCTCTGCGGTGATTACTCAGCAGGCGATGGCGAAAAATGATCGGGCTATGCAGACGACCATGGAGCGCCTATCCACAGGCAAGAGTGTGAACTCTGCTCAGGACGATGCTGCAGGTATTGCGGTCTCCTCTCGCATGACATCTCAGATTAAAGGTCTGGACCAGGCGGTTCAGAATGCCGGTGATGCTATCAGCATGATTCAAACTGCAGACGGCGCCTCAATAGAACTAGGCAACATGATGCAGCGCATGCGCGAGCTCGCAGTTCAGGCCACCAACGGCACAGTGACAACCACTGACCAGGGCAGTCTCGATCTCGAGTTCCAGCAGTTAAAGGCTGAAATCGCCCGAGTGGCTAAAAATTCTCAGTGGAATGGTGACAATATCTTAGACGGTACCGCAGGTACCTCAAGCAACGGCACCGCCACCTACCAGATTGGCGCTAACGCGCAGCAGGTAATGGATGTCTCCTTCGGGGACTGGAGCCTAAATGCACCCACCGCTAACGTAACAGCGGTCTATAGTACGGCGATGACCACTGCGGCTGCTCAGGGTATTGATGGGGAGCTCGTCCTGTCGGACGGCACGACCACCCTTCGCATCGACTACGCTTCGACAGCGGTAACGTCTCCGGCTGATCTAAATGACCTAGTGACCGACATCACTAACAGCCCTATTTATGCAAACTTAAAGTTCACCGTCGCTGCAAACGGGTCTGGCAACGGCCTTAACTTTACTTATAAAACTGCTGAGGCGATCTCAACGCCACCGACCTTCACCGCCAGTGACGGCGGAGTGAATGTCACCAGTGCGGTCACGGTATCGACTGAAGGAAGATCGGTTACGGGTGTTTCCGCGGTCTATCGAACAGCACTGTCTGACGCTAATGCGGCCGCTATTGACGGTAGCGTTGTATTGTCTGACGGAGAAAACTCATTAACAGTTGATGCAAGCGGTGCGAGCACCCTAGACGCGCTTACCAGCGTCATCACCTCCCACTCGGACCACGCAGATCTAGACTTCACAGTGAGCAAACAAGCTGGCGTCACTGGCGTAGCGGCTGCATTTACGATAAGTGCCTTAGCTAATGCGGACATAGCAACTCTAGCAGGCGCAAACTCACCAATTTCAATAAGCGACGGAACGACCACAATCACGGTAACCACAACCGGCCCAGACGATCTGGGAGGCACCGATACATTGGCTAACCTAGTTACGGTAATACAAGCCAAGGCCAACTACAGCGCATTCAAATATACCGTTACTGCCAACAGCACGACGGGATTACTTCTCACAAGCAAGACCTTAGGACTGGCTGCCGAGATACCTTCAGTAAGTGGCAACACCACTCATGCGATCGCAAACTCTGTCGCTGGGACCGATGCCATTTCGGAAGGGCTAGTATTTACTTACGAGTCAGCAAGAAAGGTACTGTCTAATCCAACAATTACAGCGGACGATGGTGGCTTTGACATTGCTAACGCGCTGACTGAGGTCACCGCTGGATTTACGGCAGTAAAAAGCGTCTACGGCAGGGACATCACTGGTTTGTCAATTGCAACAGACACCAATGCCAATACAGCGCTGGCCGAACTTGATGCCGCAATGGACGGGATCAATGCTCAGCGCGCTATTTACGGAGCTGGCATGAACCGCCTTGAGTACGCGATTGATAACCTTAGTAACGGGTCTCAGAACGCGGCAGCATCGCGCAGTCGAATCGAGGATGCGGACTATGCGGTTGAGACCACCGAGCTTGCAAGAACTCAAATTATTCAACAAGCGGGTACCGCCATGCTGGCCCAGGCTAACCAGTCCAACCAGTCAGTGTTGTCTTTGCTGAAGGGATAACAGCTATTACAGGACTCTGCTAAGCAGAGGACTAAAATGCACCAAAAAGCCTCCCCAAGGGAGGCTTTTTGGTGTCTGCTACAAATATTTAATCGATACATTTTATTATCCCCGCCACGTTCATACTTGTTAAAGAGCCCAACTTATCGTTCAGACGGTTAGCTAGAGACAAATTTTCACTCAAGTATTTTTTTCACCTGTCGATAAATCACTCAGCGACACATGTTTTTTAAGAAGTTTAGTACTAAAAATTGTTTTTTTACCCCTAAGAGGATTTAGAGATGACTGTTATCAATACCAACACGGCAGCTACATTAACCGCCAATGCGCTCACAGAGAATCAGCGTGCAATGAATCAAACCATGGAGCGTCTATCAACTGGCTCTAGAATCAACTCTGCGAAAGATGACGCAGCTGGTCTTGCGATCGTGAGTAAGATGGATGCGCAGGTCAAAGGGACCAACATGGCAATTAAAAATGCGAATGATGCGATTTCTATGATTGCAACAGCAGATGGAGCGGCCGTTGAGATCGATGCCATGCTTCAAAGAATGCGTGAGATTGCGGTTCAATCGTTGAACGAGACTAATACTGCCACTGATCTCACTAATCTCAACAAGGAATTTTCTCAACTTGCGACTGAAATCGATCGTATAGCCAATGAGACCGAGTTTAATGACAAGAAGATCCTCAAAGGTACCGAGGGTGGCGCCTCTGATGGCAAGATAGATTTCAATATAGGATCTAATACCGCCTCGATCGAAGTTGACTTTGGTGACTTTAATATGGCTGGCGGCGCTGCAGTAGCCGGCACCCAGACCATGACCATCACTGACGCGGACATTCAAACTAACGGCGCAGATACCGATGGCTACAAGGTCTTGTTTACATCCGGTAAGTCCATGATTATCACTGCCGCCCAGGTAGTAACCGCCGCCGCAGGTTCCGGTGCGACGGACATTACAAATGACGAGTTTGTAGCTGCGTTCAACACAGCAAACGCCGCAGCAGACGATAACGGCGTTACTGTGCCAGAGGTAACTGCCGCTATTTCTGGTAACGTTGTAACGTTTACCGAAGGTACCGGTAACGAAGGACAGGGTGCGATTGCTTCAATCAGCTTATTGAAGACAAACGCTTCACTAACTGCAATTACCACGACCAACGCTTTAGAAGTAGGCACAACTGGTGCTGCCGCTGGTGGTTCATCTGTTATGGCGGCTGATATCAGCGACTTTAAAACCGCTGGTACTCAGGCTCAAGCATCTACAACGATCGCAGAGTTAGATTCGGCAATTGCCGGTGTCGCGGCTAAGCGAGCCGACTTCGGTGCCTTCATGAACCGCTTAGAGCATACAGTTGACAACCTGAGCAACGTAGTCCAAAACACAGTTGTAGCCAGAAGCCGCATCGAGGACGCTGACTATGCTGCTGAGACGACGGAATTAGCTCGTACTCAGATCATTGCTCAGGCCGCTACCGCAATGCTTTCACAGGCTAATCAGCAAGCGCAGTCAGTACTAGCCCTGCTGAAGTAATAGGCGACCAGATAGGGCATGAGACCGCTCTACATAACCCGGCACACTGTGTCGGGTTTTTTTTGTTATAGTCAAAAGTGGAAGTCGGGGCTCCAAGAAAACGTTTTGAATTCTTATCGGCATCGAGTCAGACATTTGAGTTTAAGGGCCGGCAACATAGAAGCTCCTTAATAATAGTTGATAAAATTGATTGGGGGATACGTAAAATTAATGACTGATCAAACATTACAACGCGGTGTTGCGGCTCATAATGTTGGTGACATCAAGGAAGCTGAGCGTATTTATCGCTGCATTTTACAAAGCTCTCCAAATCATCCGGATGCAAATCACAATCTCGGGCTTATAGCCGCATCTGGAAATCAGGCAGAGTCGGCACTGCGGCTATTTAAAGTCGCTCTTGAAGCCAACCCAAGCATAGAGCAATTTTGGGTGAGTTATATTGATGCTCTTGTGAAAAGCAATCAGCTTAAGGAAGCGAAGCGAGTAGCTAAAAAGGCCAAAAAGAAAGGTTTTGATGCTAACAAGCTGGATGTACTTCTTGCTCAATCAAAAAATATAGCTGTTGTGCGGTCTCCTTCTCAGGACCAACTTACTATCCTGCTAGAGAATTTTCAGAGCGCGCGTTATGAAGAAGCTGAAAAGCTTGCAGGCTCTCTGACGCAGGAATTCCCAATGCACCAATTTAGCTGGAAAGTTTTAGGTGCCGTGTTTTCTCTAACGGGCAGGCATCTAGAAGCGGTGTCGGCAAATCGACAATCTGTTATGCTATCGCCAAAAGATGCAGAGGCCCACAGTAATCTGGGTAATTCATTAAAGGCATCGGGACAGCTAAGTGATGCTGCTGTAAGCTACAGGGAAGTAATTAAATTAAAGCCAGAAGTCGCAACCGGATATCTTAATCTAGGAATCACAGTCAAGTTAAGTGGGCAGCTGGAGGAAGCAAAATCTCTTTTTAGGCAAGCTATCAAATTAAAGCCTAACTACGCTCAAGCACATTATAATTTGGGAAATATTCTCCTTAATGCCAAAAGACTTGAGGAGGCAGAAGTTGCATTTAGAGGGGCCATATCCTCTGACCCAGGTTACGCCAATGCCTACAATAATCTTGGAACTGTTCTGCATGATTTAGGAAGAGTAAATGAAGCAGAGAGCTGCTTGAAAAAGGCAATGCTGCTGAACCCTACCTCTGATGAAATCCACTATAACTTGGGTAATGTGCTGAGAGACGCAGGTAAATCTAAAGAAGCAGAAGCTTCCTATCACAGGGCTTTAGATCTCAATCCTGCGTATTCTAGAGCGTACAATAATTTGGGTAATCTTTTGATTGATTTTGGAAGATTGCCTGAAGCAGAGGCCAATCTGAGGAAAGTAATAGAGCTAGAACCAGACTCTGCGGTTGCGCACTTCAATCTAGGGGAAATCTTCAGATCAATGGATAGAATTGAAGAAGCGGAGGTCAGCCTAAAGCAAGCAATAAGTCTAATGCCGAGCTACATTGATGCTCATACCAATCTGGCTAGCATCCTAAAAAAACTTGAACGATTTGAGGAGGCTATTTGTCACTTTGATCTGGCGGATGACCCGGATTCGCAGGCACAGAGTCTAGAGTGTTTATATAGATTACAACGCTATGAAGACTTTGACGACCGATTGGTGAAGATATCAAAATTACCCAATACCAATTTGCGAATAGCAGCGGTTAGTGCATTCTCGGCACACCAAAGAGGGACTCTTGATCCTTATAATTTTTGCAAAAACCCACTTGATTTTATTTTTAGATCAAATATTTCCGATTACCAGTGTCCAGCTTACAATGTCATCGAAATGGCTCTGGCGAAGTCTGAAAAAAGTCAATTGGAATGGGAAAGTAGAACTACGAAGTTTGGCTTTCAAGGTCCTAATAATGTATTTGAAAATCCCAGTGAAACTATTGATGACTTAGAGTCAATCATTCGCCAAGCGATTGGCGTATACCTTAATAAATTTATCAATGAATCAAATACTTTTATTTCTGATTGGCCAAGAGATAATAAACTAAGTGGATGGTATAACCGCCTCATAAAGAATGGTCACCACACATCCCACATTCATTCCAGAGGTTGGTTGAGTGGCGTGATGTATCTTAAGACCATTGCCCCGTCAGAAAGTAATGAGGGCGCGATCGAGTTTAGTCTGCATGGCTATGATCTACCGATAAGCAACAATGACTACCCAGAGATAATCTACAAACCAAGAGCAGGTGATATCGTATTATTTCCGTCGTCACTCTTTCATAGGACGATTCCATTTACCTCAGATTCCGAGAGGATCACGATAGCATTTGATTTAGTCAAAATCTGACAAATAGCTAGCGGCATACGTCGCGATGATTAGTTATTATCATAAGCTTTTGAGAGAGACTCCAGTTGACCTTTAAGGTAGTCCTTGGTGCCTTCCATGCTTGCCATGATTGTTTCCATAGCAGCAAACTGAGAGAGGTAACGCTGGTAAACTGCATCCATTCTCTCTTCTAACTTTACTAACTCCGTCTTGTGATCAAGTACGGTGGCGTCAGCATTCTTTGACCTGGTAGTAATAAGGCCATTGGTATCAGTCAACTCCTTTAGGCTAGTTGCCACGTCTTGGGACAGCCCTTTCTCTGAGGTGTCAAAAAGGCTTTGATTGTTTGTGTTGGCTGTAAGCATAGTCACAACATCACTATAGTCGGAGGCGATGGCATCGGAGTACTTGGTGTCATTAAAGGTCATATCTCCAGTTTGACTTAGACTAATGCCGAGATCTCTGAGGCCTGTTATGGCGCCAGACTTTGTGCCTGAGTCCGCAAATATAGCCGAGCGTATCTTAGATTTGAGCTGATTGATCATGCTCGAATCCCGCGCCAATGCGCCGTTCATACTATCGGTTGAGCTCTCGTCGACTGACCCAAGGTTCGAAAATAAGTCTTGAAGGTTATTGTAGACTGTGACGACAGTTTTAAGATTTGTCTTAAGAGTACTTGTGTCGCTGGTTATCGTTAAACGAACTGATGAGCCCGTAGTGTTGTTTAAGGAGATTGTGGCTCCCGCAATTACATCTGATACCTGATTACTACTGCGAGTAATATTAAGCCCGTCATAGTTTATTATTGAGTCCTGAGCTGCTTGCAGTGTTTTTTCTGCGTCTCCAAAGCCTAGGTCATCAGAGATGGAACTAGTGACGCTAAAGGCACTGTCGAGGCCGCTCGTTCCTGAGAGCATGATTCTATAGTTAGTGCCATCGCCACCCGTATCCACGAGCGTCGCTGTAACACCCTTATTCGCCTCATTTATTGCTGTCACAACCCCGGATGGAGTCGTTGTGTTTATCGGTACCCTGGTCACTACCGCACTGTTGACCGCGGTCACGCCAGCTGTAGGGCGCGTCACCGTCTTCGACGTACCATCAATGGTAACAGTGGGTGCAGTACTAATCGCACCTGTAGTTTTGTAGGTCATATCTATGTTATCGCCGTTGGCCGCGACCGTAAACAGCAGATCGTCATAGCCAGCCGCTGCCTGAATGGCAGTAACCTGAGCAGCCACACTAGCGTATGTCGCGCTTGCTACAGAGATAGAATTTGTGCCATCGCTGACGGCTAAGGTGCCGGTCACTGATGCTGTTAGGGCAGATCGATGAACGGCCGCCACTCCCGTCACTGGAGTCACGGAGGCGACCCCTGCGGTAACCACTCCTGATCCGCTGGTAAGGACCCCAGTGCCTGCGGTTGATTGGGTAAATTTGACCCCCTCAGTGCCGTTAACTGCAAATGCAAACTGGAAACCACCTGGCTTATTTGCCTCAATGGCGGCGACATATCCAGCGAGCGTCTCCGCACCCGCACTTGTACCGCCTGCGGAATTGACCTGAGCTTGAGATATACTAAATGAATTCGTGCCGTCAGACAGATTGATAGAGCCACTATTATTTAGTGCCGCGCGAAGGCTGGCCTCGCTCAAGGCCTGTTCATATGTACCCTTTTGAGTCCCACCCACAGATAGGGACAGATCAAACGCTGTACCACTGTTGATTGAAGTGGTGGCCGAAGCGAACTGATCCGATACCGTCCTCTGGTTTTGTGCGAGCTGGCTCACGGTAAAGTTATAGGAGCCCGGTGCTGCGCTGCCAGTGACTGACGAGAAGCTTACTTTGGTACTGTCAGTCGTAGTACCTGTGCCTTTAGTTAACTCATCGGCATCGTTTAGCGCTTCAAATGCAGTTTGTAATAACTTAACGTCCGCGGAAACTAAAGCGTAGCCCGATACAGCCGCTTCACTGGCCTTTATGTCTGCATTGATAGCATTTTGTCGTGGCATTTTCTCTGCATTGGTCAAATCTAATGCCAGCTTAGGAGAGTCAAGCCCCGAGCCCACATCCAATGATGTAAAGATCGTTGAGGAAATACTGCTGCCAGTGGCGGCTGTGCTGCTAACGTCGGTCATCTAAATTCTCTATCTTATATAGTCAAATAAACTTAACTGGGAAATCTTGGCAAAGCTGGCCTGGGCCGCCTCCATAGAAAGCATTTCCGCTGAGAGTTCTGTTACTGCTTTGGCGTAATCTAAATCTTCGGCATTTGACAGCAGGGCCTGGTAGCGCAGCTTGTTGTCGCTGAGAATATCCTGCTGATTCTGTGCCGTGTTCATGCGCGTACCCACATCGGCAATGGCTGTGGCCATGCCTTCGGTAAGTCCGCTAATTTCGGTTAGGCTGCGGCTCAGGCCCTGGTCATCATTGGTGGTCAGAGCGTCGGCAAAATCATCCATCACATTAAAAAAGCTGATGCGTTCGGAACCCTGCCCCGAGCTACTGCGCACTATAGAGGTAAAAATTTCATCGCCTGGGCGGTTCATAAACATGCTGCGCTGCTCGCTGATAGCTACCTGAACTCTGTTGTCATCGCCACGGTAGTTAACAGTGCCATCGGCGCTCTCTACAAAAGGTGGTGTCTGTGCCATGGAGCCGGAGAACACATAGTTGCCTGTAGCATCCTGGGAGTTGGCCAGTGCCAGCAATTCGTCGCGCAGGCTGGAAACCTCATGGGCCAGTATCTTGCGATCGCCCTGAGTTAGGGTGCCGTTACTACCCTGCACCGCTAATTCCCGTGCACGCTGCATAATATTTTCGGCACTCATCACCGCCGACTCTTCTACCTCTAGTCTGGTGGTCACTGAGTCCAATGTGGTCTCATAGACTTCCTGGCGTTTGAAGGCCGAGCTTAGCCGCTGGATAATGCCCGCTTGCTCTGCATCATCACTGGGCTGCACAATCTGCTTGCCCGATGCCAGCTGAGCCTGTATCTCAGCTACCCTGGTGCGCTGGTTGCTCATCTGGTCAATGGAGCGTTCAAATATTTGTGTGGTAGATATTTTCATCTCTGTTGTCCTTACCTAATGCCCAATATCGAATCAAAAAGTTTTGATGACATTTGAATAATCTGTGCCGATGCCTGAAACGCCTGCTGGAAACGAATAAGGTCGGCGGCTTCTTCGTCGAGGTTAACCCCGGATACCTGGTCCTTGGTCTCAACAGCCTGGTCATAAACAACCTGCAGCGCATCCTGAGAAACCTTGCTCAGGGTTGCCTTGCTGCCCACTGCACTAACAATATCTATATAGCCGTCGCTAATAGACTGACCATTGGCCAAAGTAGGTTTGGTTTCCAGGCCAGCGAGCAAAAGCATATTGCCATTGTCGCCAATACCGCCGGCATTGCCGTCGATAATAAATTGATCGCCACCTTCCGGAGGGCTGTCAAACGACAGAGTCAGACCGTTGAAGCGAATAGTACTGTTGGCTGTATAGTCACGAGTAGCTACAACTGTGTTGGTGGCTGTATCTGTAATGCTGTACTGAGTGGCCGAGTTGAATGTGACACTAAAAGGTGGCTCGGTCTTCGTCTCTGTGCTCGGAGTGGGCTCGGTAAACCCTGCTGCTATCTCAGCATTGCCGTTGCCTGTTACAAATACAGCCAGGTCTTCACTGGCGGCATCATTTATATAGATACCTGTGCGCAGGCCCAGCACTGCCAGATCAGCTGGTACACCAGTGTCGCCGAAGGTAAACTCCACTTTGTCGGTGCTGGTCATTTCCAGCACACCTGTATAAACCTGATTGGCCTTGCTCAGCACATTGGTATTCGAAGTGGCATCTGGATTACCCAAAACGATATTGTTGCCTTCAAAACCTGTGGCATTGGTAACTACCAGACCGCCATCGCGATCTACATAGGCCTGCACATTGGTTGTGGCTGTCTGCGCATTAATGGCAGTGGCAAGCGCATCAATATTGGCAGGCAGAGCACCGCCACCAATTACTGTGCCATTAATACTCAGCTGCTCTAGCAGATTAACTTGATCTTTTGGTGTAGCAATCAGTGTTTTGGCTGTGGCAGTGACACCGGTATTGGCCGTCTCTGCATTGACCCAAGCAGCCATGGAAGCTGCAGAGCTGGTTGCTCCAGCCGCCAAGGTCATGGCACCCATAGTCTGACCATTTAATACCAGCGCATCGGCGGCAATAATATTGCTCGCAGCACCCGTTGCGTTAGTCTGCAAACCAACCCCTGCAGATGTGGCCAGGGCGTTAATAGCTATAGTCTGCTGAATGGATTTACCGCTGGCATCTGTTGTCCAGGTCTGGGCAGTGCTGCTACTAGCTAGATGACCATAGGTCATATCTAAATCGCCATAGCTCTGTGCGGCATTTAAGTAAGTTGCGCTGTAGTTACTGGTGTTATTAAAACCCGAGTCTGTAGATAGCAGCGCCGTCTGTTCATCTGCTGTTAAACTCTGCCCCAACACATGCACAGCCTCTTTGGTCATCACCTGAAACTGCAAATCGCTGCCCGCTGGCACCTCCATCATAAGAGAGACCTTATCTGTTCCCTTGGGAATCACAAAGGCAGGTTTGAAATTATTGGCGGTGATGGCCGTGGCAACCTCGGCACTGGGATTATTGCCCAGGGCAAGAATCGAAGTACCAAAGGCAAAATCTGCCTCTGGACTGGTGTCAGAATAATCAATGCTGGCTTTGGACATACCAATATTGGCTTCGCTAGATACTGCGCGCAAGCGCTCGGCAGCAGCAACAGCCAGAGGGTCGGTCTGTAAAAATCTAAACCCGGCAGCTGGGCGTGTCGCGGGCTCCACATAAATAGTGTCCCCGTCCATTGCCTTGCCCGTGGTGGAGATTTCTAAACCGGCATAGGTAAATACTTTAGCGTCTGCAGGGGAGAAAACTGCCTGATTGGTCGCCTGGTCTTCAATACGCCAAACCTTATCTGCTGAGGACCAGGTCATTTTAAAAGGTGCCATTTTAACTGCATCTGAAT
>ENA-OQVM01005119-OQVM01005119.1-marine-metagenome-genome-assembly--contig:-NODE-5119-length-12812-cov-2.493836_pt1 | contig 12812 bp, 8 predicted proteins | sample MGYA00237776_ERZ505498 | MGnify/ENA primary metagenome ERZ505498 (study PRJEB26159, sample SAMN06265151) | marine metagenome | isolation source: Helgoland LTER site | place: Germany:Helgoland, sampling... | reverse complement strand
CGCGTGGATTGCCCGTTTTGGCCATCACATCTGCGGTCACCTGATATGGCTGCAGAAGTCTGATCCGTTCGGCCCATTTCTGTTTGGCCTCACCCATCGATAGCCAGACATCGGTATAGACGAAATCAACCCCTTTAACGGCCGCATCCACGTCTTGGGTGATTGTGATCCGCGCGCCGGTTTGTGCGGCTATTGCCTTCGCCTCATCGCGGATAACTTGGGCGGGCCAAAGGCTTTCGGGTGCGCAAAGACGCACGTCCATCCCCATCTTTGCCCCACCGATCAACAGGCTATCGCCCATGTTGTTGCCCGCATCCCCCAAGAACGCAAAAGCCACTTGGTGCAGCGATTTTTCGACATGTTCCTGCATGGTCAGGAAATCAGCCAGGATTTGGGTCGGATGAAATTCATTCGTCAATCCGTTGTAAACGGGCACACCCGAAAACGCGGCCAGCTCTTCGACGATCTTTTGACCAAATCCACGGTATTCGATCGCATCATAGATCCGCCCCAAAACACGCGCAGTGTCCTTGACGGATTCCTTGTGACCGATGTGAGACCCCGTCGGACCAAGATAGGTGACACGCGCGCCCTGATCATATGCTGCCACCTCAAAGCCCACACGGGTGCGGGTGCTGTCTTTCTCGAAGATCAACGCAATGTCTTTGCCTTCAAGCTTTGGCACTTCTGTGCCTGTGTATTTCGCGGTCTTCAGGTCTGCGGCGAGTTTCAGCAGAAATGCGATTTCTTTTGGCGAAAAATCACGCAATGTCAGAAAGTGACGGTTTTTTAGATTGTAAGCCATTTGGAGCCACCTTTTGGGGTCAATTAGGTCGGGTTAAACGGGATCGCGCATCGTCGGGCAGCTCATGCAATGTCCGCCGCCGCGACCGCGCCCCAACTCGGCACCGGGAATCGCCAGAACCTCTATTCCAGCCGGTTTGAGGGCTGCATTGGTGTCGTCATTGCGGTCATAGCCAATCACGACACCAGGGCGCAGGGCCAGCACGTTGTTGCCGTCGTTCCACTGCTCGCGTGCGCGCTCTTCTTGTGTGGAGCCGCCTGTTGGGACAATTTGCAAACGCTTAAAGCCCAAGACTTCGGCAACGATGTCAAAGATCGGACGCGGGTCATGACGGAACTGAAGCGGCGCGCGCCCTTCGCCGGGGCGAATATCGTAGCAAAGCAATTCATCCGCGACCTCTTTAAAAGTCGTGACCACATCGCCGCCGCACAGTGTAAAAATCGTATCAAGATGCATCGCTGCCCGCGACTTGGGGATACGGAAAGCCAAGACACGCTGTGCGGCACCTGTATCAAACAACGCTTCGGCGAGCTGTCCAATTCCTTGCGGTGACGATCGTTCACCCATGCCAACCAGAACGGTGCCGTCACCAACGGGCATAATGTCACCACCCTCGATGGTCGCCAGCCCATGGTCAACTGTCGGGTCGCCCCAGTGAAATGTCGTCTTGCCCGCGAATTTGGGATGAAACTTGTAGATTGCCGTGTTCAGCAACGTCTCTGGGCGTCTTGCAGGCCAATACATCGGATTGACGGTAACACCGCCAAATATCCACGCAGAGTTATCACGGGTGAAAAGGGCATTTGGCAGCGGCGGCAAGATGAACCCATGCTGCCCAAGATAACTGCCAAACAGTTCGGTTGGCGCAAAGTCCAGATCGTCAATTGCCAGCCCGCCCAGCAGGTAGTCTGCCAACCGCGGTCCTGACAATTCGTCCATCCAATCGCGCAACGCGGACGTCATTCCGACACCAACTTGATCTGGTGTAATCCAATGATCCAAAATCCATTTTCGGCCTTCAGTGATATCAAGCGTCTGTGCAAGAAGTTCGTTAACATCCAAGACTTCGACGCCTTCGTCGCGCATGGTGTCCGTAAAGACGTCATGGTCCTTTTGCGCCTGTTTGACCCAGAACACGTCATCGAACAGCAGATCCTTGCAGTTTTCAGGCGTGAGGCGGCGGTGCGAAAGACCGGGCCTGCATACGATTACTTGCCGCAGTGTGCCTGTTTCTGAATATACGCCAAGAGATTGATCTGACATTTTCTCGCCTTTCCAAGCTTTCTAAAAAAGGGCCGCAACACTAAGTGCGGCGCTGATAAAGACAGTCAGGATCAACAGCAGTGGCCAGATAAACGCGAGCCAGCGGTCATAGGACACCCGCCCGATTGCCAAGCCGCCAACAACAACAGCAAAAGTCGGGTTGATCAAATTCACCAGACCGTTCGCCGATTGATAGGCTGTCACGGTCAAGTCACGCCCGACACCAGCGAAGTCCGCTAAGGGTGCCAGAATGGGCATCGTCAATACCGCAAGCCCGGACGAAGACGGCACGAAAAAGCTCATGCCGATTTGGATCCAGAACATCAAATTGATGAAGACCAAGTCGTTCAACCCCGCCAACGTCTGCTCTGCGCTGTGCAGTATCGTGTCGGCAATCAGGCCGTTGTCCATGATCACGACGATGCCACGGGCAAGGCCCACAACAAGGGCGACACCCAAAAGCTCGCGCGCGCCGTCAATGAAGCTGCCGGTCAATTTCTTTTCACCCATGCGCCCGATAACGCCAATCACGATCGCAGAACCGAGGAACAGTGCACCCATGCGCGCCATCCACCATTCCTGCGTGGACACGCCCCAAATCATGACCAGGAACGTCAACGCGAAAATGATCAGCACAACCGATTGTGTCCCGGTCAGTTGCGGAACCGCGTCCTTAACTTGATTGGGTTTCAAGAATATTTTGCGATGGGCTGCGGCATGTTTCGCGACGACTGACAACGATGGGTCTGCTTTGACGCGGCGGGCATAGCGCATCACATAAGCGGCGCAAATGACTAAACCCCCGATCAGCAAAACGAAGCGAAGCACGATGCCGTCCGTAAAAGGGATGCCCGCAGCGTTCGCGGCAATGATTGTTGCAAACGGGTTAATCGTCGAGCCAAGCACACCGACCCCCGCACCGATTAGAATGATGGCAACTCCGGTGACTGCATCATAGCCCGCAGCGATCATTACCGGGATCAGGATCGCGTAGAACGCCAGCGTTTCCTCGGCCATGCCGTAAGTGGTTCCGCCGATTGCAAACAGCGTCATCATGATCGGGATCATCCATATCTCGCGGCCTTCCAGTTTACGCATGGCGCTGCGAATGCCGGTATCAATCGCACCCGTCGCATTCACGACGCCCAGAAATCCACCCAGAAACAGAACGAAGAGCGCGACATCAATGGCATTTGCCGCGTAACTATCGGGGTCATAAAACCCGGCACCTGGTGCCAGCATGACGTCGACAAAGCCCTGCGGATTGGGATCAACAACCTGATAGGTCCCCGCCACCGCAACCTCGCGGCCTACGGTGTCGTTCATCACCCGATCATAGCTGCCAGCAGGAATAATCCACGTCAGAGCAGCCACAAGAATTATCAAAAGAAACAGGATCGTATAGGCCGTCGGAAAGCGGCTTTCGATGACCGCCTCCGGATTGTCGTTCATTTGCGGTTCAATCGCCATGGCGCATCTCCTGTCGCAACATCTGTCCGGCAAACTCAACCAACATGCAGTTGAATATGGACCTCGGGACAAAACTGACAGGTTATGCGCAAACAGGATTGATATGCGTCAATCGGCAGGCAAAACGGATTTAGGTTCTGGTTCGCGCTGCATGCGTTCTACATCACAATGCGGTATCTATCGCATCGGGTTAGTCCGCTTTGCCTAACTGCAATAAGATCGGGCAGTCAGGCCGGTCGTCGCCAGCACAATCGCGGACCAAGTCGGACAGCGTGCGCTGCATATTTTGCAAATCAGAGATCTTTGTCTCGATCTGCTGTAAATGTTCTTTGGCAATTGCGCGGACATCCGAACTGGCGCGGCCGGTGTCTTCCCAAAGGGCAAGCAAATTACGGCAATCTTCAATCGTAAAACCCAGCGCCCTTGCGCGACCCAAAAACGTCAGTTTGTGAATGTCACTTTCCCGAAACGCGCGGTAGCCGTTCGCATCACGCAGCGGTTTTATCAGGCCGATATCCTCGTAATACCGGATTGTCTTGGACGGAAGCCCCGCCCTTTCGCCCGCTTGCCCGATATTCATGCGACATCCCCCACCCGCTTGACCCAGCGCAAGCGCAACGCGTTGGACAACACAAAAACACTCGACAAGGCCATCGCTCCTGCGGCCAACATTGGTGACAATAAAGGGCCGCCAAAGACATAAAGCCCGCCCGCCGCGACCGGGATAAGCGCCGTGTTATAGGCAAAAGCCCAGAACAGGTTTTGACGGATGTTGCGCATGGTGCTGCGGCTGATCTCAAACGCATTCACCACGCCACCAATATCACCCGACATCAAAACGACATCAGCGCTTTCAATCGCCACATCTGTGCCTGTGCCAATCGCAATTCCCACGTCTGCCACTGCCAGCGCTGGTGCGTCGTTGATGCCGTCGCCCACATAGGCCAGCGTCGCGCCATTCTTGCGCAAGTCGTTCAAAGCCGCGACTTTGCCCTCCGGCAACACCTCGGCCACGACGTTATCAATGCCAAGCTTGTCTGCGATCACCTGCGCGGTTGCTTTATTGTCGCCTGTGATCATCACAACCTGCTTGCCCATTGCATGCAGTGCGGCAATGGCCTGCGGTGTGGCTGGTTTGATTGGATCAGAGACACCGATCAATGCGGCCAATTTTCCATCTATTGCAACGTATAGCGGCGTCTGTCCTTCGTGCGCAATTTCATAGGCACGCGCAGCCAAAGCTTCTGTCACAACCCCTTCGCGGATCATCAATCTGTCTGCGCCGATCAGGACGGTTTTGCCATCCACCTGCGCTTGAACACCAAAACCTGTCAGGCTTTCAAAACTATCAAGCGGTTGCGGTGCCAACTCTTTCGCATGACCTGCCCGCACAATCGCTTGCGCGATCGGATGCTCTGACATCGCCTCGACACTCGCGACGGTTTGCAAGACTGCGTTTTCGTCAAACCCGTCACATAGCGCAAATTCAGTCAACTCCGGCCTGCCAGCGGTCAGAGTGCCTGTCTTGTCAAACGCCACGATCTGCGCGTTTTGGAGAGCTTGCAGTGCGTCACCTTTGCGAAACAGCACGCCCATTTCTGCGCCGCGTCCCGTGCCCACCATAATCGACGTAGGCGTCGCCAAGCCCATCGCGCAAGGGCAGGCCACGATCAATACGGACACCCCAGCAACAAGCGCAAAGCCAAGCGCTGGATCAGGGCCAAATACCAACCAAGCCAGCACCGTCAATATGGCCAAAACCAACACAGCGGGCACAAAATACATGGTGATCTTGTTCACGAGGTCTTGGATTGGCAGTTTTGTGCCTTGCGCGTCTTCGACCATCTGAATGATCTGGGCCAGCATCGTATCAGCGCCCGTTTTGGTGACCGTAAAGCTGAATGACCCCGTGCCGTTCACGGTGCCGCCAGTTACCGCAGCGCCCTGTGATTTCTCAACCGGAACAGGTTCACCACTGATCATGCTTTCGTCAATGAATGTCGCACCTTCTGCCACGACCCCGTCGAGTGCAATACGTTCGCCGGGCCTTACCCGGACGATGTCTCCGACAGCAATCGCATCAATATCGACCTCTGTTGCTTGCCCGTCGCGCAAAACCAAAGCCGTCTTTGGCTGTAAACCTACAAGCTTGCGGATCGCCTCGCCGGTGCGCCCTTTTGCGCGCGCCTCTAGCCAGCGCCCCAGCAAAATCAGGGTCACAATGACAGCGGCCGCCTCGAAATATACCGCCTGCGTGCCCTCGGGCAATACTGAGGGGGCAAACGTCGCGACGGTGGAAAATGCCCAAGCAGCACCAGTGCCGATTGCGACCAGCGCGTTCATATCCGGCGCACCCTTCAACAGGGACGGTATGCCTTTGGCAAAGAAAGTACGCCCCGGCCACGCCAAAACAAGCGTGACCAACGCGAACTGCAGCACCCAACTGGTTTGCAATCCGATGTTCGCCATAACCCAGTGATGCACACCGGGGATAAAGTGGCTGCCCATTTCAATGACGAAAACCGGCAACGTAAAGAACAGCGCAATCATAAAACGCCGCGACAGCGCGGCCGCCTCATCTGCTTTGCGGTCGACTGCAGCAGTCGTTTTGCTGCGCGGTTTTGCAGCATACCCCGCTTTGGTTGCCACCGCGGACAGAGTTTCCGGTGTTGTCACACCTTTCAAATAACTGAGTGTTGCCGTCTCCGAGGCAAGGTTGACGGAAACATCTGTCACCCCCTCTGCGTCTTTCAACGCAGCCTCCACACGTCCGACGCATGAGGCGCAGCTCATATCTGCAACCTCCAGCACGGTTTGTTCGACCTGCGCGGGGTAACCCGCAGTGGTCAAGGCTTGCGTAATTTGCCTCACGTCAGCGGGGTGATCAAAATGCACCGTCGCCAATTCGTTTGCGAGATTCACGACCGCGTCCTGCACACCCGCCACACCCAGCAACGCTTTTTCAGCGCGCCCGACACAGGACCCGCAGTTCAGCCCAGCAAGTTGCATTCTAAGAGTATCGGTCATGTTGGTGCGTCCAATTGAAGTTGTCGCACTCTACATAGGGGTTCCACTCACTGGAAGGTCAATGGCTTTAGATCAGTTTTCTGAAATTAGCCGTCTTCACGCGCTTGTGCGACAAGACTTTGCAGCTCATCAAGCGGCACAGCACCCGGCACCAATGCGTTGCCAATGACAAAAGCCGGCGTGCCGGTAAAACCTAGGCTTTGCGCCAAGGAGTTTGATGCCGCGATATGGGCGGTCACTTCTTCGCTCTCCATATCCGCGATCAACTTTTCAAGGTCCAATCCGATACCGCGTGCAGCCGCTAGAATTGATGCTTCTTCGGCGCGACCGCGCAGTTCCATCAATGCCCAGTGCATTTCTGCATATTTGCCCTGCGCGCGCGCAGCCAAAGCAGCACGGGCAGCCAAAACGGACCCTTCGCCCAAAATCGGCCATTCGCGGTAAACGACACGCACATCATCGTCGGCTGCCAACAGTGCCTTGACGTCTGCCGCTGCGCGTTTGCAGTACGGGCAATTATAGTCAAAAAACTCTACAATGACCGCGCTGGCATCCGCATCACCGACAAAGGGCGCGTTAGGGTCGTTCAGTAGAAAATCATTCTGCTGCGCCAATGTCTGCGCGTTTTCGATGGCTTGCTGTGCTGTACGTTGTTCGTCGAGGATCGCGACAGCGTCCATGATGATCTGCGGGTTTTCCAATATCGCCTCAAGGGCCAGTTGTTTGATCCGCTCGTCCGTCAACTCTTGCGCGGTCGCGGCAAAGGGCAGTCCGGCAATGGCGGCTATCATCAAAAGGTGGCGCATGGGTTATCCTATCATTGGTCGGAAGGTAAATTGTTTGCGGCATAAAACCATTTCACCACACGATGCGCCAGACACATCTGCGTCACACCCTGATCGCCACACCTGCGGGTAAACGACGCGCATACCGTCAACCTGCCTTGCCGCGCCTGACCCTTGCGCGTAATTGGCTTGTATGAACAGCCAAGGCTCTTTCAAGCGATCCGCAGTGCGCGGTGCCTTCACCGCGATTGCAGTGATCGTCACCATCATTTGCGTGATCCCATATGTTGGAGTGCTCGCCGCTGCTGCTTCTGGCTCACTCGAAACACTAAGTCAGTTGGCGCAGACCGTTCTGGGACGGTACACAGCCACAACGCTTATTTTGGTAGCCCTTGTAATGACCGGAAGCGCGATCATCGGCGCAGGGGCTGCGTGGCTGGTCACAATGACCGAATTTCCAGGGCGTCGCTGGCTTGAGATCGCGCTGGCGTTGCCGCTGGCATTCCCCGCTTACGTGTTGGCCTATGGCTATACGCATGTTTTGGATCATCCCGGGGTCGTCCAAACGATGCTGCGCGATATTACTGGATGGGGCCCGCGCGATTATTGGTTTCCAGAAATCAGATCCATCGGCGGGGCTGCGTTGATGTTAACGCTCGTTTTGTACCCTTACGTTTATCTTTTGGCCCGCGCGGCGTTTGCAGCACAAGGAGCTAGCACATTCTTGGCTGCTCGTGTCTTGGGCCGGTCGCCCTTTGCCGCGTTTATGTCCGTTTCCCTCCCTATGGCGCGCCCTGCGATTGCGTCCGGTGTGATGCTTGTCGCGATGGAAACGATCGCGGATTTTGGCACGGTGGCCTATTTCGGAGTGCAAACTTTTGCCGTTGGGATTTACACGAGTTGGTTCACGATGGCAGACCGTGCCGCCGCTGCCCAACTCGCGCTGGGGCTACTTAGCTTTGCATTGCTGCTGGCCATGTTGGAACGCACCAGTCGTGGCGGCGCGAAATACGCCAATGGTCGGCGCAATGCACCGATGCAGCGGATCACACTTGGCAAAGGTCAAAGACTGGCAGCAAGCGCATTTTGTTTGACCCCTGTTCTGCTGGGGGTCCTGCTGCCCGTTCTTGCTCTTGGAACGATGGCAATTGGATCAGAACAAGATTTGCTAAGCCCCCGCTATCTTGGGTTCATCAAGAACTCACTGATGTTGGCCAGCATCGCCGCTGTTCTGGCCGTGGCCGCAGCTTTGGTGCTTGGCACGCTGCACCGTGTGCGGGCGAATAGGCTGACGGGCACATCGCTATATCTCGCGCGCATCGGCTATGCCGTGCCCGGTGGTGTGATTGCGGTCGGTTTGCTGGTCCCATTCGCGGCGTTCGACAATGCCCTTGATGCTTGGATGCGGGCGACCTTTGATATCTCAACGGGCCTTTTGTTCACTGGGTCAATCTGGCTGCTGATCTTTGCTTACCTCATACGCTTTTTGGCCGCAGCCATCGGCGCTTATGAAGGCGGAATTGCGACCGTTGGACCGAACATGGACGCCGCCGCGCGTACATTGGGCAAAGATATGCCGGGCCTCGTGCGCCACGTGCATGTACCGCTTTTGCGCACCAGCTTGCTGACCGCCGGCTTGATCGTGTTTGTTGATGTCATGAAAGAACTGCCCGCAACTTTGATCATGCGGCCTTTCAACTATGACACATTGGCGGTTCAAGCCTATCGGTTGGCGTCTGACGAACGTCTAGAAGGAGCGGCAGTGCCTAGCCTTGTGATCGCAGCGATCGGCTTGATACCAGTGGTACTGCTGTGCCGTCGGATCGGCAAAGGGCGCGCATAAAAAAGGGGCGCAGCACGTGCCACGCCCCTTCGTTATTCGTTCTCGTTTGGGATTACTCCCAACCAACCTGATTAAAGATCAGCTGTGCTTCTGGCACGTTCTTGGCCACTTCGCTGAGATCAACCGCGTCGGGCCGGAACATACCCAAAGCTGCAACTGACGGGGACAACCCGACGCCTGGCACTGCGGGGTATTCATCGTTGCCTGCGCTAAAGTACTGCTGCGCCTGGTCCGACGCGAGGTATTCCAAGAACAAGATCGCATTGTCGCGGTTCGGCGCATGCGCCGCTACACCGCCACCCGATAGGTTCATATGCGCACCTTCAGCGTTCTGTGCTGGGAAGATCCAGCCGATGTTAGCCATGGCTTCAGCATCAAGACCGTCCACTTCAACACGCAGTGCCCGCGAGAAATAATAGGTGTTCGAAATCGAAATATCGCATTCACCGGACACCAGACCGCGCAGCTGATCGGTATCGCCGCCCTGCGGATCGCGGGCAAAGTTATTTACCACGCCCTGCGCCCATTCCGTCGCCGCCTCGGTTCCGAAGTTCTCGATCACGGCTGCTAATAGCGTTTGTGAATAGACATTCGTCGAGGAGCGATGACAAACCATGCCCTTATAGGCTGGGTCTGCTAGCGCGATGTAGTCCATCGGCGGATCAGTCACGTCAGTTTTATCGTAAAAGAAAATACGTGCGCGCTGGCTAAAGCCGAACCACTGGTTGTCACTGTCTTGCAGACCAGACGGTATCCGCGCCTCGAGCACGTCGCTGTCGATGGACTGCAAAACGCCTGCATTCTTGGCGCGCTCTAACCGCGAGGTGTCAACTGTCAGCAAAATATCAGCAGGAGAGTTTCGACCCTCTGCCGTCATACGCGCGATCAGTTCGTCAGCGTTGCCCTCAATCCGGTTAATCACAATGCCGGTCTGCTCGGTAAAGTCTGTATAGAGCCGTTCATCCGTGTCGTAGTGGCGTGACGAGTACAGGTTCACTTCGCCAACATGGCTTTCGGCATAGACCGCGGTCGCCATCGACATGATGGCCGTTGTGACTGCGAGTGCATTTCTAAGAGACTTGCGCATGTTATTTTTCCTCGGGTTCAACATGATTCATGCTGGGAACCTGACAAAAAATATCGGGATTGGCAAGTATTCCTGATTATTTTAGTATGGTAATACATAACATACTGTTTTAAATAATTAAAACTACTTCCCTTTCCAAACAGGATCGCGCTTTTCGGCAAATGCTCGCGCGCCTTCTAGCTGATCTTCGGACGTATAAAGCGTCTCAACTGTTGCAAACTGGCTTTTGGTGATTTTGTTCATCGCGTCCTGAAATTTCATATCTTCGGCTTCGCGCACGATTTCTTTGAGGGCGGCATAGACCAGCGGCGGACCTGATGCGATCAATGCGGCGGTCTTACGTGCTTCTGCGATCAATTGATCGGCTGGGAAAACGCGGTTGATCATACCCCATCGCGCAGCTTCTTGGGCATCAATCCAGCGCCCGGTCAGCAGCATTTCCATCGCAATATGATAAGGAATGCGCTTAGGCAGCTTCACCGATGCGGCGTCCGCGACCGTTCCAGAGTTAATTTCCGGCAGGGCGAAACTTGCGTGTTCTGCGGCAAACAAGATGTCGCCCGACAGCGCGAGCTCTAGCCCCCCGCCGCAACAAATCCCGTTGATCGCCATGATCACCGGCTTGTTCAGGCCGCGCAGTTCTTGCAAACCACCAAAACCACCGCGTCCATAATCACCGTCCACTGCGTCACCATCTGCTGCAGCTTTCAAATCCCATCCGGGGCAGAAGAACTTGTCGCCCGCACCCGTGACCAGCGCCACGCGCAGGTCTGGATCATCGCGGAATTCGGCGAAAACTTCACCCATGATCCGGCTTGTTGCCAAATCAATCGCGTTTGCCTTTGGGCGGTCCAGTGTGACCTCTAGAATATGCCCGTCGCGTTTGGTTCTAATCGGACCGTCAGTCATGAGGTTCTCCTGTTGTGATAAGTGCATCCACTGCGACAGCGCCGTCAGCGCCACACATCAGCGGGTTGATTTCAACTTCGTAGGGTGCGGTTTCCAGAACATAGGACTGCACCGCGAGGACAGTGCGGGTTATGGCCTGTCGGTCAACCGCCTTGCCGCCACGGTAGCCGTCCAGCAAGGGCGCAATGCGCAACCTGCCGACCGCCGCGTCGATCATTGCAGCATCGACAGGCAAGATCATATTCGTTCGATCTTGGAGTAATTCAGTCAATGTGCCACCTGCCGCAAGTGTCAAAACATACCCATGCGCAGGATCTAGAACGACACCGATCAGCAGTTCAACAACCGCGCCTTCGATCATTTGCTCAACAAGAAAGCTGGTTGCGGGCATCCCCTTTGCGGCAGCAAGAAGCGATGCTTGGTCGGTAATGCCAACAACCACAGCACCCGCTTCGGTTTTGTGGGCCATGCCTTCGCCTTTCAAAGCCAGCGGGAATCCGATCTTTTCAGCCGCTTGCGCAAGGTCCCCGATTGCGCCAACGCGTTGCGACAGCGGGACAATTACACCGTAAGCACCTAGCGCGGCTTTGGCCTCTGCCTCGGGCAACACCACTGAAGGTTTGATTTGCGGTGGCAAATACGTCCCCTTCATTGCGGGCTTTTGGTCGCCAATAAATGCCGCGACGGTGATGGCCTCAAATGCTTCTGACATGCCACAAAAGGGCATGATGCCCCGTGCAACCAGCCTTTGTGCAACATCTTCAGGGATATTATCGACAAGCGAACCCAGAATGGCGATAGGCCGTCCGGTTTGATTTTGCGCGCGCGCGACAGCGTTCAGCACGAGTTCCCAATCAGGGGACGTGCAACGATCAGGACGCGGGAAATCCAACACAACGATGCCCAGCGCAATGTCCGCTGTCATCATCGCCGCGAATGTGGCCGTTAAAGCGTCCTCTTTGCCCCAAATAAAGGTGTGATAATCCAGCGGGTTCGACAGAGCGACCAGTGGCCCCAAAGTGGTCCTCAACTCTTTGACCTGCGCCGACGTCAATGGCGGAAAGGTCACGGGCGTGCCAAATGCCGCATCTGCCATCAGGCTTGCCTCGCCGCCTGAACAGGACATCGACGCGATGTTGGCGGACGCAAGCGGGCCGACGACGTGCAACAGCTTGAGTGTTTCCAAAAACGCCGAAAGCGACGAAACCCGCCCGATCCCCAAGCGCGCAAGCAAGGCCGAAGCGCCCGCATCGCTGCCTGCAAGTGACGCCGTGTGCGAAACGGCGGCTTTCTGCGCCTGCTCTGACTGACCAATTTTCAGGGCGACAATGGGCTTTCCCAACCGCTTGGCTGCTTCGGCCAATTCCATAAACGCAGACAGATCGTCGATACCTTCGATATGCAGGCCCAGCGCTGTGACTTTGGGGTTGGCTAGAAGGGCTTTGCCCACTTCAGAGAATCCTGTCTGGGCTTGGTTGCCAACGGTTACAACATAAGCAATCGGCAAACCGCGCGCTTGCATTGTCAAGTTGATCGCCACGTTCGAGGACTGCGTGATCAGAGCGACACCACTGTCCGCACGCAAGCCGCCGTGTTGGTCTGGCCACATCGCAACACCGTCGA
>ENA-OQVM01005112-OQVM01005112.1-marine-metagenome-genome-assembly--contig:-NODE-5112-length-12826-cov-38.315084_pt1 | contig 12826 bp, 13 predicted proteins | sample MGYA00237776_ERZ505498 | MGnify/ENA primary metagenome ERZ505498 (study PRJEB26159, sample SAMN06265151) | marine metagenome | isolation source: Helgoland LTER site | place: Germany:Helgoland, sampling... | reverse complement strand
TGTGGTTTTATACCTCCGGTCCTTAAATGGAAATTACTGTGGTGGCTTAACCGGGAATAAATATGAAAATACCAAGTCTAACTATCCAACAACTATTAGAAGCAGGCGTTCATTTAGGTCATAAGACCTTAAGATGGAACCCAAAGATGAAAAAATACATTTTTGGAAAAAGAGATTCAATTCACATTATTGATTTAACTCAAACATTAGAATTAACCAATGTAGCTTTGGAAAAAGTTTACAATACGATAGCCAATAATGGCAAAATTCTTTTTGTATCTACAAAAAAACAAGCATCAGAAGCTATTGCTGAAGTTGCAAAAGAAACTGGACAATACTTTGTAAACTACAGATGGTTAGGTGGAATGCTAACCAACTGGGGAACAATCTCAGGATCAATTAAAAAGATGAAAAAATATGAGGCTGATCTTGTAGCTGAAAATAGAGGCTTTACAAAAAAAGAACTATTAAAGATGAGTGTTAAAAAAGATAAATTAGAAAGAGCATTAGGTGGAATTGCAGAAATGAAAAAGGTTCCCGATCTAGTTTTTATTATTGATACTAATTATGAATCTCTAGCTATTGCTGAAGCTTCTAAATTAGGTATTCCAATCTGTGCTATACTTGACAGCAATTCTAATCCTGATGGTATTGATTACCCAATTCCAGGTAACGATGATGCTAGAAGAGCGATTGATTTGTATTGCAATTTAGTAAAAGAAACTATTGAAAATGCAAAAAAAGCTGCTCCATCTAAATCTGAAGAAAAACCAGATGTTGATGATACAAAAACAAAAGAAACTTCATCAAAAACTATTCAGGAGATTGATAGAGAGAAGTTAGATGCTAAATTTTCAAAAAAAGATAAGGAAAAACTAAATTAACATGAGTGATATAGAAAAAGTAAAACAATTACGTGAAGCAACGGGTGCTGGATTTAAAGATTGCAATTTAGCAATCAAAGAATCTGGAGGTGACCTAGATAAAGCTGTTGAAATTTTAAGAGTAAAAGGAATTTCTAAAGCTTCAAAAAAAATGTCAAGAGATGCTAAAGAAGGTGTTATTGCAACTTCAGGTGATGAAAATAAAATATCTGTTATTGAAATTAACTGTGAAACAGATTTTGTTGCTAAAAATGATGACTTCGTATCCTTTGCAAAAGAATTAAGTGAACTGAATAATCAAAATTCATCTGACTTAGAGAAACTCAATAAATCAAAAATGGCAAATGGAGAAACAGTTGAAGATAGCCTTGTTGCATTAATTGCAAAAATGGGAGAAAAGATAACACTTGGTAAAGCTAAAACATTTAGCCAACCAGGTTCTAAAAATTTTAATTATTTGCATACTGTAGTTAAAGATAATTTGTCTAAATTATCAGTCATAACTTCACTTGAGACCTCAAACGATAGTGAAGATGTTAAAGCTTTTGGTAAACAACTTTCAATGCATATTGCAGCTTCAAATCCTTTAGCACTAAGTTCAGATTTGATTGATAAAGATCTTCTTCAAAAAGAACAGGATCTTGTTGCAGAAGAGTTAAAAAATTCAGGAAAACCTGAGGATATTGCACAAAAAATTAGTTTAGGTAAAATGAATAAATTTAAAGAAGAAAATGCATTATTAACACAAGCCTGGGTTATGGAACCAAAAAAGAAAGTTCAAGATATTATAAAAGAACTAAACATACCTGATTTAAAGATTAACAATTTTCTTAGAATTAAAATAGGTGAATAAATGTTTAATGAAAAAACATACAGCCAGAAGATGGATAAAACCATTGAGGTTTTTCAGAAAGAATTAACATCATTAAGAACAGGTAGAGCAAATGCTTCAATGTTAGATCTTGTTAAGGTCGAAGTTTATGGTCAAGCGATGCCTTTAAATCAAGTTTCAAGCATAACAACTCCGGATGCTAGAACAATTAACATACAAGTTTGGGATCTTAATAATGTTCCACTTGTTGATACTGCAATTAAAAAATCAGAATTAGGTTTAAATCCTCAAATCGATGGTCAATTAATTAGGTTGCCCGTACCAGATTTAAATGAAGAAAGAAGAACTGAGATTAAAAAATTAATCAAATCTATGGGTGAAAAGTGTAAAATCTCAATTAGAAATATTAGAAGAGAAGCGAATGATGATTTAAAAAGCTTAGTTAAAGAAAAAATAATTAGTGAAGATGATGAAAAAATTAATGAAAAATTAGTACAAACATTTACGGATGAGCATATTAAAATCATAGATACTAAAGTTGAAGCCAAAGAAAAAGAAATAATGACCATATGAACCCAGTCAAACATGTGGCCATCATCATGGATGGAAACGGAAGGTGGGGTATTAAACATAAAAATTCAAGAAACGCAGGCCATAGAGCAGGGTTATATACAGTTGAGTCTGTTATTGATGAATGTTTAAAGATAAATATTAAATATTTAACACTCTATACCTTTTCAACTGAAAATTGGAAAAGACCAAAAAAAGAAATAAATTATTTATTTAATTTATTGGAGAATTTTTTGACAAATAAAATTGATAACCTATTAAAAAAAAATATTAAACTAAAATTTATAGGCGAAATAAATAAGTTACCCATTAGATTAAGAAAAATTATAAAAAATTCAGAATTAAAAACATCAAAAAATTCATCTTTACAGGTAAATGTTGCATTGAATTATGGTTCCAAAAGTGAATTAATTAACTCTATAAAAAACATCAGGAAAAAAAAAATTAAAATAAATGAAAAAAATATTGATAATAATTTATTTACAAAAAATATAATAGATCCAGATATTTTGATAAGAACTGGAAATACTCAGAGACTAAGTAATTTTATGCTATGGCAGTTGGCATACACGGAAATTTTCTTTGAAAAAAAATTATGGCCTGACTTTAAAAGTAATGATTTTAAGAAAATATTAAATAAATTTAAATCCATAAAAAGAAATTTTGGCTCAATATGATGAATAACGAATTAAAAAAAAGAATATTCACATCTATTATTTTACTTTCTTTATTGGCAGCAATGTATTTTTATACATTTATAATGATTGGTTCAATAATGATTATAGCAATAATTATATGGATTGAATTTTATGCATTGATTTCTAAAATTATAAAAGGCAATAGATATCAGGACCATTTTTTTAGGTATATATCAAAGTCAGCTTCATTACTGTATTTATCTATTTTGGTTTATTTTATATTTATAATAGAATCTGATTATACTGATTTAAAAATATATTTATTGTATTCAGTTTTAGTTGCAATTTTATCTGACATTGGTGGATTAGTATTTGGAAAAACTTTTAAAGGAAAAAAACTTACTAAAATAAGCCCTAATAAAACTATATCAGGATCCATTGGTTCAATTGTTTTATCGATGGTTTTAATACCAATATTTTATAATGAAGTAATTATATACGACTTGCTTACTTTAATAATACTAACAATTGTAATTTCTTTAATTTCCCAAATAGGAGATCTATTCATCTCTCTTTTAAAAAGAAAAGCTAAAGTTAAAGATACTAGCGATCTTCTTCCTGGTCACGGTGGACTACTTGACAGAATGGATGGCATAATTTTTGCTGTGCCGTTAGGTATACTTTTGTTAAATTTTTTAAACTAATATGAAAAAAAAAATAGTACTTTTAGGCTCGACCGGTTCAATTGGTAAATCCTTTTTGGACATACTTAAAAAAGATAAAAAAAATTGTGATATTTTATTATTATCTGTAAATAGAAATATTAATGAATTACTTAAACAATTAAAAATTTTTAAAGTTAGAAATATTGTTGTTAGAGAAAAAAAAAGTTTTTTAAAAATTAAAAAAATACTTAAAAATAAAAAAATTAATATTTATAATAACTATGATTCAATACATAAAATTTTTAATAAAAAAAAAGCTGACTATATATTAAATGCAATTTCTGGTTTGGATGGTTTAAGCCCCACTTTAAAAACAATTAGGTTTACAAAGAATATAGCAATAGCCAATAAAGAGTCTATCATTTGTGGCTGGTCATTAATAAAAAAAGAATTAGATAAATTTAAAGTTAAATTTATACCAGTAGATTCTGAACATTTTTCAATATGGTCTTTAATTGATGATGCTAAAAATATTAATATAGAAAAAGTATTTATTACAGCATCAGGCGGACCATTTAACAAATTAAATTTTAATAAGTTTAAAAAAATTACTATAAAACAAGCGCTTAAGCACCCCAATTGGAAAATGGGAAAAAAAATAACAATAGATTCTGCAACATTGATGAATAAAGTTTTTGAAATTATAGAAGCTAAAAAAATTTTTAATTATAAGTATAGTCAATTAAACATCTTAATTCACCCAGCTTCCTATGTTCATGCTATTATTAAATTTAATAATGGCTTAACTAAAATGTTAATACACGATACAAATATGAAAATTCCAATTTTTAACTCTTTTTATAGCAAGTATGAAAAAAAAATTCGAACGCAAAAACTTAACTTTAATCTATTAAGTAAACTTAATTTTACAAAGGTAGATACTACTAAATTTCCAGTTGTAAAAATTTTAAAGAAGATGCCACACAATGACTCATTATTTGAAACTGTTATAGTAAGTGCGAACGATAAATTGGTTGATTTATTTTTAAAGAAAAAAATAACATTTAATCAAATATCAACTTTCTTATTGAAAATAATCAAAATGAAGGAATTTACAAAATTTAAAAAAATTAAGGTCAAAAATATTGATGAAATCATCAAATTGAACAGTTATGTAAGTTTGAAAATTAACAAATTAACTATATAAAACCTTATGTTTAAAACAATTATAAGAATTAATTTTATTTTATTCTTTATTTCCTCTTTATCTATAGCTCAAACTATTAGTGAAATTAAGGTGGATGGTAATAAGAGAATATCTAAAGAATCTATAATAATTTTTGGTGATATAGATTTTAACAAAAGTTACAATGACGATGATTTAGATATGGTGCTTAAGAATATTTATGAGACAAATTTTTTTAAAGAAATTAACTTAAAAATTAATAATTCAATCTTAGAAATTTCTGTCATTGAAAATCCAATCATCGAAGATGTCCAAATAAATGGTATTAAAAGTACAAAATTAACTGAGCTATTATTTGATAAAATTAAATTAAAAAACCGTAGTTCTTATATCGAGTCATTGTTTCTATCAGATTTAAATTTAGTAAAGAATATTTTGAAAAGTAGCGGGTATTACTTCGCTGATGTTAAAACTACCTCTACATTAAATGAAGAACAAAATTCTACAAGACTTACTTACAATATAAATCTAGGCAAAAGAGCCAAAATTCATGAAGTACAATTTATTGGAGATAAAAGAATTAAAGATAGAAAACTTATGAACATAATCACCTCTGAAGAGTCTAAATTTTGGAAATTTATTTCACAATCTATTTATCTTAATTCGGAAAGAATAGAATTAGACAAAAGACTATTAACAAATTTTTATAAAAATAATGGGTATTATAATGTAAAAATAACAAACTCCTTTGTAGAATTTAATAATGAAGATTCTTTTAAGTTAATTTTCAATATTAATTCTGGTGAAAAATTTATATTTAACGAATTAACTTTAGTATTATCTGATGACTACGATTCAAAATATTTTACGAAAATTAATGAATCCTTAGTAGATTTAAAAAATCAAGAGTACTCATTAGATAAAGTTGAGAAAATTTTAAGAGAAGTTGATAAAATAGCGCTTACTAAACAATACCAATTTATTGATGCGTCACTAGAAGAAACAATAATAGATAATAATAAATTGAACATTTCATTTTCTTTAAAAGATAACGAAAAATTTTATGTTGAAAAAATTAACATACTAGGAAATAATTATACTATTGAAGAGGTTATTAGAAACTCTTTAATAGTAGATGAGGGTGATCCTTATAATGAAATTTTATTCAACAAATCTGTAAACAATATTAAAGCAAAAAATATTTTTTCAAAAGTAGAAACTAATATTGTTCCAGGTTCTAGCGAAGGTCTTAAGGTGGTAAATCTTACTGTTGAAGAAAAACCTACTGGAGAAATTTCTTTAGGTGCTGGTGTTGGAACATCAGGCGGCACAATAGGTGGAGGTATAAAAGAAAATAATTTTTTAGGGAAGGGGATTAAATTAAACTCAAATTTACAATTTTCAGAAAATTCTATTAAGGGACAATTTATATATGAAAAACCTAATTTTAATTATTCAGATAACTCTTTATTTACCTCTATAAGAAGTACCAGTACTGATAATATAACTGACTTTGGTTACAAAACATCAGATTTAGGTGTATCCCTAGGTACTTCTTTTGAACAATTTGAAAATTTATACTTTAGACCTGAGGTTGATATCTCCTACGAAAAACTTGAAACAACAAGCGCTGCATCAACATCTCTTAAAAAACAAGAAGGAAATTATTTTGATAGTTATTTTAACTATTCTTTAGACTATGACTTAACAAATAAAAGATTTCGACCAGACGAAGGTTTTAGAAATATATTTCAACAGGAACTACCAGTAATGTCAGATAATTATGAAATTGTTAATTCATTTGAGTCAACCAGATATCAGAAAATATCAGATACGGTTACGAAAGTTAGTTTTTATGGAAAAGCTGTAAATTCACTTGGTAATGAGGATGTAAGAATCTCAAAAAGGTTATTTATGCCTAGCAGTAAACTCAGAGGTTTCGAATCTGGTAAAATTGGTCCAATTGAAAATAATGACTATATTGGTGGTAATTATATTTCTGCTCTAAATTTCAGTGCTACACTTCCTAAACTTCTACCATCCTTTCAAAATATAGATTTTTCTCTATTTATTGACGCAGCTAATGTATGGGGTGTCGATTATGATAGTGCTATTGATGATAATAATAAGATTAGAAGCTCAACAGGAGTCGCAATGGATCTATTAACACCAATTGGACCTCTAAATTTTTCATTGTCTCAACCAATTACTAAAAGCTCTACTGATAAAACCGAAAGTTTTAGATTTAACCTTGGTACAACATTTTAATGACTTTCAAAAAAATCTGTATTTATTTAACCACAGCATTTATTCTTTTTTATACAAATATTGCTCTATCAAATAATAATATTTACTATCTAGATATAGATTATTTGATGAATAATTCACTAGCTGGGAAGTCAATCATTAAGAAATTAGATGAAAAAACTAAATTTAATAAAAAAAAGTTTGAAGAAATTGAAAAAAATTTACAAACTGAAGAAAGGAATATAATTTCAAAAAAAAATATTTTAAGTGAAAAAGAATATCTCATTGAAGTACAGCTATTTAAAAAAAAAGTTGAAGACTACAAAGTATCTCGAAGTAAAACAATTAATCAAATTACAAAAATAAAAAATGTTGCCCAAACAAACCTTACTGAGTCACTTACACCAATTCTTGCGGATTATGCTAAAAAAAATTCTATCTCATACATCATTCCAAAACAGGGCATTATAATAGGTAAAAAAGAATTAGATATTACAAGTCAAATACTTGAAATTTTAAATTCAAAAATTAAAAGTATAGAATTACAATAATTATGACCAATAAATTAAATAAAAAAGAAATAATCAATTTATTACCTCATAGAGAGCCCATGCTTCTTATAGAAGAATTAATTAATATCAAAAAATTATTTTCTGCAACGGCAATTGTTAATGTTAAGAAAGATAGTTTTTTTGTACAAGGACATTTCCCTGGTAATCCCGTTATGCCAGGAGTTTTGATTGTTGAAGCTTTTGGTCAAGCAGCTGCAGCTCTTACCGCGCATGGTATTGATAGAGAAACTTATGAAAACAAACTTGTTTTTTTAATGGGTATTGAAAAAGCAAGATTTAGAAACCCAGTTATTCCAGACTGTAAGCTAGAACTAAATATAGAAGCAATTAGATCTCATGGAAGAGTCTGGAAGTATAAGGGTGAAGCATTCGTTGATGGAAAAAAAATGGCTGACGCTATATGGTCAGCTACTATCGTAGATAAAAAATAATTAGTAATAATTCTTGATAAGCAAACCTTTAAAATTTTTGATAAAAAACTTTATCAATGAATAATCCATTTTTTAAGAATAAAGGTCCTATAAAAATTGATGATATCTTAATTTCTGCAAATATTAATAATAAACATAAATATGTAGAAACAAATATTTTAGATATCAAGGATCTTGTTACAGCATCAAATACAGATATTACTTTTTTTCATTCAAAAAAATATGAAGCTGTGGCTTCAATCACTAAAGCTGCTTATTGCTTAACTACTAAGCAATTATCAAGTATATTACCAAATAATTGTAAACCTATTGAGGTTGATAATGTTCTTATCTCTACTGCTATAATTACTAAAATATTTTATCCGGATTCTGTTACTGATGATTTTGATCCCCAAACTGAAAATATTGAAAAAACAATTTTACATAAGACTGTGAAACATGGTCAAAATGTATTGGTTGGAAAAAATGTTAAAATTGGGCTCAATTCTTCAATAGGGCATAATTCAATAATTGAAAGCAATGTAATCATTGGTGATAATTGTTCAATTGGATCTAATGTTATCATCAGAAATACTTTAATTAAAAATAACGTTTATATTTTAGATGGATGTGTAATTGGAAAAAAAGGTTTTGGTTTTTTCCCAAATAAAAATGGAAATACTAGATATCCTCACATAGGAATTGTGATAATTGAAGATAATTGTGAAATAGGTTGTGGATCTACAATAGACAGGGGCTCTTTGTCTAATACTGTAATTGGCAAGAATACCTTTATTGATAATCAAGTTCATATTGCTCACAATAATAAGATCGGAGAAAATTGCATCATTGCTGGTCAAGTTGGATTTGCTGGAAGCTCTACATTAGGAAATAATGTGATGATTGGTGGTCAAGCAGGAATATCTGGACACTTAAAAATTGGTAATAATGTACAAATAGGAGGTGGATCCGGTGTTATAAAGAATATTCCTGATAATACTAAACAAATGGGTTATCCTGCTAAAGATTTAAAAAAATTCATCAAAGATAATAAATGATCCATAAAACAGCAATAATAGATCCAAAAGCAAAAATAGCTTCAAATGTTGAGATTGGTCCATATTGTGTAATTGGTCCAAATGTAGAAATTGATGAAAATACTATCATTCATTCTCATGTAAATATTTCTGTAAGTGCTAAAATTGGAAAGGGAAATAAGATTTATCCTTTTGTTTCAATTAATGATCCACAGGACTTGAAATACAATGGTGAACCTACCAATTTAATAATTGGTAATAATAACAAAATTAGAGAGTATGTAACAATAAACCCTGGTACAGTTAGTGGTGGGGGCAAAACAGTTATTGGAAATAATTGTTTATTTATGATTTCATCCCATATCGCTCATGACTGTCATGTTGGTAATAATGTAATAATTGCAAATAATGTACCATTAGGTGGTCATGCAATTATTGAGGACAATGTTGTTATTGGCGGCAATTCCGCTGTTCAACAATTCACTAGGATTGGAAAAATGGCAATGATTGGTGGAATGACGGGTGTGTTACATGACGTAATACCTTATGGATTGTCTACTGGAAATAGAAATTCATTGCAAGGATTGAACTTAATAGGGTTGAGAAGAGCTAAGTATGAAAACAAGGATATCTTAGGTTTAAGTGACGCTTACAAAGAAATTTTTGCTACAAAAAATATTAATGAAAATATAAGTAAATTGAATGGTTCTTTTCAAGAAAATCCGTTAGTTAAAGATGTAATTAAATTTATAACAAAAGATAAAAAAAGATCTATTTGCACACCATTTTCATAAGATGATAGGATTAATTTTTGGTGATACTGATTTTCCAAAGGAAATTCTAAAAACAATTAAAAAAAATAAAATAAAATATTTGATAATTGATTTATCAAAAACAAAGAAATTTAAGAAAGATAAAAATTCTTTTGCTGTATCCATGGGTCAATTCGGTAAAATTATTAATATTCTTAGGGAAAATAACTGTAAAAAAGTCTTATTTGCTGGAAAAGTAAATAAACCAAACTTTTCTAAATTAAAATTAGATTTAAAAGGAATTTATTATATACCAAGAATAATCAAAGCCTCAAAGCTTGGAGATGCAGCGATACTTAAAGAAATTATTAAGATATTTGCTCAAAACAAGATTAAAACAGAAAATTCTCTTAAATTTAATCCCGAATTATCTTTAACGAAAGGTAATTATTCAAAGATAAAACCAAACAAACAAGATCAATTAGATATTAAAATAGCAATTAAAACATTAAATAATTTAAGACAATATAATTTTAGCCAAGCTGTTGTAGTTAGAAACAAAAAAGTGATTTCTATAGAAGGAAAAGGTGGGACTAAAAAAATGCTTGAAAAAAGCAAAAGCAAAATATTTAGAAATCATGGAGTATTAGTTAAGTTTCCCAAAAAAAAACAAGACTTGAGAGTAGATCTGCCAACGATAGGATTAAAAACTATCAAACAAAGCAAGATTGCTGGTTTAAAGGGTATTGTTATAAAAAACAAACAACATGTTTTTTTAGATAAAATCAAATGCATAAAATTTGCGAATAGAAATAAGATGTTTATCTCAGTAAAATGAAAAAAATCTTTATATTAACTGGTGAACCCTCTGGAGATAAACTTGCCTCTAAAGTCATATCCAAAGTCCAAAAAAATAATCCAAATATTCAATATGCTTGTGTCGGTGGAACACATTTAAATTCGTTAGGGATAAAATCTATTTTTAAGCTAAAGGAAATTACCCACATCGGCTTTACAAGTGTTTTATTAAATATTTTTAAAATAAAGAATAAAATAGATAAAACTGTAGAAGAGATAATAAGATTTAATCCAGATATTTTGTTTAGTGTAGATAGTCCTGATTTTACATTAAGAGTTGCAGAAAAAGTTAAAAAATTAAACAATGATATAAAAACTATTCATTATGTAGCACCACAAGTATGGGTATGGCGTGAGGGCAGAGTAAAAAAATTTAAAAAGTTTTTAGATCATATTTTATTATTATTTGATTTTGAAAAAAAATACTTTGATAAAGAAAATATTCCAAATACTTTTGTCGGTCATCCGTTGCTAGAAGAAGAGTCAAAAAACAAAATAGATCTAACTAACATCATATCTAATGATAAAAAAATTATTTCTCTTTTTTCTGGAAGTAGATCGTCGGAAGTTAATTTACTTTTACCTATCTTGATAGATTTTATTAATATGATGAATAAAAAATTTAATAATTTTACTTTTATTTTTCATACTACTGAGGATAATAAAAATTTAATTAGTGAAAAAATTCATAATATAAATTTAAAAAATGTTGAAGTTATTTCTGAAGAAAATATTAAAAAACAAATTTTAAATAAATCTATTTTTGCAGTTTCTAAATCTGGAACTGTTTCTCTTGAAATTTGTAATGCAAGAGTTCCTTCTATAATTATTTATAAAATGAATTTTTTGAATTTTTTAATTGTTAAAATGTTGGTGAAAACAAAATTTGCTAATATCATCAATATTATTAACAACAAAGAGATAATTCCTGAATTAATACAAAAAGAATGTAATGCTAAAGAGATTTACGACTCTGTTGTTTATTTTTTAAAAAATCCAGAATTAATGAAAAAACAAATCAATGAGTGTGATGAAACTTTAACTAAAATTAGATCAAAAACCTCATCTTCTGATGAAGCTTCTTCCGTATTAACTAAGTTTCTTATTAGTTAATCTTTTTATAACTTCCTCTTTTCCAAGTGAAATAATTATATCATATATGCCAGGTCCAAATTTTGAACCTGTTAAAGCTATTCTTAAAGGCTGACCAACTCCTTTAAAATTTGTATTATTTGATTTAATTAGTTCATTTACTATTGGCTCCAATGTTTCTTTGCTAAGTTTATCTATGATAGCAAATTGAGCATTGAAAGCAGAAATGATTTTTTTTGCCTTATCATCAACGATCTTAATGTCATCCTGATTAAAATTTACCTCATCTACAATAATATATTGACCATTATTAAATATATCTTCTAATGTTTTTGCTTTATTTTTTAAGAAAGTTAGAGATTTTTTGATCTTATCTTTTTTATCTGACTTAATTTCACTCTTATATAATTTGCAGTATTCTATTAGTTGATTAAATAAATCATTTTCATCAATATTTTTAATATAATGCTCGTTCATTGATAGAATTCTACTCATATCTAGTTTAGATGGTGATTTTCCTATACCTTCTAAGTTAAAGTACTTAATGCTCTCATCTAGAGTAAATATTTCTTTATCTTCAAAAGACCAGCCCAATCTCAGTAAATAATTCCTCAATGCATCAGGCATTATTCCTATTTTGGAGTAGTCATCTAAAGTTGATGCATTATCTCTTTTTGATAATTTTTTACCTTCTATTGTATGAATAAGAGGTATATGTGCAAATTGAGGAACTTCCCATTTCATTGCTAAGTATATTTGCATTTGTTTGAATGTATTAATCTTATGATCGTCGCCTCTAATGATATGGGTCATATTCATTTGATGATCATCAACGGTTGCAGATAAATTATATGTTGGCGTTCCATCATTTCTTAATATTATAAAATCCTCAATTGTAGTATTCTCTATTTCAACATCTCCTTGCACCAAATCTTTTAGTATTGAAGTTCCTTCAATTTTACTTTTAAATCTAATTACTGGTTTGATAATTGTAGGAGCATTAGATTCTTGAAGATCTCTACATTTTCTATTGTAAACATAAGGAAGTTTTTTTTGTCTCGCTCGTTTTTTTTGCTCTTCTAT
>ENA-OQVM01005107-OQVM01005107.1-marine-metagenome-genome-assembly--contig:-NODE-5107-length-12831-cov-5.032617_pt1 | contig 12831 bp, 10 predicted proteins | sample MGYA00237776_ERZ505498 | MGnify/ENA primary metagenome ERZ505498 (study PRJEB26159, sample SAMN06265151) | marine metagenome | isolation source: Helgoland LTER site | place: Germany:Helgoland, sampling... | reverse complement strand
GGCACTGAATTAAGAGATAGAATCCGTAACGAAAGAAAATTAGAGCTCGCCTTTGAAGACCATCGTTATTGGGATGTCAGAAGATGGCGGATTGCAACAGAGGCTTTAAGTATTCAGGTTGAAGGGGTGAGAACACTTAGACATATTGATGCCGCAGGAAATGAAACATTTACCTACGAAACTTTTGATGCAGAGGCATTACCAATGAGTTTTGATCAACGTCATTATTACTTACCAATAGGTCAAAATAGAGTTAATAATAATCCGAACCTAATAGAAAACCTAGGGTACTAATTTTTAATTCCAAATAAATAAACATATGAAACTAATAAAATTTTTAAGCTGGACTTTTATTGTAGGAATTATTTTTATTTCTACTGGATGTGCAGATGATGTCGAAGAGACTGTTGCACCTCCAACAAGCGAAGATGCTTTTTTTACATTTGAATTTGATTCTGAAAACCCTAACAAAGTATATTTTTCAGCAACTCCAAATGATGCAAACTGGTACACACATTGGGATTTTGGTGACAACTCCTCTGCAGAAGGATATGAAGCCAGCAAAATATTTTTTGACAGTGGTGATTATGATGTGAGGTTTAGAATATTCACTGAAGGTGGAGTTGCTGAATCTATACAAACTGTTGTTATAACTGATGATTTAGAAGCCCCTAACCTCATTCAAAATGGTGAATTTGAAGGCGGTAGTGATCCATGGATTATTTTACCTATTTCAGATGGAATCAATGTGTCATTTGATAATAACGAAGCCCACTGGACAGGTGTCGGAGGGGGACATGTTGGTATTTACCAACCCATCCAAGTTTTGGCAAATAACGAATATCGAATTTCTATGGATATAAGTGGTGGCCCATTAACGGATTCTTGGTTTGAAGTTTATGTAGGAATGGAAGCCCCTGTTGAGGGTCAAGACTATACTGATGGAGGAAAGAGACTATCTTTGAACACCTGGGAAGGTTGTGGAAACGAACCATTTGAAGGAGATTTTTCAGCAATTACTTGTGAAAGTGAAGGTGCAACATTTGAATTCCCTGAAGCCGGAACGGCTTACTTGGTGATACGAGGAGGAGCGATAGGAAGTGGAAGCTATGGGGCTAATGGTGTCGTGATAGACAACGTGACTGTTCAATCCCTTGGCTCATTTGCACTTGCTGTTGTATCAGATTTTGAATTTGAAACATCTGACCTTACAACAACGTTTACCAATACATCTGCCAATGCAACAAGTTATGCTTGGGACTTTGGAGATGGTTCTGGCACCTCAACTGAAGAAAACCCAACTTATAGTTATAACGATGGGGGAACTTACATAGTAACACTAACAGCAACAAACGAAACAGGCTCCGCAGAGATTACAAAAGAAGTGACTGTGATAGATCCAGCTGCTGCACCAGTAGCAGGTTTTACATTTGATGCTAACAATCTTACCGCAACATTTACAAATACATCTACAAATGCGACAAGTTATACTTGGGATTTTGGAGATGGTACTGGCACCTCAACAGATGAAGATCCAGAATACACCTATGCTGAAGCAGGTACTTACACTGTGACTCTTACAGCCACAAATGACGCCGCTGTTTCGGATGACTTTTCAAGTGAAGTGACCGCAGAAGAGCCTGTGTTTACAAATCTTATCACAAATGGAAGCTTCGACGATTCAAGTGGTTGGACTATTATTAATATAGACCCTACCGACAACGGAATTGGTTCCGTAACCATCGCAGATGGAGTTGTGACCTTTGCAGAAACACAAAGTCCAAGTGACTGGAAACACTGGGCTATTTATACTCAGCTAACATTAGATCCAGGGATCTATCAGTTTGACATGGACATGACTTATGCCGATATTAATGACGTTTGGGGAGAAGTATATATTGGAGCTACACAGCCCGTAGAAAATACAGGGGACTATAATGGAGACCAATATGTTCTAAAAGCCTATAATGCATGGGAATGTGGAGATTTAAAAACCTATTCGGGGCCAGCCGTAGCAGGTGGGTGCGATACTACTACAAACCCAGGTCAATTTGAAATTACATCCACTGGAACCTACTACCTACTGTTCAGAACTGGAGGTGGTCAATGGGGGACGGACGGAATTGTTTTAGACAACTGGTCCTTACTATTGCAGTAATACAAAAATTATATTATCACAAAAAGAAAATTTGAATCCTAAAATAAAAGTTCAATGAAAAATTATGTGCTTTTTATAAGCCTAATGTTTACAGTATTATTTAGTTGGGGTCAAGGCCTTCACACTCAAGGAACACAAATTGTTAATTCAAATAATGAAGAAGTTCTTTTAAGAGGCTACGGACCTGGAGGATGGCAAATCATGGAAGGTTACATGATGCAAACCTCTGGATTTGCAGGGTCCCAACACGAGATAAAAGAGAAGTTGGTCGAATTGATGGGAGAAAGCAATACAGAAACCTTTTTCAACAAATGGCGAGAAAATCATTTTACACAACGCGATGTAGATTCTTTAGCAGCATGGGGGTTCAATAGCATTCGTATTCCGATGCATTACAATTTGTTTACACTCCCTATCGAAGAAGAAGCGGTAGCAGGAGAAAATACTTGGATAGAAACGGGTTTTGAATTGATAGATGATGTTTTAGCTTGGGCAGCACCTCACGATATTTATGTCATTTTAGACATGCATGCAACTCCTGGAGGACAAGGAGCTGGTTCAGAAATTAATGATTATGACCCTTCAAAACCATCTTTATGGGAAAGCCAAGAAAACAGAGATAAGCTTGTAGCTTTATGGACCAGAATTGCGGACCGATATAAAAATAACGAATGGATTGGTGGTTATGACCTCATCAATGAAACCCATTGGAACTTACCAGGAAATACATTATTACGAGAAGTCTTTGAAGACATTACTGCAGGGATTCGGAGTGTAGATACAAATCACATTATATATATTGAAGGAAACTCTTATGCTAACGATCACAGTGGGTTAACACCGCCTTGGGATGATAATATGGTTTACAGTTTTCACAAATACTGGAGTAACAACAACCCAGGAGATTTGGATTGGATTCTTCCACTCAGAGAACAACAAAACGTTCCACTTTGGATGGGAGAATCTGGAGAGAACTCCAATACATGGTTTACGGATGCTGTATCACTTTTTGAAGACAATAACATTGGCTGGGCCTGGTGGGCCGTTCGTAAAATTGGTGATATCGACAGCCCATACGCTATTGATATCAATCCAGGATATCAAGATATTTTAGATTATTGGCAAGGAAATGGTTCGCAACCAACCCAAACAGAAGCTTTTAATAGCATGATGGCACTTGCGGATAATTTATTGGTGGAAAATAGTAGATTTAGAAAAGATATTCCTGATGCATTGATAAGACAAGTTCAAACGGATGAAACGATTCCATACAATGGAACAGCATCTGTAATTCCAGGGGTCGTTCATATGTCAGATTTTGATTTAGGTAAAAATAATTTTGCATACTATGATACGGTAGTGGGCGACTATAATTTATCTACTGGAGATTACACTGCATGGAACAGTGGATGGTCTTACAGAAATGACGGAGTCGATATCGAAAAAAATACAGATGATGTTAATAGTAATGGATTCCATGTTGGTTTTGTTGAGCAAGGAGAATGGATGAAATATACGGTAAATATTACTGAAGCAGCCGTTTATAAAGCAACTGTTAGAGTTGCAACACAAGAAACTGGTGGAGAATTCTACCTTTCGATAGACGAACAAGAAATAACGGCGACACAAGTTGTAAGTTCAACTGGAGGATGGACGCAATTTTCAATGTTTGAAATTGAAGACATTATTCTTCCCGAAGGTCAACAAAGCTTAAAATTACATATTAATAACAGTACTCCTGTGAATTTTAGTAGCATTGAATTTGAAAACACAGGAACCGTAGAGAGCGTAGCTCTTAAGGCTTTAAATGGGAAGACTGCCGCCAATGAAAAGTCTTTAGAAGTTACAATTAGCGAGCCTGTTTTGGAGGCATCAATAAACGCCACCGAAGATCAGTTCACAGTGCTTATAAACGGGCAAGAAAAGACAGTAACATCTGTTACAGCAGACCCTTTAAGGGATCGCATCATTGTTCTTAACTTAGAGGATTTCTTTCTTTCGGGTGATGTAATAACAGTGAGTTATACAGGAACTACAATTGAATCCCAATCAAGTAAAACTTTAAATACATTTACGGATTTAATTATTAATAACGTAGCTCCACAACGCGTTGTAATCCCCGCACTTATTCAGGTCGAAGATTACGATTTTATGGAAGGAATGGGATTAGAAGACACTTCTGATGAAGGAGGCGGTCAAAATTTAGGCTATACAGATCCAGGCGATTATGCCGATTACTCCATTTTTGTTCCACAAACAGGTTTATACGGAATTAAACTTAGAATCGCTGGATTTAGCCAGGGACAAATTGGGTTGTATACTGTCGATGAAAATGCTGTGGAAACGGAACTAATTGTCATGAATACAGTGATTACTAATGGGTGGCAAACTTGGGAAACAATTGCAGACAACTTGACTATTGAGAAAGGAATACACACGTTAAGAATGCGAATTTTAACAGGTGGATTTAATTTTAATTGGATGGAATTCGATTACCCAGATAGTGACGGCGATGGTGTCTTAGATGATAATGACGATTGCCCAAACACACCCGAAGGCGCTATTGTGGATGTCACCGGCTGCGAAATTTTCTCTTTACCTACAGAAAATTATGTACTAGCAGTGTATAGTGAAACCTGTAGGTCTCAAAACAACGGGAGCATATCAGTATCAGCCGAAGCAAACTATAATTATACAGTTTCTTTAAATGGTGAAAATTACGCAACAACTGAAACATTTTCATCTGATATTAGTTTCGAAAATTTATCAGCTGGAACTTATGTATTATGCATCACAATAGATGGGCAACCAGAGTATGAACAGTGTTTTACAATCGTTGTAATTGAGCCAGATGAACTCATTATTAATGCGGACCGCGTTGCTAATTCTTCGAGCTTAAATATCACTTTAGACGGAGGAGAAGTGTATTATATTACCTTAAATGATGAAACATTCATGACCGATGAGAGTGCCATTGAATTATCATTATCTACGGGTACAAATACATTGAGTATAAAAACAAACAAAGAGTGTCAAGGAGTGTATGAAAAAACCATAGTTGTTGGTAGTGAGCCTATATTATATCCCAATCCTGTTCAGGATATGTTATTTATAAATATCGGGCTTACAAACCTGACTAGAATCCCAGTAGAGATTTATGATTTGACAGGGAAATTAATCGTGTCTAAAACATACAGCCCGACGTCCAATACATTATCAATCGATGTGTCAAATATTGAAAGTGGATTTTTTATATTAAAAATAACTACATCAGAAAAGACCCATAATTATAAAATTATAAAACAATGAAACAGATCAAAAATATAATTTCGATAAGTTTATATTTAATAATCATTGTAAGCTCATGTAGTAGTGAGCAAGATGACACTGCAATGACCAGTGAGCCCGCCCCAGCAGCAGCAGCACTCATATTTCCTGAAAACAACACAGAATGTAATGAAGGTACCGTTATTAATGAGACTGAAACAGATGTACTCTTTCAGTGGCAAGAAGCTACAAATGCAAGTTCTTATATATTACAAATTACAAATTTAAATGATGGGACCTCAAGAAATATAAGCACACTTTCAAATGAATTTTTAATCCGTGTTTTAAGAGGGACCCCTTATTCGTGGTCTGTAAAATCCTTAGCAAGTGGCACAACACAAACCACAGAAAGTGAAGTTTGGAAATTTTATAACGCAGGCCTTCCTCAAGAAAGTCATCCCCCATTTCCAGCGGAAGCTGTGAGCCCTCAATCGGGTGCTAGTGTTAATGAAGGTGTCGTAAATTTACAATGGGAAGCAACAGATATTGATAATGATATAGCTTCCTACACCATGTACCTTGATACGGTAAATCCTCCAGCCAATGAAATTGGGAGTACAAGCAATACAAATACAAATAGTACTGTGACTTCTGGTGAAGTTTACTATTGGAAGGTCGTTACAATAGATCAAAATGGAAACACATCAAATTCGCAAATTTTTGAATTTAGTGTCAATTAAATATAAATACAAGAAAATGAAATACGGCATCTATACTATGATAGCAATATGCTTGCTATCTTGCATCAAAGAAAACAAAGGAGATACACATATTGTCGAAGATACTGTTTGGGAAATAGACTTCTTAGATAATTTTGACACTTTCAATTCAGATAATTGGCAGGATCAACGTATTTGGGTCAATAACGAAACACACTGCTATGTTCCTGACAATGAATTTGGCACTAGAGAAGTTAGTGATGGCACTTTAAAATTAAAAGTTGTTAATATTGGAAAAAAACGTCCTTGCGACAATTTCGATAAACACGGAAATCAGCACCCAGAAACACAATATGTAGCGGGTCGTATCGCTTCAAAAAACCGAAAAGAATTTATTAAAGGGAAATGGACCGCAAGATTAAAATTAAGAAACAATGGAGAGCCAAGTATGTTTCCCGCTTGGTGGATTTTAGGTTCACAAAATAATGAATCCCCTGTCCAAGAAGCCGATGAAACTGTTTGTTGGCCTATGACTGGTTCTGGGGAGATTGATATTTTTGAACATCATGGAGATCATCATAAAAACAGTTTCACAACTGGTGCTATTAAAAGTTTAGAGGAATGCAACAAGGGAGATTGGTGGACTTTGCGTAAAAGTTTAAATGCGAATTTAGGCGAATTTCACGAATACTCTGTTGAATGGGAGAAAGATGATTTAGTGTATCGTCTCGATGAAAAAGAAGTGTACCGCAACATAGGGGAAGGAAATAAGTATCCTGAATCTATGTTTGCGATTTTAAACTATGCAAAAATTACCGATTCACCAATGGAGGGCGAATGGGTTATGGAGGTCGATTGGGTAAAACATGAATATAGAAAGTAATTCACTTTAAACGATGATTAGGAAATATTATAAACTACTAAGTCTTTTGGTTTTAATCACCTCATGTAAAGACGCAAAAGTTGGTACAGCAGAAACGAAGGAAGCTGTTTTAAACGAAGGAAGCTACACTAGCAAAACGCTTGAGGTATATACCACAGCTAGGGATACTGAGTTGCGATTAGCGAAAACAAATCAACTGGAATTTAAAAATAAAGTACAACCCTTAGAAACTGAAATAGCAATTTTTGTAAATACAAAAAAAACATTTCAAAAATATCTAGGAATTGGTGGAGCTATAACGGATGCTTCAGCTGAAGTTTTTTCAACTTTGAATCCTGAAAAACAAAATGAACTGCTTCAATCCTATTTTGGGAAGGGTGGTATTGGGTACAATATTATAAGAACAAGCATTCATAGTAGTGATTTTGGCTTAGGGAGCCACACCTACATTGACGAAGGTGATGATAAGCTAGAAACATTTTCAATCGAAAAAGATAAGGTAAAAAGAATCCCTTTCATAAAAAGAGCGATTGAATTGATTGATGACAATTTAGTGTTTTATGCAAGCCCATGGAGTCCCCCAGCTTTTATGAAAACCAACAAAAATATGCTTAGAGGGGGGGAACTCCTTCCAGAATTTCGTCAAGCTTGGGCTAATTACTATGTAAAATTTATTGAAGCTTATGAAGCTGAAGGGATTCCTGTTTGGGGGTTGACCATACAAAACGAGCCCATGGCAACTCAACGCTGGGAATCTTGTATTTACACCGCTGAAGAAGAACGTGATTTCTTAAAGTATTATTTAGGGCCCACTCTTGAAAAAGCAGGTATGGGTGCTAAAAATATTGTGGTATGGGATCATAATCGAGACCTTATTACAAATAGAGCTAATACTATTTTTGAAGACCCAGAGGCTTCAAAATATGCTTGGGGAATTGGTTTTCATTGGTATGAAACCTGGACGGGTGGATTGCCTAAATATGATAATTTAAAAAATATCAATGAATCGTTTCCAACAAAAAACATGCTTTTTACAGAAGGGTGTCAAGAAAATTTTAATACCGAAAGACTGCATCATTGGCCAAACGCAGAACGATATGGAAACTCTATGATTAACGACTTTAATAGTGGAGTTGTGGGGTGGACAGATTGGAATATTCTTTTAGATGAAGGAGGAGGTCCAAATCACGTTCAAAATTTTTGCTTTGCTCCTATTCATGCAAATAAAAAAACAAGTGAATTAATATATACCCCTACTTTTTACTATATTGGTCACTTTTCAAAATTTATTAAACCGGGTGCCGTTCGTGTGAGTACAACAACAAGTCGTACTTCAATAGAAAGCACTTCGTTTATGAACAAAAACGGAAAGATCGTCACTGTCGTAATGAATCCAACAGACACTAAAATCGTTTACAAACTGATCGTTAATAACAGTGAAGCTCTTTTAGAAATTGCACCGCGCGCGATGCAATCCATAGTTTATTAATAAAATTAAGACGTTAAATTCCACAGATTATGAATAGAAAGCTTATATTTATTGCATTTGTAGTATCCTTAGGAGGCTTCCTTTTTGGGTTTGATGCTGGAATTATTTCTGGGGTCATGTCCTTTGCAGGACCAGAATTTGAATTAAACGAAATACAGTCTGGGTGGGTCGTAAGTGCACCATCATTTGCAGCAATGATTGCAATGTTGTTTTCTGGTAGATTAAGTGATCTTTTGGGGAGGAGAAAATTACTCATTTTTGTTGCTTTTTTGTATGCAATCTCTGCGGTTCTATCCGCTGCTGCAACTTCTTATGAAATCTTATATATCGCAAGAATGATTGGTGGATTAGCCTTTGGTGCTGCCTTGGTATTGGCGCCTATGTACATCGCTGAAATATCAACTGCAGAAAACAGAGGTAAATTGGTTACCATACAACAACTAAATATTGTATTTGGTTTTTTCGCGGCCTTTCTAAGTAATTACTTTTTCAATAAATACAACACTCCAAATAGTGATTTTCTTACAGATGAAAATGTTTGGAGGTGGATGCTAGGCGTCGAATTAATTCCAGCAATTTTATACTTCATATTTTTGTTTTTTGTCCCTAAAAGTCCGCGATGGTTGTATCTAAAAAATCATATTTCTGATGCAAAAGAAGTTTTAATAAGACTTCACGGAAACGAAAGAGGTCATACAGAGGTCACTTCTATAGAAAATAGCATACTTACTGATAAAGACACTTCGACGTTAAAACTAACAGATTTATTAAAAAAATCGTTGCGCTTCATAATAATTATAGGTTTAATTATAGGCGTACTTCAACAAATTACAGGAATCAATGCCGTTTACTTTTATGCAACGTCTATATTTAAACAAACAGGAATTGGTAGTGATGCTGCTTTTTCATCTGGGGTGTTGTTAAGTACTGTTTCGGTTGTTTTCACTTTTGTCGCCATCTACCTAATTGATAGAATGGGGAGAAGACCCTTATTGTTAATCGGCACTGCTGGGATTGCTATAAGTTTATTATTATGTGCTTATGGATTTGACAAGGCTACATATCAACTTTCCAAAGAGAAAATTTCTCAGTTTGATTTTTCTAATTCAGAAAAATTAATACATTTTTCCGACAGAATTTATGACAATGACCTCGATTTTAAAAATGATGTAAAATCTGCCTTAGGAAATGCAACATATATTAAAAATGATGGTGAAATTTTAGAAGCGGCAACTAAAATAAATGCCACTTTAGTCTTAATTGGAATTCTTGGTTTTATAGCTTGTTTTGCATTTTCTTTAGGCCCAGTAATGTGGGTGTTGTTGTCCGAGTTATATCCATTAAAATACAGGGGATTGGCCATAGGTGTAATTGCATTTGTTAATTCACTTATTAGTTCTTTGGTTCAATTGATTTTCCCTTGGGAACTTTCAAATTTAGGAAACGCATTAACCTTTTTTATTTATGGATTCATTGCTTTAATAGGCTTCTTTATCCTCTTAAAATTATTACCAGAAACGAAAGGGAAATCTTTAGAGGAGTTAGAAAAAGAGTTGGTAGGCTAGCTGTTTAAAAGAAGTGGCTAAAAAGTCCGTAACTTAAGTAATATAAATTTCTTGATATTATAAACTGTAGGTCAAAAAAAACCCTCGATTTCACGAGGGCTTTGATTAAACAATGCAGTGCAGCGGTGACACTTGTGGAGAAGATCGGATTCGAACCGACGACCTCTTGACTGCCAGTCACGTATAATATAATATAAGGATTTCAAATTTCTCCAACTGTCTTCATATAAAACAAATTTTAAGAAGATATACAAGTATACAACTTTTAACTCATTTATCATAAAGGGTGCACGTGTAGGTGCGCGTAAAATTATAGTCGCTGTTTTAGTCAATAATTTAATTCGCCAAAACTGGTAGCTTAGAGTGCTTAAAAAAAAAGCTGACTCATATTTAAGGTTAAAGAAATCTCGTACAACAACGGTTATTTTAAGACCCTTTGGAGTCGTTTTAAGAGACAATCTAAAAACACTTGAACAAGACCAAACACTCTACTCATTTAGACACTCAGGAGCTATAGAAATCTTTAAAAGAACAGGCTCTATAACCAAGCTACAGAAAGCTATGGGGCATTCATCTATTAATGTATCATTGACTTATTTACGTGGTTTAGAAATAGCGGAACTTAAAGAAGAAGATATGCCTATGGTTTAGTTTTATTATTCTTTTCTTTTTCTAATATCTCTACAAACGAAGCACTTACTATACCAGTAGGAACGGCTACAACTCCAATTCCTATTAAAGAAATAAATGTGCCAAATAATTTACCCCCAAAAGTTTTGGGAAATATTTCTTCAAAGCCAACTCCAGTTAGAGAAGATACAGCCCACCAGAAAGATTCTGTAATACTTGAAAAAGCTTGAGGCTGTTTAGGGTTTTCTAAATAGTATATTCCAGAAGCTGAAAAAAACAACATTATAAAAGCTACAAAAAAGGTGATATATAACTCTTTTTTTACATTATACACTCCTTGTCCTAATAACTCAAAAGATTTACTAAACTTTCCTAATTTAAGTATTCTTGATATTCTAAATAACCTAAATACTCTCACAAACCTTCCATCAAAACCAATTAATTTTCCAAAGAAAAATGGTAGTACAGATAATAAATCTATAACTCCAAAGAAGGATAAATTGTATCTACTTTTTTCTTTGTAGGAGACTATAGTTCTGTAAATGTACTCGATTGAAAAAATAGTTATAGAGAAAACTTCAAACCAAGAAAGAAAAGATTTTAAAGTTGATGACAAATTAGGTTCGGACTCAAGAACCATTGAACATAAATTTAGAATAATAAGCAAATAAATAAACTTATCGAATACTGGATTAATTCTTGATTTCATAGAGGCGAAAGAGTATTTATAGAATTAACCTAAGAGGTTAAGAGCAGAATCTACAAGCTGTTTCTTGTATTTTGTTAAAGTAGATACAGATACGTTTTCCAGGTCATACTTATTAGTGTTAATTTCAATAGATTTTTTAACTCCTTCAACTTTTAAAGAACAAATACATTTAGTTTGTTTACCGTCTACTAACAACTTGAACGACCCTTTAAAGTCTTTATAGACTATCCTTTCTAAATCATTGTTATTAAACTTAGAACTCATAGCCATAATTGTTTTAATAACATTATAAGCTTTAACTTCATCGGAAGTAGTTACGATACCTTTACTCGCATTCTTAGATTCTTTTTCTTTTAAACCTTCTAAAGCTAATTCTACAGAAATTGAATTTATAAGTTTAAAAATCTTATTACTAATTTTAGGGGAAGTTCTTTTACCTCCCATTTTGCGATAAATTAACTTTATGAAGTCCTCCGTTGGCTCTGCTAAAGTATTTAAAAGAGCTTTGTTAAAATTCTCAATAAAATAGGATTCACTTGCATTTTCTAAAATGTCAGATAAGCTTATTGTTTTTCTAAAAAAACTAGATAAATCATCTATATCTGAATCATCATAATCAATCAAATCAAATTCGAAAAAAGGGTCCTTATGCAAAATTTCGTCAGCATCTTCACTTCTAGAATAAAACTTATAAACTACTCCGTTTGTTAGTACCCCAATTTTAACTTCTTTATTGTATAGACAGTATTCGTTCAATTGCCCAAAGTCCTTTGCTGTATCTCTAGACGTAGGCTTACATTCTATTAAAATGTCTGGTTTATTACCAGATAAAGCAATAGCCATATCAACTTTTTTAGTTGATTCTCCAATTTTTACTGAGTATTCGTGTAAATAATCATCAATAGGACTATAGCCAAGTATTTTATTAAAAAATGGTTCTATTAAAAAGTTTCTAGTGTTTGCTTCATTACTACCAGAAGCAGCAATTGCCTTTTTAAAATCCCAATTAGATAAATCTTTTTTAATCTTTTGTAATATTTGCTTTTTTTCCATTTTAAATTTTTTAAGGAATTTCTAATGACACTGTTTAAGTTTATGCAATTTAAAAAAACAAAGTTAATTTATATTGTAAATTTATATTAAGTTAAATTATAATCCATTTTTATTTTTTTTAGATGGTTTAACTAATTCACTATTAAAGATTAATTAGTAAAGTTAGTGTAATAGAGTTTAAACAAAGTTCTATAATAAAGCTACAAAGGGCTATGTCGCATTCATCTATAAATGTTAGTTTAACCTATTTACGTGGATTAGAAATAGCTGAACTGAAAGAGGAGGATATGCCTATGGTTTAGTTACAGTCAGAATTTAATCTAAATAAACTATATTCAGGCGTTTCAAAATGTGCTTC
>ENA-OQVM01005104-OQVM01005104.1-marine-metagenome-genome-assembly--contig:-NODE-5104-length-12839-cov-144.399154_pt1 | contig 12839 bp, 9 predicted proteins | sample MGYA00237776_ERZ505498 | MGnify/ENA primary metagenome ERZ505498 (study PRJEB26159, sample SAMN06265151) | marine metagenome | isolation source: Helgoland LTER site | place: Germany:Helgoland, sampling... | reverse complement strand
GTTGATAGGTCATAGGTGTAAAGGCAGTAATGTCATAGCCAAGTGATACTAATAACCCATAGACTTATGTACGCTTCTCACCGTCTTAGGACGGTGAGAGACACTCTTTTTTTATTCGATCTTACAATATTATTTTACCATATGTTAATTTATACGGTTGAACCTGGTTCAACTGAAAATCTTAGGGTGGTTATTGCATTGGGGCTCACCTCTTCCCATCTCGAACAGAGAAGTTAAGCCCAATAGCGCCGATGGTACTGCATTTATGTGGGAGAGTAGGTCGCCGCCTTTCTTAATCTTGAAATAACAAGATGTATAAAACCTCATATCTAACGATATGAGGTTTTTTTATGAAAAAAATAGGGTACTTAATAATTATACTTAAATATATATTTTTTGAAGTTTATTTTCGTTATTGTTTTTATACTTTGTTTCTTTGCTACCATATGAAATTAAAATTTCCTATTTTACTTTTTATTTTCCCTACATTCCTGTTTGCACAAGTAGGTGGAGAGAATATTTATCAATTTTTAAATATTTCAACATCTGCTCGACAAATAGCTTTAGGTGGTGAAGTACTTACATTTATAGACGATGTAAATCAACCCATTTGGAATCCGTCTACAATAAGTAGTGAATTGGATAGAAAATTATCGGTCAATTATTCCAGTTATTTAACTGGAATAAATATCGGTTCTATTTCTTATGCAAGAGAAATTTCTAGTCGATTTGGAACGATACATGCGAGCATAAAGTATTTAGATTACGGTACTATAGTTGGTGCAGACGAACAAGGGAATGAAACTGGGAATTTTGGAGCAAATGATATTGCCATTTCTTTAGGATATGCATACAATTTTCCACATTCTAATTTTTATTTTGGTGCTAATTTAAAATTAATTACATCACAGATTAGTAGCTACTCTTCATCGGGTATAGCTGCCGATTTAGCTTTTTTATATCACAGTCCTTTTAAGCCATTTTCTTTTACATTAGTAGCTCGTAATTTGGGTACTCAGATAACTAGTTTTAATGGACAGAATGAGGAACTACCTTTTGAGTTAGCATTTGGAGGTAGTTATAAGTTACAATATGTACCTTTAAAGTGGTATGTTACTATAGATAATTTGCAACAATGGATGGTCTCAGTTCCAAACCCATCAGAACAAACAACAGATTTAGAAGGTAATATTACACAAAAAAATATTAGTTTTATTGGAAATGCTTTTAGACACTTTATTGTAGGAGCAGAATTGTTTCCAGAAAAATTAATAAATATAAGAGTAGGTTATAACTTTAGGAGGGCAGCAGAATTAAAATTACAAAATGCCCGAACTTTTAGCGGAATTTCTTTTGGTTTTGGAATAAAAATGAATAGATTTAAATTTAATTATGCACACTCTAAATTTCACTCTGCTGCTAATGTTAGTACTTTTAGTTTAGAAATAGATTTAGATAATAGAAGATATTAAATGAATAATAAAATCACAATTGCTATAGATGGTTTTTCATCAACAGGGAAAAGTACAATTGCTAAATTAATAGCAAAAAAATATAATTTTATATATGTAGATACGGGAGCAATGTATAGAGCAGTCACACTATTCGCTATGCAAAATAATTTTATAACTAATGACTTTATGGATCAAACCAATCTTATTAAGAATTTGAAAGAGATTACGCTTTCTTTTCAGTTTAATATGAATTTAGGTTTTGCTGAAATGTTTTTAAATAACGTCAATGTAGAAAAAGAAATTAGAACATTAGAGGTTTCGCAATTCGTAAGTAAAATAGCTACAATTTCTGAGGTTAGAAAGAAATTAGTCTCTGAACAGCAGGAAATGGGTAAACAAGGAGGTATTGTGATGGATGGAAGAGATATTGGTACAGTAGTTTTTCCAAACGCACATTTAAAACTATTTATGACGGCTTCTGCAGACAAAAGGGCAACGAGACGCTATAATGAATTGATAGCTATTGGTGATAATGTTTCTTTTGAGGACATTCTTTTCAACGTTCAAGAAAGAGATCGAATAGATTCTACTAGAAAAGATTCTCCTTTAATAATGGCTGATGACGCTATTGAATTTGATAATTCTGACATGGGAATTACAGAGCAATTTGATAAAATTTGTTCTGTAATAGATAGAATTATTTTATAATTATAAGAGTATATTTACTCTTTAGTCTCTGATTAATTTTTTTTTGAGGTTTTTTAAGGAACAAATAAAACGAGTATTGAATACAGAAAAGAGCTTCTTAAAAAATATACTTATGGAATATTTAAAAATTTATGAGTTTGGAGCGAAATTTTCCATTTTGGATTCTTCATCACATAGTCTACAATTAAAGGAGTCATTTTTTCTTTTTTACTCCATTCTGGTTGTAAATATAGCTTACATTTTTCACTAATTTTCGCAGCTTCTTGTTCGGCAAAATCGAAATCAGAGGTATTATGAATAATCATTTTTAACTCATCTGCTTCTGGATAACACTCGGCTAAGGGTAATTTTGTTTTCTTTGGAGATAGGCAAAACCAATCCCATTTTCCAGAGAATGAATATGCTCCAGAAGTTTCAATATGTGTTTTAATGTTATTTTCTTGTAAAAGATTTGTAATATAATCCATAGACCACATTAATGGCTCACCGCCCGTAATAACAACAGTTTTTGCATTTTTGGTAACGTTAGCCACAATAGTATCTGCTAGTGTTGGTGGGTGTAAATCGGCATTCCAACTTTCTTTTACATCACACCAATGGCACCCAACATCACAACCACCAACTCTAATAAAGTAAGCAGCAGTTCCTGTATGAGAACCTTCACCTTGTATTGTGTAGAATTCTTCCATTAGAGGAAGCATTATTCCTTTATCAACTAAATCTTGTGTATGTTTATCCATCTTTATTAAATCACCAAATAGGTATTAAAAAATGCAAAGGTAGTTTTTAGACACTGATTTTACGAATTTTCACAAATGAAATAAGTAGAATATAATATAAATTAGTTAGTTTGTATTTCATAAGTCTTTCGATTGGTAGATATAAATATTATGATCATTAAAATTAGTCTAAATATTTAAAATTAGTTCCTATAATTCTATTAATTAAAGTAAATATTTAATATCTAATACCTTTAAAATCAAGTATTTTTTGTAAATTTGCATTCCTTTTTACAAGAACAGATTCAAGAAAGGAAAAATAAACAAAAATCATAAAAACATCTCTTGCTGTTTTAATTGTTAAGAATCTGTAAAACAATAAGATACAAAAATTATTTTCAGAAATGTCTGAAGAAACAAAAAACACTGAAGAGCAAGTAGTTGCTACTGAAGTACAAGAAACGGCTACTGAAGCTGTTGTAGAAACAGCTGTAGAAGCTGTAGACCCAAAACAATTTTTAGCAGATTTTAACTGGCACAAATACGAACAAGGTATTGAAGCTGTTGATGAAGCAAAATTAAAAGATTTTGAGCAAGCGTTAGAAGGAACTGTAGGTTTCGTAAATGAGCGTGATGTAATTGAAGGAACTGTAATCAGAATTACTGATAGAGATGCAATCATCGATATCAATTCTAAATCTGAAGGAGTTATTTCTTTAAACGAATTTCGTTACAACCAAGGTTTAAAAGAAGGTGATACTGTTGAAGTATTAGTTGACAAGAGAGAAGATTCTTCTGGACAATTAGTATTATCTCACAAGAAAGCAAGAGTTATTAAAGCATGGGAACGTGTTAATAATGCTCATGAAACTGGTGAAGTGGTAAACGGTTTTGTTAAATGTAGAACAAGAGGTGGTATGATTGTAGATGTTTTCGGTATCGAAGCATTCTTACCAGGATCTCAAATTGATGTTAAGCCAATTAGAGATTACGATCAATACGTAGAAAAAACAATGGAATTCAAAGTTGTGAAAATCAACCATGAATTTAAAAATGTTGTAGTTTCTCACAAAGCGCTTATTGAAGCAGATATTGAATTACAGAAAAAAGAAATCATTGGTCAACTAGAAAAAGGACAAGTATTAGAAGGTATTGTTAAAAATATTACTTCTTATGGTGTGTTTGTAGATTTAGGTGGTGTAGATGGTTTAGTACATATTACAGATTTATCTTGGTCTAGAATTAACCACCCGAATGAGGTTGTTGAATTAGATCAAAAATTAAACGTTGTAATTTTAGATTTTGATGATAATAAATCTAGAATACAATTAGGTTTAAAACAATTATCTGCGCATCCTTGGGAAGCTTTAAACGATACTTTAAAAGTAGGTGATAAAGTTACTGGAGAAGTTGTAGTAATTGCAGATTATGGCGCATTTGTAGAAGTAGAACAAGGAGTAGAAGGGTTAATTCACGTTTCTGAAATGTCTTGGTCTACACACTTACGCTCTGCACAAGATTTTGTAAAAGTTGGTGATAAAGTAGAAGCGCAAGTTTTAACTTTAGATAGAGAAGACCGTAAGATGTCTTTAGGTATCAAACAATTACATCCAGATCCTTGGACAGATATTACAACTAAATATCCTGTAGGTTCTACACACACTGGTACTGTAAGAAATTATACAAACTTTGGTGTTTTTGTAGAATTAGAAGAAGGTATAGACGGTTTAGTATATATTTCTGATTTATCTTGGACGAAGAAAATCAAACATCCATCAGATTTTGTAACTGTTGGAGACAAGTTAGAGGTTCAAGTATTAGAATTAGATGTAGAGAACAGAAAGTTAAACTTAGGTCATAAGCAAACACAAGATAATCCTTGGGATGCACATGAAGCTACATATGCAATCGGTTCTACACATGAAGGAACTATTAAAGAAAAGAATGATAAAGGAGCAGTAGTATCTTTCGCAGATGGCGTAGAAGGTTTTGCACCAACAAGATTCTTAGAAAAAGAGGATGGTTCTAAATTAGGAAAGGGAGATACAATAGCATTTATTGTATTAGAATTTTCTAAGGAATACAGAAGAGTTGTCGTTTCTCATACTTCTATCTTTAAAGAGGAAGAAAAGAGAAATGTAAAAACAGCTGTTAAGAAATCTGCAGATGCAGAAAAAACTACACTTGGAGACATCGGTGGTTTAGCAGCTCTTAAAGAGAAAATGGAAGCGGGTACTAAAAAGAAGAAATAATTTCTTTTAAGTAACAGTAACTATTTATAGTATTTGAAAGCCGATGCAATTTGCATCGGCTTTTTCTTGTTTTAAATTTAACGAATGTAAACAGCATAAAGCTATGTTTATCTCTATGCTTGTTTTGTGGGAAAAGAGATTTAAATTGATTTTTGTGTTCTCTAAAAGCTTTAGGTTTGAGAGCTTTCTTGATGTTTACACTTCATGTCAAAGCTTAAATAATTACAATAATTACTGAGGTAACGACCTAAAATTAAAATAAATATCTTAGACTTTTCTACGTGTTAAATTATTTTAAATAACCACTTAATAGAATTATCTTTGTGGCGTTAATTAAAAGGTAAAATAAAAAGAATGACATTAATAAAATCAATATCAGGAATTAGAGGAACTATTGGAGGTAAAACTGCCGATAATTTAACACCTATAGATGCTGTGAAATTTGCATCTGCATACGGTGCATTTATCATTGCAAGAAACTCTGATAAGAAAAATATAAAAGTAGTAATAGGAAGGGATGCACGTATTTCTGGGAAAATGATTTCTAGTTTGGTTGCAAATACTTTAGTTGGTTTAGGAATTGATGTTATTGACTTAGGACTATCTACAACACCAACAGTAGAAGTAGCTGTGCCGTTAGAAAATGCAGATGGCGGAATTATTTTAACAGCATCTCATAATCCTAAACAATGGAATGCCTTAAAATTACTAAATGAAAAAGGAGAGTTTTTAAACGGAGCAGAAGGAGAAAAAATTCTTGAATTGGCAGAAAGCGAAGCTTTTGAATTCGCAGATGTAGACAATTTAGGAACCTATTCGAAAGATAATTCATATTTAGTAAAACATATTCAAGAAGTTTTAAACTTAGAGTTAGTTGATATAGAGGCTATTAAAAACGCAAACTTTAAAGTAGTAGTAGATGGTGTAAATTCTACTGGAGGAATCTTTATTCCTGCTTTACTGAAAGAATTGAACGTAGCATGTATAGAATTATATTGTACTCCGAATGGAGAATTTCCTCACAATCCAGAACCTTTAAAAGAACATTTAACAGATATCTCTAATCTTGTTGTAAAAGAGAATGCAGATTTTGGAATTGTTGTAGATCCTGATGTAGATAGATTGGCGTTGGTTTCTGAAGATGGTTCTATGTTTGGTGAAGAGTATACTTTAGTTGCTTGTGCCGATTATGTTTTAGGAAAATTAGGTGGTGGAAATACGGTCTCTAATTTATCTTCTTCTAGAGCATTAAGAGATGTTACGCAAAAACATGGTGGAACGTATACTGCAAGTGCAGTTGGTGAAGTAAACGTGGTACTTAAAATGAAAGAGACAAATACGGTCATTGGTGGAGAAGGAAATGGAGGAATCATTTATCCTGCATCTCATTATGGTAGAGATTCTTTGGTTGGTGTTGCCTTGTTCTTATCGCACTTGGCAAACAAGAAAATGTCTTGTAAAGATTTAAGAGATTCGTATCCAAGTTATTTTATGAGTAAAAATAAAATTCAATTAACGCCAGAGATAGATGTTGATAAGATTTTAGAAACAATGGCGTTAACATATAGGCATGAAGATGTAAATACAATTGACGGTGTGAAAATAGATTTCGCAGATGAATGGATTCATTTAAGAAAGTCGAATACAGAGCCAATTATTAGAATTTATACAGAAGCAAAATCTCAGCAAGCAGCAGATGATTTAGCTGTACGTTTTATCAATGAAATAAAGGAGATTATTTAAAAATTAATTAAAATTTTGAAAACATATATTATCATTTTAGTTGCACTTTTTTTCTGCGTTACTTCTACAATAGGGCAACATAGCGCACTAGTTACTGCAAAGAATAAGATTACAAACAAAGGTAAATTTTTTGTGTATTGGGGATGGAACTGGGCAAGTTATTCTAATTCTGATATTCGATTTCAAGGAGCCGATTATGATTTTACATTGTCTAACGTAAGAGCACAAGATCGACAAACTAAATTTTCCGTTAATAGTTATTTCAATCCTGCTAATATTACTATACCACAAACAAATTATAGAATTGGATATTTTTTTAAAGAAAATTATACGGTTTCTATTGGCGTAGACCATATGAAATATGTGATGGTAGATGATCAAAATGTTACAATTGATGGAGAAATTAACATAGGTAATGCAAGGTATGACGGTACTTATACGGGTGAAAATATTCAATTAGCAGAAGATTTCTTAAGATTTGAACATACAGACGGTTTAAATTATTTAAATATAGAGGTAAAACGTTTTGATAATATTGACCATTGGTTTGGTTTAGAATTAGATAACCTGCAAATAAACATTACAGAAGGTTTTGGAGCTGGAGTTTTATATCCAAAAACAGATACGTCTTTATTAGGTAAAGAAAGACATGACGATTATCATTTGTCTGGTTGGGGTATTTCTGGGGGTGCAGGTTTAAATATAACTTTCTTAAAGCATTTTTATATTCAGGCAGATTATAAGATTGGGTATATTAATATGCCAGATATTAAGACTTCTTTAAGTGCTGTAGATTCTGCATTACAAAGTTTTTACTTTTTTCAAAACAATATCTTAATAGGTGGTAAGTTTCGGTTGTTTTAAAGAATAAAATAATGAGCTGAGAACAGTGTTTTAATCAATTTAGAGAAAATATAGTTTGCATATATCAAAAATTTCAATCATCTTATGGTGAACAAGATTTAATAGATACAGGCTGGATTGTTACTGGACGATTGTATTATCCTATAAAAAATTAAAACACTACATAAAGTTAGTTCTTTCGAAGCAAATAGATACTCAGAAATGGCCACTTTTGGTGCTTTATTTACTTATGAGCTCTTTATGGTTAGATTTGGTAAAAGAATGGTTTAGCTTTTAGTTATTGAAACTTAGTAGGAACTTTATCTCTGTGCTTAAATCTTTTGTGAGACCATAGATAATATTCTGGCTGCTCTAAAATATTTTTTTCTGTTAACTCTGTGTATAAATCTGTAATTTGATAGTCTTTAAAGTCTTTTGGTGTATCTGTAATTAATTGGAATTCGGTTGTATAATATCCTCTTTTTACTCTTTTAGTCACATAATTAATTACTACTAAATCAAATCTTTTAGATAACATTTCTGCACCTGTATGAATGGGTACTTTAATATTGAAAAATTCTCTCCAATAATATGTTTTATGCAGTTGCGGAGATTGATCACTTAATAAAATGTATGCACCTTGTTGTTTGTCTGAAAAACGCTTTTGCATCCCTCTTACCATTTCTGAAGTTTTATAACCAATTACGCCAAATTTTTCTCTAGAATCTCGAATTACTTTTTCATAATAAGTGTTATTCAGTTTTGTATAAGCGCCATACATATCAATATTTAAGACCTTTGGTAAGCTAATAGACCATTCCCAATTTGATTGATGTGCACCCATTAAAGCAATACTTCTTCCTTCCGCTGCATATTTATTTACCAATTCAGGATTGCTGTATGTATATCTTTTCAAAATTTCTTTTTCAGAAATAGAAAACGCTTTTACACTTTCCACCATTAGGTCCATTAAATGTTTAAAGAATTTTTTTCTTATTCGTAAAAGTTCTACTTCAGGTTTTTCTGGGAAAGCTAGTTTTAAATTATCTAAGACTACCTGCTTGCGATATCTGAAAACATAATAAATTAAAAAGTAAAAGAAATCAGATTTCATATATAATATCCTCATAGGAAGTCTAGAGAGTATCCAAATAATAGGATAGGTAATCGCAAAAAGAATAAATTGCATAACAGAATTTTAGTTCTGCAAATATCGTATATAAATTTAAAACGAAAAGAGATTTTAGTAATCCCTTTTTATTATGTTTGTGATATGATAGAAAATATAAATAGCGCCGTATTATTCATTATAATAGCCAATGTTTTGGTTTCTATGAAAGGCTTTAGTGATTATAATTTTTTGAATACATATAAATTTCAAATAGGAAAAATTGTATCTGGGGAAAAAATACGAATGCTTACTTCTGGTTTTTTGCATGTAGATTGGGCACATTTAGGATTTAATATGTATGCTTTATACTTGTTTGGAGGTATTGTTGCTGGCATATTAGGAATTCCTGATTTTCTAATAATTTACTTTCTAAGCTTATTAGGAGGTAGTTTGTATTCTCTTAAATATCATAAAAACGAATCTTTTTATAGTGCTGTTGGTGCCTCTGGTGCTGTTTCAGGTATTGTGTATTCTTCGATACTATTATATCCAGAAATGGAGTTGTATTTATTTTTTATTCCGATACCAATTCCGGGTTATATTTTTGGAGTAGGCTATTTATTATACTCTATTTACGGCATGAAAAAACAAATAGGTAATGTTGGTCATTCCGCACATTTAGGTGGCGCAATTGGTGGCTTTGCAATTACGTTACTATTAAATCCTTCTTTATTTTCTACAAATACATTTATGGTTAGTTTATTAGCTGTTCCTATTATATTGTTGCTGTTATTCGGAGATAAATTAAAAGCTTTATAACTAAAAAAAATGTTCTTTTGAATCGTGAATTGATTTTTGAATTTGCTAAAAATAAAGCCTTATTATTTCTAATAAGGCTTTTTGAGCGAAAGACCAGGTTCGAACTGGCGACATTCAGCTTGGAAGGCTGACGCTCTACCAACTGAGCTACTTTCGCGTAGTAAAGAGCTACAAATATAGAATGTTTTTTAACATCTGCAAGCATTTTTTTTAGAAAAAAAAAGCATTTTTTTAATCGCTTTCATACTGAAACAGTTAGCTTGTGAAAATGATGTTTTTTTTATTTTTAATTTGGTAATTAGAGATGAAATAGGGGTTTTCGTTAAATAAAGAAGTCTCTTAATTGTAATTTTTTTTTCAATCAAAACCTAGGATCACCAGCAATGCTCATTTTTTTAGACTTGAGTACATTCATGCTACAAAAATCAAAACGATTGGTAATTTTACCATAACAGGCGTAAATTCCCATACCATTTATAGGATATAGACTCACTACATCCGTAAAATGTACTGCATCAAAATAATTACCATCTATATCAATAAAAGTACTTAGACGCATGAGTTTTCCTTGAGATGTTTTATTGAAACGTGTAGTCACTAATTGGCCGTATAAAAGTACATTCTGATTTGTAAATTGGGGCATTTCTTTCGCTTTTATATGCGGACAAAATGTATCTGTTACTAATGAGAAATAATTATGAATTGAAAACCCGAGTAGTTCTATTTCATCATATACATTTTCTAACCAATGGTTACTTAGTGGCGGAATTTCATAATTCTGGTGTTGCAAATGAAACAATTTCACTTGTTCTTGTACTTGCTCTGTTTTTGTGTTATTTAGTTTGAAAGTCGCTTTCCAAAGGAGTCTAGTTTTGGGTACTTTCATACCTCTAAAAGCATTGATACGAATTAGTGCCGTTAATTGTTCTATAGAGATGGCTATACGATCTATAAAATTATCTAAAGAAGGAAAATCACCAAACAATTGACGTTCTGTTAAAATACGCTGAATGGTTAATTGTTCCACATTTTTAAGATATCCAAAACCCAAATAAATCGTTTTTCCTTTTACCTTATTTGCATGATCGCTGTGGTTAATGCAAGGAAGCTCTATAAGTGCACCACACATCTTAGCTTCATGTATATAATGTTCTGCGGAATAAAAACCACCACCATTATTTAAAACAGCTGTCATAAATTCAATAGGGTAGTAGCATTTTAAAAATAGACTCTGATAACTTTCTACTGCATAGGAAGCCGAATGTCCTTTGGCAAAAGCATAGCCCGCGAAACTTTTAATCTGATTCCACACTTCAAATATCAAAGCATCTTTATGTCCTTTTTTTCTGCAATTAGAAACAAATTTGTCTTCAACAGCTTTAAACTCTTCCACGGAACGGTATTTACCGCTCATACCTCTTCGTAATACATCAGCTTCACCCAGTGTTAAGTCTGCAAATTTATTAGCAACTTTCATCACATCTTCTTGGTACACCATAACACCATAGGTTTCTGGCATAATTTCTAATAATATAGGATGTGCTTCTTTTCTTTTCTCAGGAAACCGATGCCTTTTAATAAACTCTTCTTTCATGCCAGATCCCGAAACGCCAGGTCTAATAATAGAACTTGCAGCAACCAAACCCAAGTAATCTTGTGTTTGCAATTTCTGCATCAATCCGCGCATGGCAGGAGACTCGACATAATACGCACCAATTACACCACCTGTTTTTAATAAATTATTAATTTTTTTATCTTTCTTAAAACGTTCAATATCTGTAATATCTATTTCTGGAGCATTAGGGTGATTCTCTTTAATAATTGCCAACGCATCTTTAATTTTTGCCAAACCGCGTTGTCCTAAAATATCGAATTTAAAAACACCTACATCATCTGCAATGTTCATATCAAACTGAACGGTCGCAAATCCTTTTGGGGGCAAGCTGGTGGCAGAATAATAATGAATAGGTTTGTCTAAAATTAGAACTCCAGCAGAATGTACACTCACGTAATTAGGAAAGCCCTCTATGAGTTTGCCATATTTTAACACCAGTTTAGAAATGTCATCTAGTTTATGGCCAGCAACTCTTTTACTTAACTTGTCAATTTCTTCTTTTGGTAAACCGAATACCTTTCCTAATTCTCTAACAACAGCTCTGTATTTAAAGGTATTATAGGTTGCTAATAAGGCAACATTGTCAAATCGATCAAAGATATATTGCGTTACCGTATTTCTATCTTTCCAGGAAAAATCAATATCAAAATCTGGTGGAGAAGCTCTAAACGGATTGATAAATCGTTCGAAATATAAATCTAGTTCAATAGGATCTACATCTGTAATTCCAATAATATATGCTACAATACTATTGGCACCACTTCCTCTACCTACGTGAAAAAAGTTATTTTTCTTTGCATGATTTATAATGTCATAATTGATTAAAAAGAATGAAACAAACTTTAATTCTATAATTACTTTTAATTCTTTCTGAAGTCGCGCATGTACTTTCTCTGTTGGAATTGGGTATCGTTTATGAAGTTTGTCATTACAAAGTTGTAATAACATTTTACAATCTTCATCAAAATTATGGCAGTACACTTGTAAATTCTGATTTTTGCGGGCAGTATCAAATCCAAAGTCGATAGTACATTGTTGCAAGAGTCTTTTTGTATTGGTAATTACAAACGGGAACTCTTTAAAGTGCTCCTGTAATACATCTGCAGAACGCATTACATCTGTTTCTAAGCACTCTTCTGTTGTGCATAGTTTACTTAATAAGGTATTGTTGTCTATGGCGCGTAAAAGTCGGTGTGCGTTAAAGTCTTTTTTATTTCGGATGGTTACTTGCTGTTGTATCACTAATTTGTCTTCATGCTTTTTTAAATAGGAAAACTGGAGTTTATTTATTTCAGCAATAGAAATTCCTATAAATTCATTTTCAGCAAAAGAAGTAAGATTCAACTCTAATACTTTTTCAAAAGGATAGATAATAAACACCTCTTCTAAAGATTTTGGTTTCTCTGGAATGGGAGTTTTTGATTCTAAAAAAGAAGATAAATAGCGGTTGATATTTTCAAAACCTTTATTATTCTTTGCAATGGCAATAAATTGCTGAGTATTTCCATTTCTAAAATCGACTCCAATAATAGGTTTTATGTTTTGTTTTTTAGCCTGTTGCACAAAATTCATACA
>ENA-OQVM01005100-OQVM01005100.1-marine-metagenome-genome-assembly--contig:-NODE-5100-length-12844-cov-3.361479_pt1 | contig 12844 bp, 11 predicted proteins | sample MGYA00237776_ERZ505498 | MGnify/ENA primary metagenome ERZ505498 (study PRJEB26159, sample SAMN06265151) | marine metagenome | isolation source: Helgoland LTER site | place: Germany:Helgoland, sampling... | reverse complement strand
TATCATTAGCTATCGAAACATTCGCATTATCACACATTCTTTTGAAATCATTGTAAAACTCTTTCAAGTATATTACATGATTCATATCTCCATTTGCTATCTTATCTAATGAAAATTCCATTGAAGATGTAAACACTTCATCTATTATCTTTGGAAAATTAGTTGTCATATACTCATGAATACGATTTCCATTTTCCGAAGCTGATAGTTTTTTATGATCCTTTCCTACTATACAAGTATATATCTTATCTGTTGTTTTTTTCGTTTTGAAATTCAATGTCAAATCTATACAATCTTTTTCAACACCTTCTTTGTTTCTCACTAATATGAAGTTCTTTTCTAATAATTTACTTATCATTGACGCATAAGTAGATGGTCTTCCCACACCAACCTTTTCCAGTCTTTTTACTAGAGTAGACTCATTATATAAATTAGGAGGATTAGACCAACACGATTTCGCTTGTATCGATTTAAACTTTGTAGATTTCAGTTCATCCACATTTACCGCTTCATCATTTATACTAAATTCTTCTTCCGCTGATTTTTTATTGTATAATTTTAACCACCCATCAAACCATAATCTTTTGTCATTACCTATAAAACAATAATCTTTTGATGGTAGATTAGAACACATTAATTTAACAGTTTTTGTTTTGTAAATTGCAGATTTCATGTGAAATGCTATCGTGCGTTTGAAAATTAATATATACAATGATTCCTCATCTTTTGTTAATTCTTTTTCATTTTTGAAATCTATGTTCGTTGGTCGAATTGCTTCATGTGCTTCTTGAGCATTCACATTTTTTTTTTTATATTTCACAGCTGACTCATCAGAAACAATATCACCACACTTTTTAAAATTAACATATTTTTCTCCATACGAATCATTGTTTAATAAATATGTTTTTATCTTATGCACAAACTCCTTACTTATTACATTGCTATCTGTTCTCATATATGTAATCAACCCCTTTTCATATAAACATTGAGATACTTTCATCGTTTTCGTTAAGGAAAAATTTAATTCCGAGTAAGCAGATTGTTGTAATGTCGATGTCGTAAATGGATATGGAGGATTTTCTATATTATCTGTCATAGTTATCGAATCTATAGTCACTTTTATTGTATCATGTTTCATACTCAACACATTCATAAATTTCCGCACTTCATCTAAATCTATAAGTGTATATTTATCATTTAATTTGTGAAGAATCATGTTCTTTAATTGTCTACCAAAATCACCTACGAAACCCCAGTTACATGATGACACATATTCAGTTATTTTGTTCTCCTTATCTATTATCATTTTCATTATTGCAGACTGTACTCTACCCGATGATACCATTTTCTTGTCGTTGTCATTTTTAAAATTTTTCCATAATATACATGTCGTGTCGTAACCAACTATACGATCTAATATCCGTCGACTCTTTTGCGCATCTACTAAACATTGATCTATCTTTACAGGATTTAATACCGCATTCACGATAGCGGTTGATGTAATTTCGTTAAACAATATTCTCCAATATTTCGATTCTGGAATACGAAACATATTTTTTATATGCCATGCTATAGCTTCACCTTCTCGATCATTATCAGATGCTATGTAAATTGTATCCGCATTTTTAATTGATTCTCTTAATCTCTTTACTATCATCTTTTTATCAGATAACACATCATATTCACATTCAAATGTATCTGTATTTATACTTAAACCTTTCGATTTAAGATCTCGAATATGACCAAAACAAGCAGTGACCTCAAAATTACCACAATCCTTCAATTCTCTACTACTATTCAAATATTTTGATATCAACTTCGATTTAGCTCTCGATTCAACAATCACTAAATTTGTCATTTATCTCAAAATGGATACCAATTAAAAATGTGTATTGAGTAAAATAAAAAACATATGTTTATAATTCAATATTTGTTTTTTGCAATTCTCGTATTAATTTCAATTTTATTTTTTGTAAAAATTGGTAATTCGAATTTTGATGTATATGAAACTTACACTTCTTCGACAGCAGATATAATTAGTAAATCATTCGTTATAGATGCTATAACGAATATGGAAAACAAAATTGTTAACTCTCTTAAATACATCGACGGTGGTGTTAACCATGTTAAAAACACAATTGTTACTATGAATTCTTCAAATCTTCAAACATATGAACAAGATATTAAAAAACTATTTGATGATAAACTCCTTAGTAAAAATGAAGAAAAAATAATTAGAAATGTTATTCAAGAATTTAGTGTCAACAATTTACCCGAAATAAATACTGAAAATGATGATAATGATGATGATGATGATGATGATGATGATACTGATAATGATTACACAATTTCAGACAAAAAAATAAGAATATTAGAATTCATATTTTTTGCTAACAGTAATAATACATCTTCAATTAGACCCATCTCTTCACACGAATCGAAAAACAATATGTTTAAATCTGTCGTTAACTATTCCGATTATTTGAAAATAATGAGTACCGAACTTGGTAGTTATGTAGATAGCCCTTTTAATTTGAATTTAAATAACAACCAACAAGAAATAAACAAATTTCGGTGTCGTATTGTAGGATGTAACCAACCACAATGTGACGATTCATATTGTATAAATGATGTAGATGGTAAAATAAATGTGTTAAAGATAATTCGATTTTTCAGAAATAAATATGTTAGACGAGATGGTACTATAAAATCGGATTTGTTCGAAAATTGGGTTAGATATTATCCAGACCAAGATTACTATGCATCAGAAAAGAATGAACATCTGTTCGAAACTTATTTGAAACATCAAATAATCACTTTAATGCAAGTACTTAGTATCGATGACGACGACGACGATTGAATTCTTATTAACTTGATAATCTTTTTAAAGTAATTTTTTCTACTTTCTCACGATTTTTAAATATACTGTCTAGTATTTCCGTATTATGTTCAAATTTTGTATATAGTTTCTCTTTAACAACTTTCATTGTTTGTGGCACCTTCACAAAAGAACTATTACTCCGTAATCTCCCATATCGAGAGTTCAATTCTTCTATGTCGTTGTCAGTCATGTAACTTAATATAAATGGTGTTAGAGTATCAATATATTTCTTTCTTTGTTTTCTTTCGTTGTCTAATACTCGCATCTTAGTTGTCAATTCTTTCACTTCGTTATCTAATCGAATCCAAATCTTTACACGATTTTTAAACTCTTCCAATTCACTATCTTCGTTATTCACACATACCATAATATTATCGTCCCCTCCACTTTGTACAGATTCTGAATCATTTATCATTCTATTATTTGCTGTAAATGTATTTATATTACCATGAATTTGAATATTGTCATTACTTAAGATATTGTCAATAAATTTGGCGTTTTCTTGTGTGCTTGCATAATTACGTATGATATTCTCGTTGTAACTCGAAGTCATTATTATTATTATTATTATTTATTTAATTAATAAGATGCAATGAATGTTTTAAATAATTTATTTTAAAGTTCCTTTTTAAGTTCTTTAATTTGTTCTTGTAATTTTTTAATCTTTATCGCAATTCTGTTTGCTTTTTCACTTTTCTTATCCTTCTTATCTTTCTTATCCTTCTTATCCTTCTTATCCTGCTTATCCTTCTTATCTTTCTTATCCTTCTTATCCTTCTTATCCTTCTTATCCTTCTTATCCTTCTTATCCTTCTTATCCTTCTTATCCTTCTTATCCTGCTTATCCTTCTTATCCTTCTTATCTTTCTTATCCTTCTTATCCTTCTTATCCTTCTTATCCTTATCTTTTGTTTTGTGTGTCTTTTTATCAACAGATTTGTTTTCTAATATTATATCAAAGTTATCTTCTACAAAAGAATTCATGTTGACATGAGTTCTTGGTTGTTCAAATTGTGATAGTTTTTTTTTCAATGAGTTATAAGCTGCGATACTCGGAATACCATTGTTGGTATTTTCCAACATTGTAGACAATTTATCATGTAGATATGGTGTTCTATGTTTAACATTTTGTAGCATATTAGAATCGACCTTAATGATACAACATTCAGAACCATTTTGTTCGAATTTCATATTGTTTGTTTTAAGCGAAGCTTCCAATTTTTTCCATTCAGGAATCATTTGAACACAATGTCCACATGCTTTGGAATATACCATTATTACTTCATTTTGTTTGGTGTGTTTATTGGAATTCATTTCATAATCTTTATCAAATTTGATAAGGTCTTCGTTAGATGTAATGTCATATATGCGCATAATTAGTGGGCGTTAAAATTCTATTTTATTTTAAACGCATATTTTTCTTTAGTTAGCAAAATAAAAACAATTGGCTTTAAAAAAATGAACATCAAAATATTTTAGTGTAAGTATTTGGTTTGTGATTTAAAATACCACATATTGCTAATGCATCTTTAACTACATTATATTTTATAACACCATCTCTACGATCTTTAGCATTTAGATCGGGCCCTTTATTAATTTCCATAAGTTTTACTTCAAGGTCTATATCTGGTGCAATATCACAACCCATTATAATAAATCTATTTGGACTATCATCTTCTTCTAATTCATTTTTTTGTAACATGGGATTAACAGTATGCATAACAGTTGAAAATAGTTGTTTAACATTTGTTTTAAAAAATGTCAACTTTTCTTTTCCATATTTTTTTTCAATATGGATATATAAATCTCCTAAACTTAAAGGATTATTTTTATATATTTTTCTATCGATATATCCAGTTGTGATATGATATTCTTTGTCTAATTTCTTCTTAGTGAATTTTTTAGGAGCATAATATATAAAACCTTCGTTGTTTATGTATCCTTCAATACGATTATGTTTTTGATTGACAAAAATTAATAGATATATCCTGATATTTATTTTATGACCAGCTACTAGAAAGGGATTCATAAGTAATTCTTGACATATGGCATATTGTTTATAATAACCTTTTGGTAATTCTTGTATATTTTTAACGATATGCAAACCTTGTTGTCTTTGAATATTTTTTTTGCAAATCAATGGTTTGTTGGAAATGCCTGTTTGTTTATCAAAAAGTTTATGCATATGGTCACGTTCTTTTTTTAAAGAAACTATCCATGTAGATGGTAATATATTTTCATAAGTAGCTGAATTGTTAATTCGTATTATAATAGCTAGTGCTGATTTACTCGCAATCATATTAATGCTACGAATACCATAAATGACATCAACATGTTTATTGAAAGGTAATTTATGTAATTTGTCGAAATCATCTGATGAATATAAAAATATAATATTACTATCATAGTAATTATATACATTTGTAATGGAATTATCATGAAATACTTGTTTAAAAATTGTAGGTATTTTTGAAGAGTTAGATGTTATTGAGTAAGTATTATCGAACACAAAGAATTTTTTATCATTTGATATTGTTTGAAAAGACTTGATATGTATATATTTACAATGTATGAATAATATTAATAGTAACGAAGTGAGTAATAAAGATATAAATAATAATTTATAATTCATATAGATTTTATTTAACAAAATATAAATTAATATATAAAAACTATGGTGAACTTAATATATTCGAATGATGATAATGTAGTTCCTATATATTGTTTAATGATAACTGGTAAAACAAAAAAGCGACAGTCATTTGCAAAAATAGCTGTAAAAAACTTTATTCAGCAAACCTATAGTAACAAACATCTGATTATAATAAATGAGGGGGATTATTCTGTGATTGGGGGTAATGAACAAAATAAGTATAGTAATATCATAGAGATACCGATTGATAAGAAAGGGTTAAAGTTGACTCTGGGTGATTTGAGGAATATTTCTCTGGAAATGGTTCCATTAGGTGCAATTTGGACTACATGGGACGATGATGATTGGAGACATGATAATTATCTTGAAACATTATACAAAGGATTGGTGAAATCTCCTGGAAATCCGAAATATTTGTTGTTCAAAAATAGGTTGGACCATAATTTAAATACGAAATTTTCATGGAGAGTGCGAATGACGAAAGGTACGTTTATTGTATTTGCATTTAAAGACCCGGATATCAAATACGACGAATTAGATAGTAAGGAGGATTTGGTAGTACGTAACTATATATTATCTAAATTTCCAGAAGAGACAATTATTTTAGAAAATGATCCAAAAATATATGTTAGATTTGTGCATAATGATAATACGAGTGTTTATGTGAATAAAAACAAAAAAGAAATAAATTCAGTGACATCTACATATTCGAAGTCATCGTCTTTAAAAGAATTTTCAGTTACAAGTACTGAAAATAATTACATTACAAAAATAATAAATATGCATTTTAAAGATTTTGTTTCAAATAAATAAATAGTTTGTAATAAATAAAGTAAAAAGGTATGTATTATAGACACGATACAGAAAATTCGGAATTATATAACACGTCGATGATGTACAATTGTCATCTACGACATGCAAAAGAATCCCAGGATAATTTCAAAGATTATACAATGAATGGATATGCATTAAATGAAGATTTTTCTCACATGAGATGTTTCAAAGAGTCAGATTTAGAGCATAAATTAAGGAGTGATACATATGACTTACAATATCGATGTATACCTGAAAAATACAAAAGAACACCTTCTACAAAGGTTTATTCTACATGTTTGGGATATGAATGTAAACGAGATGAACCGAATGGTTTTATGTATGAGATGGATGAATTTAATACTTATCATAACTACCCGGTATGCAAATATCGAGAGGATAATAATAATAATAGTATTGTGTCGACATGTTGTCCTGAAAATACCCAAGTATTTAACAACTGGACAAGAAGGTCAATGGGTTTTCCCCAACCTCCTCGAGCAGATAAAGATTTACTGATAGAAGAATCTAAGATACCTGCATTGACATATAATGAATGTCATATTTAATGATTTAAAGAAGGAAAATTAACCCCCACCCTCTATAATCTCAATATCTTCATCAGTATCAGTGTTAATGTCATTAATATTAATACATTCTAATTTCTGTTTAATCAATTCATTTATATCTATTTTTTTACTTATACCAATTTGAGTACCTTCTATTTGAAGTTGAGAGTTATTATTGTTTCTTGGAGGTATATCATGTGCATAATCGGATACAATATCATATAATTTTTTTGCAATTATATCCCAAGAATAATTGTTGAATATTCTTTCCCTTGATTGTTTACCATGGGTATCACGTATTTTTTTATTATTGTAATAGAATTCTAATGCTTGGACGAAATCATCCACATCACATACTTCTGCTTCTCCTGCTACAAAATCTCTGCTATGGTCGCAATAATAGCTCCATTTTGGTGTAATTAAAATAGATGATTTTTTACATAAGAAGTCTTTAAATCCACCAATATTTGGGACAATCTGAGGCACTCCTATACCCGCTTGTTCAAAGTTGCATAAGCCGAAACCTTCACCGTCACATGTATTTAAACCTATATCGCCTACATTGTACATCAAATTTATTTCTCTATCTGTAAGTTGTTGGGGATTTTGTAATATAATTAAGTGTTTTTTAACTTCATTAAAGTCTAACCCATTTTTTTTACATTCAGACGTCATCATATCGACTAAATCCCAACCTCCATTTACACCAGTAGCGATCATGAGTTTAATAGGTTTGTCTATATTGTTGTTTAAACTCAGTAATTTAACAAACGCCATAATGCATATATCCCATCTTTTCCGAGGTTGATTACGATTAAGATTAACGATTACAAAATCATCTACACTGATATTGAAGAATTTGCGACTTATCTTTTTAGGAATAGGATAAAACATATTCTTATTAAATCCATGTTGCAATACATGAGTTTTTTTAGTGAATCCTTGATAAGTGATAACATCTTTCCAATAATCAGTAAACATTATGCCTCCATCAACTAAATCATTGATATTGTTTATTAAACTATTTTTTTCATTCTTGTAAACTAAATCTATGTAAGGCACTAATTTAAATCGTGGCTCTTTAATCTCTTTAAGTTTTTTAAGAAGAGATGTAATAACCACTAAATCATTATAAATAATTATAATATCAGGGTCTATTTTTTTAACATAATCTATGATTAGATTTTCACCAAAACCTTTAGATTTAGGCTCTTCGTTTTTATATACATCATAAATTTCTATATTACTTGGTAATGTTCTCTCTAATTTGTGGTCTTGTTTGTCATAAAAATTCTGGAATCCAAATATATATAGTTTAACATCTTCAAACTTTCCAAATTCTTTAGATAATTCATAGACCACTTTTGAATATCCATTATATTGTGAGGGATGAGTACCACATAACATAACATGTTTTACATTTTTAACAGATGTTGATGTTGTTGTCATTATTGTTTTATAAATTACAAAAATATAACATAATTAAATATTATAATATGACGCATAATATTTTTTTTAAATACAGAATATTAAAGACTGCGCAATTTTATATTATGTTTAAACTTTTCAAAATCGTCATTTTTTAATTGTATTTTGAAATTTTCTATATTCTTTATTACATCATCTGTACTTGGTATATGTTGCTCAACATTAATCGATTGTTCATCAGATACATCAATTATCACTTCATTATTATTTTTATATGTGAATGAAGGTATTTTTGAAATGTGTCGAAATGATGTTTCTAAACCGTTAAAAGAAGATTCTTCTATTTTTTTAAGAACCATATTTGGAATTGGTGGTGCACTTTCTATGAATCTATCAAGTCTCATTCTCATATTCTTAATGAATTCCTCTAAAGAAGAGTATGTTTTATGTTTTGTTTCAAATAATACTAATTCCATTTCAATTTCTCTAGACAATTTATTAAAATCAGAACTATGTGTAAGATGAAGTTGTTGTAATTCTGGAACTTTCATAAAATTGTATATTGTTGTTAGTATGGCAGCTATGATAGTTGTGAATCCTATAATAAGTTGTGGATAATTTATAGAATTTTTGTTACCACAATCTTCATGTTTTACACTTGAAAGAATTATATTAGTGCTTCCAGATAATGATGTAAGAATTATTATCGGTATCATAATCCCATAATTCATATACTTGAAATAAATATGTGATTTAAAATGAAGCCATTCATATTTCAATGTGAAGTATTTCCATTCTTTCAAAAGAGATATTTCTTTAGTTACAACATTTTCTGGCAATGATATTATTTCAGTCATAATTAGATAATTAGATAATTAGATAATTAGATAATTAGATATATCGTATTATATCTAATTATTTAAAGTTAATATGTTATATATCTTTACAATATTCTGAATAAATTGTATATATTATTTTTATATATATTTTAAGAACATCTTTAACATATTGAACAGTATAAAATATCATGCTGGATTATAAAAATCAATTAATTGAAGATATTGTTGGTGTTCAACATAAACATAATGCAGAATTTGTTGACACATTGACAAAACATTTGAATAAATTCATAAAATTATATGATGACTCGATGTTGGAGCAAGAACGTTTAAAAACCTATACACTTGAATTAGAAGACCAGAATAAAAGTTTTATGAATGTGTCTTTAATTATTGCGACAAAAAATGAAAATAATCGACTTCAAAATGAAATTAATTTATTGAATAGGCGATTAAAATTTTATGAAAATTCGAAACCCCATATGAAAGAGATGAAAGAGATGAAAGAGATGAATAAGATAGGCAATATGGAAGAGATTGTGAATAACATAAAAACAACTCAAGAAGAAAAATTTGTTCCAAAGGTAAATTTGGCTGCTAAACATCCTCCTAACAAACATGAACTGATTTCAAATGATAATAGTGAGAAAGAGGAAGAGGAAGCGGAAGAGGAAGCGGAAGCGGAAGAGGAAGTGGAAGAGGAAGCGGAAGAGGAAGCGGAAGAGGAAGAGGAAGCGGAGGAGGAAGCGGAGGAGGAAGCGGAAGCGGAAGCGGAAGAGGAAGCGGAAGAGGAAGCGGAAGAAGTGAATGTAGTTGAAGTGAATATAGATGGAGTTATATATTTCGTGAGCGATGATGATGAACGCACTGTTTATGAAAGAATATATGTAGATAACGATTGGGACATCGGAGACGAAATTGGTTATGCTACATTAAATAAAAAAAATGAATTAATTTTTGCTACACCATCTTAAGCATCATAGATTTCTCTAAAATAGATTGTTGTTTATTATTTATCTTTTCTTTCTTTGCTTCAACTATTTTTTCAATTCTTGATTTGTCTAAAGGTATATAATGTTTCGTATGTTTGTCTTGAGAGTTTGTGACTTCGTCAATTTGTTCAACAAGTAACACCATAGGATAATGTAATACATCTGCTAATAGTTTTTTTTCTATATTATTTCGAAATGTATTTATATCCATATCACCGCCAAATATTTTCAAACATTTTCTAGACAATGCTGGATTAACATGTTTATTATAATTCAATTTGTTTGGCAACAAATTTATCAAGTTATATCTCTCCCACGCATCTCCCAAATTATCATTTGATTCAAAATTATAAGATACAGCACATTCCAATGAACAAAAACAACCAGTAACATAAAACTTATCATTCTTATATTTAACAGGTATGCCATATGGAACTGAATCAAATGGATGACAATCCCAGTAACAATGGTAATTTGTTAGATTTGCCCATGTGTCATTTATCATTAAATTACTTAATATGTTATGTTTTTTTGCATCATCACTTATTTTTTTATTGGACTTCTGTATTGTATTTTTATTAAGAGTATTTTTTTCTTGTTGTTCATTCTCTTTTGTTTCATCGTCATTTTCAGTATCAATACTTTCGTTACCGATTGGTGTATGTTCGGAAATATCAAACATATCTTTAATTGTTCTTTGTTGTTTTTTACTACAATCGATTGCATTTTTGTTATTTACTAACTGTGGATAGGATGAAAATTTGTCATCAATCATATCATATGCAATCGGTTCTTTGATAGTCGGGTCATATTCAAAAAAAGTGTTTTCATACATACTATCATTTTTTAAATCGAAATCATTTATTTTATTTTCTTCATTTTTAATACTGAGATGTAATATCATATGTTTGTCAACCGCATTTGTATCTAAATCAACTTGTCTATTGATAGATTGTGTATTAACCGAATCATCATTGGATGTGGAATCTATTTTGTCATCTATTTTTATGTTTTTTTCTTTCGAAATATTCACCAATCCATTTTTCAAATAATTCGGTTTTCGACCTCTTTTTTTAACGACAGGTTTCTCTGGACAAATTTCTTCATCATCCTTTAATTTTGCCATATTAAAAATAATATTATTATATAAATGCATAAATACTATATTAATAGCTAACACTTAAATGTATTTTTGATATATTTCATATAAACAATATAAACAATATAAACAATATATAAAATATAAAAAACATTTCATTTGTTATTTTTTGATTTAGTTTTGTTTGTATTCAAAGAAGTAGCATCGCCACCAAAAAAGAAAAAGTTTTTGTTACGAGGAGTTTTGTCTTGGGTTCTACTATTCGTATATTCATAATTGTCAGTATCCTGTGATATTTCATTCACAATACTTCGTAATTTCTTAGCACTTTCGATATTGCTCCGATTACCATCTTTTTCCAATGCTGTTAATATTGTTGGATATTGAGTGTTGAAATCTGTCTTTATTTTATCAATACTTTGTTTCGTCAATTCACTTATGTATCTAATATCGGAAGTATGTGTTCCCATGTCATCGTCTAAAGAACCGAGCATAACTTCTATATCATCAAACATCTTCGTATAATTTTGCAACAATTTACTTACATCGACCACAATTTTCAACGATAACTCATATCCATTCGCTAACTTCCCATTCAGTTCGGTCAATTTCGTTATTTTTATTTTCATATTGTCGAATTGGGTTTTTTTCTTCGCTATTTTTTTTGACACATTCCTTACTTTAACCATTAATTTATCATGGTCTTCTACATTTTCGCCTAAATACTTTTCAGAAGAAGATGGAAACGCCATTTATATCAATTTTGTCACAAAAAGTAGTTTTTAATATACTATTACAATATTTTTACTAATCATCTAATAAATATTTAACATGCAAATGCTACACCCGCTAACCCAGCAGTTACTCGTAAAAAATTGTAATTAACTACATACACGTTCACATCATATTTATAGGTATCATCCGATGGAGACAATAAATTCAAATGCATTTGAATCTTATTTAATCTAGACATATTACATGAACCAGATGGTTGAAATCTTTCAGGATGTAAACTAAACGAATATACATAAATACCATTTTTTGGAATTACTGTATGGTGTTGGTATGGTTGTATTAAATTGTAATAAAATGCATCCTTATCTTCCAAACGATCCAGGCCATTGAATGTAAATTTGGCACTTTGTAATATTTCCTTTTCTGTAATGGTCGTCTTTATTGACGGCACTGCATTTTTATTTACATATGATATCTGTTGTTTATAAAATTTATCACCATATTCATACCAATCGTTTCTTAACGAACGGTCATTTCTTCCAATTACCCAAATTATTTCTTTAACAGGATTCTGTAACACAAGTTCAAGTATATTATTTGTATTCAAATCATAATAAGGATGTAATGTTACTTGTTGCATAAGATAATCTAATGAATTTGTGGCAAAATAATTTCGTTCTTCCGTATCCAAGAAAATATAATTACATTCGAGATAAGGCTCCACATTCAATAGTTCCGTGTCAAAATATAATGAATAATCCGTGATCAATGTATTATCTTCTGTAACTAATTCCCTTAAAGGTCTAAGTTCAATATGTATTTCGATTTCGTGATA
>ENA-OQVM01005098-OQVM01005098.1-marine-metagenome-genome-assembly--contig:-NODE-5098-length-12847-cov-2.966562_pt1 | contig 12847 bp, 11 predicted proteins | sample MGYA00237776_ERZ505498 | MGnify/ENA primary metagenome ERZ505498 (study PRJEB26159, sample SAMN06265151) | marine metagenome | isolation source: Helgoland LTER site | place: Germany:Helgoland, sampling... | reverse complement strand
AGTTATAGTATATGAAAAACATGAAAAAATGCCCCCCTGGCGTGATTTGCCTCGAGAACGCCACCCTGGCATTTATCGTTCTCTCTTTAGTAGCAATTGCTCTCTTCATATGGAACAGTCAACGGAAGGACATGACGAGCAACGGAGGATCGCTGAACCAAACATTTATGATTGGCGAGAGTCCCCAGCAATCCCAAGATCAGGGAGGGTTCTACGGGGGCGGCGGCGATATTCGTCTGCGACCCAATGTAGCATACAACAACGCTCCACGCGACGTGCTTCTCAACCCCTACGCCCCTCCTTTGCGCGACGAGCGGTATATGGTGGCGGACAACACGCCGCGTGGCGGAGTTCCGATTAACGTGGCAACCAGCATCGATGCGGTGGACACGGAATACAGGCAGGTGGGGCTGCTGACGCCCATGAAAGGCGAGACAGAAGGCAAAATGCTTCCCCTGATGGGACGCCCGTTGTTTGTCTCGCGGGACAAGTGGCAGTATTATACCATGAGCGAACAGCGAAACAGCATCAAGTTGCCCATTTCGCGCAACGGTCGCAGTGCCACCACCGAATACGGAGTGGACAAATTGTTCAACGGCGACACCGTATATGTAGAAGGATACAACCAGCCGTTCAAGATCACGACCTACGACAACGACGTGATGCGGTATATCCCGTTTATTTGAACGTAACCGAATATATGAATGCGATCGTGTGACGCGAAGCCTACATTATCACAAGTAACTGGTTGGCTACTTGTGATGCAAATTACACATTTCCTTTTCGGGTGGTTTTGTTCTTTCCGATTTTCATTTTTAGTTTACGCGTTCCATTCCGGGGTTTCCCGCCCTTCATCTGAATGGCGGCGGTCATAGCGGGTAACGCCGCGGCGGCGTCCTGGTTTTCGGTGTCTTTGGACCCGCTCATAGACTCGAGTTTTCGCATTATCTTGTCGGAAATTCTGTCCGCCATCTGGTTGGTGATGACGCTGATGCTCTTTTCAAACGGTCCAGTGAGACCATCCTCTTGTGTCCCGACAGTCTCTTGGACGGCTTCTTCGAACTCCTCGCGGGTCGCTTTTTCTTCGGGGGTTTCGTCCTCGGCAAACTTGCCCTCTGGTTGTTCTGGTTGTTCTTCCTCGCCTTCCGCCTCCACAACTGCCTCTTCCCCAGTCTTGGCTTCCTCGCCTTCCGCCTCCACAACTGCCTCTTCTCCAGTCTTGGCTTCCTCGCCTTCCGCCTCCACAACTGCCTCTTCTCCAGTCTTGGCTTCCTCTTCTCCGGTCTTGGTGTCTTCTCCTTCCACCGCTGCGACTTCGGGCGTGGGTTCTGTTGCGAGAACGGTGGCTCCATCAACGATTGTTTCGCTCGTCTCGTCGCCTGGAGGCGGAATGACATCCGCTATTTTTGCCCCGTCATCCTGCGTAGTTGCTTCTCCCGTATCGGTTCCGAGTTCCTCTACATCCAGCTTGACCGGGGATTCCTCTACTTCTTTCGGGGGGTCGACGGATGCCTGTGGAACAGTGTCTTCGCCGATGACAGGCTCGTCTATTGGTTTGATTTCTTCCTGGACGGTAAGCACAGATTCGTCCTTGTTTGGTGTTTCTTCTTCTATAGTCACACTCGAACTGTTTTCGGGTTTCATAGGAGGCGGGGGAGGAGCAACGCGTTTCATTTTCACAGGCGGACCGTCGTCAATGGCATTGGGTGCGGAAGTATCCAACAACTTATCTATCATTTGTTCGCGCACACCATCTGCTTGATCTTCGGGCAGTCCAGACTCTATATTCGTCGCGTCCATGTCCTTATCCTTATTCTTATCCTTATCCTTATGATGTCTGTGGTGTTTTCTCGTTCCGTCCTTGTTCCTGCTGTGTTTGTGGTGTTTTCTCGTTCCGTCCTTGTTCCTGCTGTGTTTGTGGTGTTTGCTGTGTTTTTTCGTCCCGTCCTTATGCTTGCGGTGCTTGGATCTGTGTTTTTTCTTGTCCGTGGCACCTCCCTCTTGGTCATTGATAACATCATAGCTGGACCCACCAATGTGTATCTTTTTCACAGACGATCGGTGTAAGTTTAGCGGCTTCTGTCTTTTTCTAAAGCTCTTGTTGAGCTTGAGCTCTGGCTTATGTTTTCTTCGTCTCTTCATACTTTGTTTTTTCTGCCTCAGCATCTTCGGCAATTTTCCTTTTGATAGTTTCATGTCTATATAAATAAAACGATATTTTTATTTATCTAGTTATATAAATAGATATGTCCAAAACGCCTAACTTAAATTTTTCCAAAAGCACAATCCAAGGAGAATGTGGAAATGTACAAAAAAACAAGACCAAGAGCTGCGAGCTAAATTTCGACTTTAAAAAGATACCGGCGGTTGCGATGAGGCTTCATAGAAGATACAGTGTGTATTCCGGCATCGTTCAGCTTCGTCCCGAGGACACAACCGAGCCTCAAGTAGAGTATAACAACTACAAGGGGAAGGTATCGTCCATACGTATCGACACAGGCATGTACACCGAAGTGAACGGGGTTGTGCCCGATGCGATGTTTTCGGTGGTGGCAAGTTTGACAGATCCCACCAACAAGGGGGGAATGATCAGCGTTTTCATGTCGCTGCCGATTACCTACTCTACCGACGTAACCCCGGCAGGACAACAGTTAAAAAATTTGGTGAATGGGATGAAGAGAGAAGGGTTTGGACGCAACACGACAGACTTAGGCATGACCTTGGATATGAATGGAATTTTTCCGAGCCAGAAACCGTTTTACCGTATGTTTGATAAAAAAAGACAGAACAATAACACCATTGTGTTTGAGATGGCAGATAGTATCCCCGCTTCAGGAGATACCCTGTTAAGTCTCCACAAGATTCTTCTTGGATCAAAAGCATCAAAGTATACGAATTACGAACAAATACAGGCTGAGAGAAACCTTGCTGTTAAAAAAGACGGAACAAAGATGAAAAAATCTCCCAATACGGTGATTAGTTATAACTCCCAGGGTGCGAATTTACTCGTCAGAGGGGATGACGGAAAACCGATTGGAGCGAGAGCCATGAACAACCGCGGTGGCGTGCGTGGAAAGGGAAACGACTACGTAGGCGGCGACGGAGGTGATATATACATCGACTGTCAGCCGGTCAACACTGACGAAGAAGAAGCGAATGTGAAAATGAAAGGCTACAAGCTCCAGTCTGACTTTGACCTATTCAGTCGCGAGAAAATCAAGAAGTTCTTCTTAAACCCGTGGGTTCAGGGGTTCATTCTGTTTCTGGTCATGTTGCTGCTTTTCTACGTGACCAAGATGTTGATGGCCAAGGGGAAAACCGCTGGCAAGGCAAAGCTGGAGGTGTCTGGCGGTTAGATGTAGTGAGAAGACAACGAATGTCCGCGAATATATGTATTTGAACAAATACATATATCAGTCTGTAATCAGAGAGAACTAAAGAGTAGGGTGCACAAACACTTAGACGAACATCTGTGAAACCATGGAGGCGTCATGGTCGTCTTCCAGAACAGGTTTGTAGGAGGCGGGAGGGAGGGACGAGGTCTGATTCACGGTGCGAATCTTCACCATCTCCTGTTCTAAAGTATAGGGGAACTGATTATAGGCATTGAACTCGGACATCTTGTTCTTCTCGGACGGCAAGTACTTGGCTATCGCGTCGGATCCGGTGGCTTCAGAAGAGCGACGTATGATATCGATGGCGACGAGCAGACCAAGGACCCCGATAATGGGGTTGGACGAAACGAAGAGAAGGAACACGATGGCGAAGACGGATACTTGTCCAACGAGTGTATCCAGATGCTCGGCGATGCTTTCGGGAATAGGATACCCTAAAACAAAATACACAATGAAAAGTGCACCCAACACAACCTCTTGGGTGGACATCTTGAATGTTTTGGCATTGATCTTAAGGAAACCCATATACCATATTGTTAGATTTTAATATTACAAACAACATAAATATATGGCGATAGATATGTTAGGAACTTCTCCAAGCCAATCTAATCCAGCGAAACATGAATACATATATTGGCCAGAAAGGATACAGTATTTTGAAAAAGGAACTTACGAACGAACAGATAGCGACGCTTAAGGCTGAGCTTTTTGTGCGCCCCTATACCCCTGGTGCCCCCGTAAACAACGCGACCGGGTTCAAGGTATACAGAGAATCGGTGAGCAAATATTACGTGCCGCGCTACTTCGGCGAAGCCACCTTTGGAAAGGCGAAGGAACACAAAATAAGCGGCGGCGACGACATCGAACTCGACTTCAAGGGCCAACTGCGCGACAACCAGTGGACCCCCGTGAATTCTTATATCGACAAGGTGACCAAAGAAGGCGACGGAGGATGTGGACTGCTTGACCTTCCATGCGGGTTCGGCAAGACCAGTTTGTCTCTGTATATCTTGTCCAAGCTAAAGAAGAAGACGCTGGTGCTGGTCCACAAAGAGTTCCTGTTCAACCAGTGGATCGAACGCATCCAGCAGTTCCTGCCTGACGCACGCATCGGCAAGATACAGGGTCCCGTAATCGACATCGAGGACAAGGACATCGTGCTGGGCATGATCCAGTCCATCAGCATGAAGGACTACGATCCGTCGGTGTTTGCCAGTTTTGGACTCACCATCATCGACGAGGTACACCATATTTCCAGCGAGGTGTTTTCAAACACGCTCTTCAAACTGGTCACCAAATACATGCTGGGACTCTCTGCAACCATGAATCGCAAGGACGGCACCACCAAAGTCTTCAAGATGTTCTTGGGTGACGTGGTGTTCAAGGAGACCACACAACAGGACCACGCAGTGGTGGTGAGATCGCTGGAGTATGTGTGCAACGACGATGAGTTTAACGAGACGGTATACGATTTCCGCGGAAACCCGCAGTTCAGCACCATGATCACCAAACTGTGTGCCTACAACCGCCGCAGCGAGTTTATCTTGCGGGTATTGGTGGACATGTTGAAGGAGAATCCCGGTCAGCAGGTAATGATACTGGCCCACAACAAGTCTTTGCTGAAATATCTGTATGACGCGGTGTCTTCGCGCGAGATCGCCACGGTAGGGTATTATGTTGGTGGAATGAAAGAGGCTGCGTTGAAAGAGAGCGAGACAAAGAAGGTGATTATCGCCACGTATGCCATGGCCGCTGAAGGTCTGGACATCAAGACGCTCACTACGCTGATTATGGCTACGCCCAAAACGGACATCGAACAGTCGGTCGGCAGAATTCTGCGCGAAAAACACAGCTCGCCCGTTGTCGTGGACATCGTGGACAAGCACGACATCTTCCAGAAGCAGTGGTATAAGCGAAAGGCATTCTACGCCAAAAAAGGATACGTTATGATACGTGCGACAAGTGACACCTATACTCCCGACACGTCCACTTGGAACGTGGTGAAGAAGCCGGGAAAAAAGCAGGGAGCAAATGCCAAGGAAGACGACGTCGGTGGCGGAAGTATCTTGAAAGGGACCTGTTTCATCAAACTGTAACAGGTTAGCGACTTTATGGTACACATAATTCATATAGGTTAAAATGGGGACTCGTATACTACGAATAGTGATTAACAAAATATTTCCTCTCTTGCGGAGTCATCATACCGAGCAGCAGCCGATTGATTCTCTCAATGCGACGAGTATCGTTTCCGCCGTAATTCAATCGTAGGAACAATCTGTAAATATCCTCATCGTTGTAGTTCTTGTGGGTGTGGTATCTATGAAGGATGTGCATGTAGTTCGGAGTGGTTGTTTCATTAGAACCATCTAACACCCGGTTGTTCATGAAATACATCAGGTCGTTGTATAATGTTACGGGCTTGTGTTCCGTTGCGTATTTTTCCTCGATTTCATCGTCGATTCGACAAAAAGAGCGAATGTCCGCAAGCAATTTGGTGTCCTGGTGCTGGTATAAAAGCGGATACACATGCTCCACCATGACAGTGTCTCCAAATTTGTCCGCAAAGAAGTCAAATGCTGTTTTTTTAGACATCTGTATTTATCTGTACTTCTATACTTCTATCTAAGAAGATATCCTCATAATATCTGGGGTTTTCTTTTACAAGAGTATATAAATGGGCGGACTGCGCACTATCGTGATGATATACCTTGACAAATTTGTCTGGTATCTGTTTCGTCTTACCTTATGAGATATATTATTTATAAGGTAATACTGTAATACTATAATACTGTTTCAGATTAGTTCAGTTAAGTTGGATTGGGGTATTCGCCGACCTGTATCATTTTATCGTATTCTTTTTCGTAATTCTGGTCGGAATGTAAGTTCACCAGTTTCTCAAGGGGAGTGCCTTTTACGATAATGTCGCGACAAAGCATTTCCATAATCCATTTGTTTCGGTCCAGTTCATGAATAAGGTCTCGCGTGGACTGATACATATAAGACGTCTCTTTTCGCTTCATGAAGAAAAGCAGCGGCTTGTACAAGGTCTGGTTATCGATGACTCGGTTGATTATTTTTTGATTTTCTTGACATAATCGGTCGACGCAATAGTTTGACAGGACCGCGCTTACCTTATACTGCTTGTGGTACCACCGAACCGAGTGGGCCAGATATAGGTTTGACAATATATCAGCCATGTCTGCCGAGAGCATTTGCTGAGCCTTGATTGCACCACCATGTAGCGCTATAAAATTCGCCAAATTGGCAAAGTCGCGCGTTTGGCGCACAAGTGGTTCGGCGCACGTCATAGCAACAAGCGAGTTCTTGTAGCATATGGCGGTGTGTTTGAGTATATTCGCAAACGCCGTGTTGAATTTCGTATTGTCGTTTTCAAGGATAGATTCCAGAACCGGGAATATATGCGGATGGCTTTTATTGAGGCCTTGTCCAAATACGATAAGATTTCTGGTGAGCGTGTTGCTTCCTTCCACAGTAATGCCTATCGGCGCAGCCTTATAGAATTTCTCCAAAAAATTATTTTCTCCGAGACAAATCGCGCTGCCCGCATGAATGTCCATAGCGTGGTTCAATACTTCACGGGCCCGGTCGGTTGTTTGCTGCTTCATAATGGCGGATATAACTGCGGGTTTTTCCCCTCTATCCAGAAGATTGTTGGTCATCTCCACACTCGCGTTAATGATCCATGTATGGTAGGCCATGTCCGCTATTTTCTGCTGGACCCCCTCCATTTTCAGAATAGGCATCTTGAACTGTTTGCGGTGGGAAGCATAGTTGTATATCCCAACCATCGCCACGTTGGAAGAAGCCTTTGCGGTAGCCGGAAGACAAATCCCGCGACCGGCCGCCAGACACTCCATTAACATTTTCCACCCGTTTCCTATGTTCGCTTCGCCCCCGATTACATCCTCTATATGTATACGAATGGTTCCTTTGAGCGTTCCATTTGGAAACCCCACATCAAGCGGATTGTGATGAGTGAGTTGTTCCAACCCAGGGTGGCCTTTTTCAAGTAGCGCAACCGTGACGCCCTCTTTTCCTTCACAAAGAATATTGTCTGGATCCGTTACTTTAATTGCCACGCCTATTAAATTGGCAACGGGTGCCAACGTGATATATCGTTTGTTGATCGTAACCTCGATGATTTTTCGTCCATGTTCATCCAGCTTCAAGACACCCTCGTCGATTGTTCCGGTTGCGTCCGAACCGTTCGTAGGTCCAGTGAGTCCAAAACAGGGGACCATTGAACCATGCGCAAGTTTGGGGAGGTAATACTCTTGTTGTTCCTCCGTACCATATTGCTGGAGCAGTTCGGCGGGACCCAGCGAATTGGGGACCATGACAGCAATTCCAAGAGCAGGATTGACAGAGGAAATTTTTGTTAGCACCGACGACAATTCGCTTACAGACAAGTGTGTACCGTCGTATTTTCTTTCGATAATGAATGAAAAAAACTTTTGTTCTCCCATATAGTCAAAAATCTCTTGATATGGTGCGTCCGGGTAAATTTTCTGTATGTGTCCATACTTGTCAAGCAAGGCACGTATTTTGTCTTCTGGAAATATGCTCTCCTTGTGTAGTCTACGAGGATACTTTACCGAACCCTTGAAGATGTCGCGATCGATAGACGTGGTTCCGCTTCGAAGCGCGATCAGTTCTGTTTCTGAAACACGCGGAATCAGCTTCTTGACAGCGTCAAAAGCGAATCTACGCATTGACAATATACTATAAATAGCAAATAATTAGCCGACATTTCGCTAATTCATCGGTATCATGGATCTAAAATTGTTAACGTATTATCCATTTTTATGTATACATTTATACCGTTGGACGTTTAAGATCGCACAAGATATAATAAAAATATATAAAGATATTTTTACTATATAGAATATTAGTATGAAGAACGAAGAACCGAAATTATGTGTGAATATGGATTGTGAAAGATATCCACCTGACTGGGATTTTGAAGAAGACACCGAAGAAAATTATGAAGATGGACGACAATGGGTAAAATGTAGTTTATGTGATGGATATTTTAATGATGATGGAGCAGGAGATATTTTATATGTACAAGAAGAGCCAAATAATCAAGAAGCAGAATGTAGTCTTTGCGGAAAAAGTGAGGATATAGTTCAAATGAAAGGGACTGGTGAATATCTTTGCGGAAATGCTTGCGATGAAAGCGATGAAGATGAAGATGAAGATGGAGAAAATTAGATATTTATGTTCGTATTTTTGTGCGAACCTAAATATTCAACGGTATATACCTCTATGTCACACAGAACAATTATTTCCGCATCAATCGGTATACCATATACACCCCAAGTGCCGCCAAACATACGTAGTATGCTTGGACAACCATATCATCAGGTAGGTCCAATACCTCGGCGTTCGTGACCACGTCACCGTCGTCATCTATATTCTGAAACCCCAGTAGTCCCTTGTTCAGATACTCAATGTCGTTCAGGGTCATGTAGTGCGTTTCCCGCGACTTTCTGTTATTCGAATCAATGACCTCCAGCGTTATCCGTTGGCAGTCTGGTGTTGTTGCGTCCGCAAACGCTCCCATAATTCTGAAAGGGTTAATAGCTTGAAGACCAGTGGTGGTCCCCTTGATGAGTCCTGCCATCGGAGGTTTGGGGACGTTGTTGATATAAATGGAGCGGGGAACGTCCTTCCCTTTGTTCTTGCAAAGCATGGCGGTTTTCATAAAAAACTTGTTGCCTAAAGGACCATTCACCTTGGACGCCCTTCCACCGCCCTCAATGAGCACTTTCATGTAGCCGACAATTCCGCGCACATCCTTTTCGAGAGTTGCTAAATCGCCGCGGTCGCTCATACCCATCTCGCCGGTAGTTCTAATCTGTTTTTTGTAATCGTATGGCTCGCCTAATATGTTTCGCGACAGCTGGGCCGCGTTGTTCTTGGATTGTTGAATGATATTGCTCATGGCTGATATATACTATGGATATTTTATGTATTTACATTTGGGTATTATTGAATACAGACTATGTCTGTGTAAAATCGGGAGCCTCGGGAACGCTTTCGACACTATTTTGTTGCTGATTCATCGCATTGTCTGTTAATCCTTGAACATCACTTTCCAAAATCGCTAAGCGGGTCAAAATATCGCTTGGCTGACCCTGGCTATTTTGAATCAATGGCTTGTATTGGGTATCCAGCGTAGCTTTCAAGTTTACAATCTCGTCGTGGTTTCGAAGAGCCATGTCCGAGACATCAAACCCCTCTCTCGACTCGTGGAAAAGTATTTGGTAAATGAGCAAACCAGAAAAAAATAGTATAAGGAGATATTCGATCATATATATTCGAGATACTTTATTTTCTATCATAATAATATATACCATGTCTTCAGCATATTATCCATTGGGTATGCGGCCATCACCCGCATCAGGTTATAACCACAACAGTTCTTTGTCAAATCAATACATATCCTGGAAAGGAGAAGGGTTATCGGAAACGCCGGTAGGTGTCACTGCTGGCACGATCCGTCCTCTCACAAACAAGGATTATGGAAACGTATTCAAAGGAGCTTTCGGTAAACCAAGACCGATCAAGCATTACAGAAAGGGTGTTACTCCATACATTGTTATGTCAGATATAACTTCTGGCACAACATTCAAGACCACCGACTTGAATAGAAATATCAATAGGAGTGTTATTTCCTCCACATCTGGATCTTTAGTGAAACAGATGATAGACACTCCAGGTAGTTTCAGTGTGAAAAGGAACACATTCTATCCTACCAAACAAACCTGTAAGGGAATATGTGTATCTGCCGACCTATACCCTAATTTGCCGTATCTAACAGAAAACCCCACACCCGAAACGACCAAACCGTCATTCTGCTGTAACGAAGAGAGAAAGGCTCTAAGACGGTGTCGTCCCGCATCAACCAATCTCAAGAAAAATTATTACACAACACACACCCAGTATATGGAAAACCGATGCCAGACATACCAACAACGCATATTCAATTTTGTGGAACCCGAGGCTAAAGCAGAGGCAGCTGCGGCTGGAAAACCAGGAGCGCCTGGAATGTCCAGTTTGTATGTCGCCAATTGTTATCCTAACGGCGAAATCGACACTACAAGTCAGTCTGCGATTGTGGACAATATTTTGATGCTGTTTAACGAAAACGGTCTTCCTTCGCCCACGGACATTACCACATTCGCCGAGTTGATTCAGCTCATCCAAGGCACGAGCGAACCCGATAAACAGAAAATGGTGGAAATATACGACTCTATTGTGACGAACCCTTACTCTGGCATGCCTATTACTGGTCCGTCCAACCCCAGATCATGCAAGGTTGTAGTATACAAACCAAATAACTACCAGTTTGCCACAGAAGGAGCTGTGTCAAGTAGCACTCTTAACCTGGCACGCAATGTCAATACGATTGATACGAATCTGGCAAGATTGTCTCGGAACAAGTTGGTGTTTAAAAATAAAACTCCTCAGTGTAATCCCATTTACTTCTTCAAAAACGGAGACCACACATCGTGTGCGAGCACAAAAAAGAAGTAGATAATGACATATTAGCGAACGCGATATATGTAACACATGTACATGTAAAATACAAAATAAAAATACAATCTACATGTGTTATTCCTACCTACCTACCTACATACTATTTACATCGTTAGTGCCTAATTTTCAGTAATGAACCGAGGGGCGACGTTCATGGTAGTGAGTTCCTGCATCATCAGCTTACACGCGTAAGGAATCTTCACAAACGAGAAGTCTGACCTGTTACCACATGTATTACATAGATGAATATGAAGTTTGTTGTTGTAAGATGCAATCATGCCGCATTTTTTACACACGTTTACCTGATATTTGTCTGATACATCATACAATCGCTCTTTTGTGAATCGCGCCGCACCATGTGAAATCATACAGTCTCTTTCCATCTCACCAAAACGCAGACCTCCGTCACGCGACCTGCCCTCGGCAGGTTGACGAGTAAGGTTCACCATAGGCCCAATCGACCGGCTGTGAACCTTGTCGTTCACCATGTGCTTCAAACGCTGGTAGAAGACGGGTCCAATAAACGTGCTTGTCTCAAACTGTTCGCCAGTGAGTCCATTATACATGATCTCGTTTCCGTTGCTCTCGAACCCTACCTTCTGAAGCTCCTTGGAAATATCGTTCACGTGGAAATCCCCGAAGGAGGTTCCGTCTCCAAATAATCCAAGCGCAATAAGAGTCTTTCCAAGAAGCGTCTCTTTCAAGTGTCCAATGGTCATGCGAGACGGAATAGCATGGGGATTGATGATAATGTCCGGCTTCACCCCATCTTTGGTAAATGGCATATCTTCTTCGGGGATAATGTTTCCAACCGTTCCCTTCTGTCCATGTCTGGAAGAGAACTTGTCACCAATCACCGGTTTTCTGATAGTGCGTAGTTTTACCTTAGCGAAGTTGTAACCGTCTCCGTTTCGGTCGATGTAATTTTTATCGATATATGTCTCCTCTGCGGTTCGGTGGATGCGACTCTGGTCTTCATACTTAATCAGTTTGGTGTGGTCATTTCTGTTCTCCTTGATAGGAGTCATTTTGGCAATGATAATATCTCTGTTTTCAACCAGCGTGTTTTCGGGAATCACCCCCTTGCTGTTCACCTTGTCGTAGTTGCCAAACTTCATCCCCTTGGTCTTCGTTCGGTCGGGTTTGCATCGAATCTCTTCGTCGCCGTTGATTTTCTGCTTGTCTTCATCCTTTTCAGTATGATAAATGGTGGCGATGAACAGACCTCTGTCGAGTGAAGCCTTGTTGACAAGGATAGAGTCCTCTTGGTTGTATCCCGTATGCGTCATGATGGCGACAATCACGTTTGTGCCCGAAGGAATCTTGTTCAACTGAATCATGTTCATCATTCGTGTGTCCACCAAGGGTCTGGTGGGATAGTTCAGCACATAGGCTGTCTTGTCCATTCGCAGATTGTAATTGGAAGTGTATACCCCCATGGCCTGTTTTCCCTGGGCACACTGGTAACAGTTTCTGGGCGACTGATTGTGGTCAGGAAACGGAATACAAGATGCAAGAACGCCGAAGATGGTGCTGGGGTGAATCTCCATGTGCGTATATTTGAATATCTGTGATGGGTCTTTGATATCGACAATGTCCTTGGGGGTTGTCGCAATAAGCGACCACGACTGTTCCTCTGGATCAATGTACTCAATCACCGAGTCCTCGATATTTGCGTTGGTCAGCAGGTCCTCCCACACCAGTTTCCTTTCCTTGAGACTCTTGAGAGTCCCGTTGTTTATAATCAATTTATTGTCGCGAACACGTAGAACAGGACGCAGAAGACGACCGCTATCATTGCACACACGCAATTCCTTGAATTTGTAGTCGAATACAATCGATGTGTAAATGTTGATGATGCCCGTATATTTCATGTTTTTTAACTT
>ENA-OQVM01005097-OQVM01005097.1-marine-metagenome-genome-assembly--contig:-NODE-5097-length-12847-cov-18.213547_pt1 | contig 12847 bp, 10 predicted proteins | sample MGYA00237776_ERZ505498 | MGnify/ENA primary metagenome ERZ505498 (study PRJEB26159, sample SAMN06265151) | marine metagenome | isolation source: Helgoland LTER site | place: Germany:Helgoland, sampling... | reverse complement strand
TCACAATTAGAAGATTCATTAGGAGTATATTTGCTCAAAATTGAAGATGTGCTATCTCCCAATCAAACAGCACCTTTACAATATATTAAGCCTATTATTAAAGAAATTATTTTAAATAAAAGAACGCTAGAACTTATAAAGGAACTAGAAAAAGACATTACTAAAGATGCTGTTAAAAACAAAAATTTTGAAGTGTATACCCAAAAATAGTATTGCAATACTTTTGTTGCTGTGTGCTCAAACCTTTATGGTTGCTCAAGAGGTGATTGCTGTAGATAGTACGGGAGTTGCCAGAGAAAATCCATTGCTAGAAGTTGCTAGTGCTCCAAAACAAAGTGATTCTATCTTACCTTTTAAACGCTACAAGGCAGAGGGAGTCTCTGCGGTTATTGGAGGCTATGTAGTTTTGGACAGTGATATAGATAAGAGTTATCTAGAATTTAAACAAAATGGAGTCTCTGTTGAGGAGATAACCAGGTGTGAGCTTCTAGGTAAGTTAATGGAAGATAAGTTATACCTCCACCAAGCAAAACAGGATAGTATTATGATCTCTGACGCAGAGATAAACCCGCAAGTGGATCAACTTGTGCAATACATGGTTGGCCAACTTGGGAGCGAAGAAAAAGTAGTTGCATATTACCGTAAAGACAATTTATTACAGCTTAAAAACGATTTGCTGAAAGCCAAAAGAGAGATAGAGCTGGCAAAACGCATGCAGGCTAAAGTGGTAGAAGTGGTTGAGGTTACTCCAGAAGAAATATCTGTTTTTTTTAATAGTATACCCCAGGATGAGCGTCCAGTGTTTAGTGCAGAGGTTGAGGTGGCTCAAATTGTTGTGGAACCTAAATTTTCTAAACAAGCCCTTCAAGGAGTTATAGACAGACTTAATGAATTAAGAGAAGACATCGTAGAGGGAGGTTCTAGTTTTGCGACAAAAGCCGTTTTGTATTCTAAGGATGGGGCTGCCTCAAGAGGTGGTTTACTGCCAAGTATGCGCAGAGGTGATCCTTACTCTAAGATTTTTAAAGATGTTGCTTTTTCTTTATTAGAGGGTGAAGTGAGTGAGCCGTTTGAGTCAGAATTTGGTTTTCATATCCTTAAGGTAGATAAAATTCGTGGGCAAGAAATAGATGTGCGCCACATCATTTTATTTCCAGAATTAACCAATGATGCTATAGACCAGGCAAAAGACCGAATTGAAAAAATTAGAACCAGTATTATTAATGACAGTATATCCTTTGGTAGAGCTGCTCGTCTATACTCTGATGATAGTAATACAAGTAACAACGGTGGGCAGTTAGTAAATCCTACAAATCAAGATACGCGTTTTGATTTAACAAAGATGGATCCAACCCTTAGTGCTCAAGTATACAATCTAGCCAAAAATGAAGTATCAAAAATATTTGTTGACCAAGATAGAACTGGTAAAAAGACCTATAAGTTTTTGACCGTAACAAACAAATATGAGGAGCATCCTGCAGATTTTGTAAAAGACTACGAGAAAATTAAATCTCTTGCACTACGTCAAAAACAAATCAAGACCATTGAGCTGTGGCAAGAGCAAAAAATCAAAGACACCTACATAAATGTAAATAAAGATTACAGAGATTGTGTTTTTGCAAGTGATTGGGTAAAGAAATAAATTTCACTGGCAAACCCGTGAGTTTTTGGTCTTGTTTTTTACTCGAAATTAATTAGGATAAATTTATTTTATAGCATATGTCAGACGTAGCATTAGTGCAGCAACTCGTTACAAGGTATGAAGCCTTGCGCCAAGAAATTAAAAAAGTAATTGTAGGACAGGATGCGGTTGTAGAAGAGGTTTTGCTGTCTGTATTCTCTGGAGGACATGCACTTTTAATTGGTGTTCCAGGACTTGCTAAAACATTACTAGTAAACACAGTTTCTCAGGCTTTGGGTTTAGGGTTTAAGCGTATTCAATTCACCCCAGATTTAATGCCCAGTGATATTCTAGGGTCTGAAATATTAGATGAGTCTCGTAATTTCAAGTTTATAAAAGGGCCTATTTTCTCTAATATTATATTGGCAGACGAAATTAACAGAACACCACCAAAGACTCAGGCGGCACTCCTGGAAGCTATGCAAGAGCGCAGCGTAACGGTTGCAGGACATAATTACAAACTGGATTTACCTTATTTTGTATTGGCTACTCAAAACCCAATAGAGCAGGAAGGAACGTATCCTTTGCCAGAGGCCCAGTTAGACCGTTTTATGTTTGCTATTAATTTAGATTACCCAAGCTTTGCAGAAGAGGTTGAGGTGGTAAAGGCAACGACCTCTGGAACTCCGCAAAAAGTAAACCCACTGTTTACGGCTCAAGAAATTATAGATTTCCAGGAGCTTATACGCCGCATACCTGTGGCAGATAATGTTATAGAATATGCTGTTACACTTGTGGGTAAAACAAGACCAAAGAGCCAAAGTGCTCCAGAGCTTGTGAAAAAATATATAGATTGGGGTGCGGGCCCAAGGGCGTCTCAAAACCTTATTTTGGCTGCCAAAACACATGCTGCATTACAAGGTAATTTCTCTCCAGATATTGCAGATGTGCAAAAAGTAGCGGTGGGTATACTGCGTCACCGTCTGATAAAAAACTACAAGGCAGAAGCAGAAGGACTTTCTATTGAAGCTATAATTACTAGTTTATTGTAGCACAACTGGACTTGTTTTTTACTTAAAAGTATTGTTTTTACTTACTTTCATTATTTTTAAATCGATAATTTTCATACCCTGAAATTATCGATTTCGTTATTTTTAAAGATAATTGTTGCTTATTGTTAAACAATGTGTAATTTAAAATGAATTTCATTGTGTATTTTTAAATAATTCATATTTTTTGTATCTTCGCAGCACTTGTAAATAAAGGGTTTACCGGTACTTATTGTATACATAATTTAAAACCAGATAGTATGGCGTTTGATATAGAAATGATTAAAAAGGTGTATGGGCAAATGGCAGAGCGAATTGACTCTGCGCGCAATGTTGTTGGAAAACCATTAACACTCTCAGAAAAAATATTATACAATCACCTTTGGGATGGCGCTGCCACTTCTGCCTTTACAAGAGGTGAAGACTACGTAGATTTTGCTCCAGACCGTATTGCGTGCCAGGATGCAACAGCTCAAATGGCACTATTGCAGTTTATGCAAGCAGGAAAGCCTAAAGTTGCAGTACCCACTACGGTACATTGTGATCATTTAATCCAAGCAAAGCAAGGAGCCAAAAAAGATTTAAAGCGCGCCAATGAGGTAAGTAATGAAGTGTTTGATTTTTTAGGTTCTGTATCTAATAAATATGGCATTGGTTTTTGGGCACCAGGAGCGGGTATTATACATCAAGTAGTTTTAGAGAATTATGCCTTCCCTGGAGGGATGATGATTGGTACAGATAGCCACACAGTAAACGCTGGTGGACTGGGTATGGTTGCCATTGGAGTAGGTGGAGCAGATGCTGTAGATGTAATGGCAGGTATGGCTTGGGAGCTTAAATTTCCGAAGTTAATAGGAGTACGTTTAACAGGAAAATTATCTGGTTGGACAGCCCCTAAAGATGTTATTTTAAAAGTTGCCGAAATTTTAACTGCCAAAGGTGGTACGGGAGCTATTGTAGAATATTTTGGACCTGGCGCTACCGCGATGTCTTGTACTGGAAAAGGAACTATTTGTAACATGGGTGCAGAAATTGGTGCAACCACCTCTACCTTTGGGTATGACGAATCTATGGAGCGTTACTTGCGTGCTACAGATAGAGCAGATGTTGCAGATGCAGCCAATGAGGTTAAAGAACATTTAACTGCAGACCCGCAGGTATATGCAAACCCAGAGCAGTATTTTGATCAAGTAATAGAAATCAATCTATCTGAGCTAGGACCACTTTTAAACGGCCCTTTTACTCCAGATTTATCTACCTCGGTAGGGGCAGATATGACGGCAAAAGCCATCAAAAACGATTGGCCTCTTGATGTAGAGTGGAGTTTGATTGGATCTTGTACAAATTCATCCTACGAGGATTTATCAAGAGCCGCCTCTATTGCCCAACAAGGACTTGATATGGGGCTTTCTATAAAAGCTGATCTTGGTATTAATCCTGGATCTGAGCTTGTACGTTATACCACAGAGCGTGATGGTATCTTGAGTACCTTTGAAGATTTAGGAGCAAAAATATTTACCAATGCTTGCGGCCCTTGTATTGGGCAATGGGCGCGTTATGATGACCCGAAAAACGCACCAAAAAACAGTATTGTACATTCCTTTAACCGCAACTTTGCAAAGCGCGCGGATGGGAACCCTAATACCCATGCTTTTGTGGCATCACCAGAGCTTACAGCGGCCATTGCTTTTGCTGGACGTCTAGATTTTAACCCATTGACAGATACCCTTACAAATGATAAAGGAGCGCAAGTAAAATTCTCTGAACCAACAGGGTGGGAGTTACCACCAAAAGGATTTGAAGTTGAAGAGAATGGCTACGAGGCTCCATTACCTGACGGATCTGCAGTAGTGGTAAGTGTGAGTGAGAGTAGTGAGCGTTTACAATTGCTTACTCCATTTACACCAATTAAGGATAGCGATCTATCTAACGCAAAGCTTTTAATCAAAGCCTTTGGTAAGTGTACCACAGACCACATCTCTATGGCGGGGCCTTGGCTGCGTTACAGAGGGCATTTAGATAATATTTCTAACAACTGTTTGATTGGAGCTGTAAATGCTTTTGGTAAGAAAACAAACTTTGTAAAAAACCAATTGGATGGTGAGTACGGCGGTGTTCCAGACACGGCAAGAGCCTATAAGGCAGCTGGTGTGATGACTGTGGTAATTGGAGATCATAATTATGGAGAGGGATCTTCAAGAGAGCATGCTGCTATGGAGCCAAGACATCTTGGAGTAGCGGCTGTGATTGTGAAATCTTTTGCGCGTATTCATGAAACAAACCTTAAAAAACAAGGGATGTTGGGTCTAACATTTGCCAATGAGGCAGATTACGATCTTATCCAAGAAGATGACACCTTTAACTTTACAGATATTGCAGATTTTAGCCCAGGAAAGCCATTAACTATTGTCTTAAGTCATGCAGATGGTAGTGAAGATACCATTGTGGTTAATCATACCTATAACGATGCTCAAATAGAGTGGTATCGTAAAGGATCTGCGCTTAATTTAATCAAAGAGCAAAACGGTTAATATTTAAATAACCTATTAAAAAAGCTTCCATTTTCATGGAAGCTTTTTTTGGCTTAAGATTATCTGCTAATATGTAATTGTTGGTAGGTAACCTCATCTGCTGTATGAATATGCAGGAAATAAGTACCAGGAGGTATGTCTTGGGTAAAGACTGTTTTTTCTACACTACTAGTTGAGCCTTGATACATTATATTAGAAAACTCATCATAGATATAAATATAGAACGTGCCTTCACCGTGCTCTCTAAAGTCTAGCTTAAAGGACACATTAGCTGAGTTTGGATAGGGAACTATTTCTAGTGGGTCTAAACAAGTGTTGCATGGGCCAGAGTTGTATTGTGTTATTTCTAACCACGAATAGTTTCCCTCTCCGCAGCTATTCTCTGCCCAAACAAGCATCTCTCCCTCATATCCAGCATTTCCAGAAAACACATTGTTGTTTGTGATTGTATTTGTTGGGTTCATTTGCCATGATTGGCTTGTACCATCAATATATGGAACAACATCATTTTGCGTATCAAAGGGCTCTGGAAGTGACCATATATAATTTTCTGCTCCTTGAGCTGGCCCAACACTATAATTGTTAAAAGAACCAAAATGTACATCCTCTAGCCCTAAAATAGCTCCAGGGTTATCTGGTTTTCCAATCCATAGCTCTTTGTTTATTTGATGGTCTTCATAAATGGCTTTAATCCAGGCCTGATTATTATATGTTTGATTAGTATTTGTTGACCTAACTGTGATAGACTGCTCATCTGAGGTTATGATTTGTAAGGATGCAGACACTTGCCATTGCTTAACATCTGTACTGGCGCATAGGTCAAAATCATAGGTTACAATGTCATTAACACAAATAATACTTGGCCCATTTAAACTAGCTTCTTGGTTATAGACACTCGCAGGTAATGGATCTTGATCTAGCTCTGCAAACATCCAAGCTACACTTGTTGGTGTGAAAGAAGTATGACCTTGATTGTTTTTTGGTCCATAATAGTTGTCAAAGGGTATTTCATTTGTACACACTAAATCTCGATCTAGGTTTTGTGTCCAATTAAAATCTGGATTTATAAAACCCAATGAACTGATCGTTGGTATAAAAGAATGAACTTGTTCATTTGTGTTTATGTCAATGTAAGCTCCTCCAAGGACATCAGAGATTACCCCTATTAATGTGCCTGACCCAACAGGGTCTGTACCTTCTATAGGATTTGCAAGTTGGTTATATCCATTAAAATACCCTCCTGCAACATTATCCATACTTCCTCTACTATTATTGTTTGCTACAAACTTACTATCATCATCAAAAAAGTTTTTATACCTAGATATCTTTGCGTTTTCTCCAAAAGATGGCATTGTGAAACTCTCAAGACTACCAACGTGTATATTCCAGCAATTATTTTGAAATGGCCAAGGGGCGCATATCCTTTGATAGGCTCTTACATTTAGGGCTATTTGCCCATCATCAACAAAAGACCCAACGTTTTGTTCACTTGGGCTATCAAAATTTTTAACCCCTTGAAGTGATCCATTCACTAAAGCCACACTTCTAGTGTTTTGTGGGTATCCATTACTTCCAGTGAGTCCATTAGTAAACAAGTTGTCATAATACTGTATATAAAATGGATGGCCTCTTGTTTGAGAAAATCCTTGAGAGATGGTTCTGCCATTTAATAATTCTTGGTGCACGTTACTGGTGTTCCAACCTCCCAACTGTTCTATAAGTTGTTGTTTTGCCGCGGCAGAACCTAAGTGATTGTTCACAAAATCTTGCGCAAGTGCGTTGTCTGACATCACTTGTCTAACCAGAGTTTGCAGGCCTATTGGTATGTTGGCTCCTAGGTGTGGGCTATCAATACTGACCCATAATCTAGTGTTGTGTTCTATGTTGTTTGCTTCCATATATGCTAGGGCATATCTTGAAATTTGTCCTCCCATGCTAGGTCCTACAATAATTAACTGCTGTTCACTATTGTTTTGCTCAAGAAGTTGATTGATGTGCTGGTATAGTGTTACGTGTGTTAATGCATTACGTTCTATGTAATCTGCTCCGCCATCTATCTCAATACCCTCACTAGAGGTATATATTGGATGATTTACAATAACAACATCATATCCCTTTGTGTTGAGTTCTTCGATTAATTTTCTAGGATTTCCGTTGTCATCTATATATTCCATCATTTCGTTTATGGATCTATGTTTATCAGGATCTTGATTTGTATCTGCATCTAGTATTTTTCTTTTATCTCCTGGGTCAAAGCCGTCTATAATTATAATTGGCTTGGTTAGTGTGGCAGATGCGGCATTTGATCTGAAAAATATTCTGTAATCTAATTTGCCTGTAATGGGTATGTCTTCTGGCTCATAGCCTGTAAATGGATAACTAGATTCAAACCCTTCAACATCTTCAATAAAATTTGAAATAGGTGGGCTTGTTGCAAACCCACTAATGTATATTGACCCAAGGGTTGTTATTGACGTTCCGTCAGCCATTGTTGCTTGGGCCTCAAGGTTTTTAGTTCCTTGCGTGTCATAGGTTATAGTAACCTGGGGGAGTATGACAACTCCATTTTCTATGACTTGATGAATTTGGTTATTTCCAAAATTTATAGCCATATCAGTGATGTTTTTGTTTTGTGTGCTTTGGAAAATAAACGCCTCATTTATATTATAGACAATAGTAGCTCCTTTTGCATTTGCTTTTAAAGGAGAAAAAACAAAAACATGATTTTCTAGAAATGCATCTTTATCATTGCTTATTTTTTCAAATTTCAGAGACTCTATGGTTAACCCGCCTTGATTTTCATCCTGTTGGTTATAGTTTAGTTTATGAAATGAAACATTTAAAATGCCAAGATCAACCTCACTAACAATGCTATGATGCGTTGTGAGTTGTTCTAGTTGGAAAGGGTCTATAAATAATTCCTGTAAAGAGGCATTATGTAGCTCAAGTAAGGCCTGCCTGAAATGATTTTTATCTGAGGTATTATGAAGTTCATTAAAATTGTGTAAAGATGCCCAAGGAACAGTCCTGTCATACAAAATAGCACTAGTAAACTCTGTCTGGTCTATATCAACCAACATGCTGTCAACTTTAGTTTGTAAGGGTGTTTGTGAATTTATTTTTAAAAAAAAGAGCAATAAAATTGCATAAAGAAATAGATTTCTCATAATTTTGAGTTATTAATAAGTGAAACATTCGTGAAATTTTTTATTTATTATGTTAAGGATGTCATGGCTGTGACATCCTTTTTTTTGTGTTCTATGTCATGTCTTTTTGTTTTTTGTGCACCGGGGAGACCGCGATAGTATCGGGTTTTTTTATTGTTTTTATGTAAGGGTTGCCAATGTGTAGCTCGAAGTTAATCTGGATATACCACACGCCACAAGCTGCCTTGTATGTCTTTAAACTCAATAATACCAAAATCATAGTCATACCTAATTTGGTTTATATTTTGAGTAAGAGGGCCAAAGAGATCGTTGGTGTTGCTTTGATCGCTGTTGGAGTTTACAGTGACCACCTTATTGAATTGATGGCCATCTATAGTTAGGGATGTTTTGGGAAGGGTGTTGTAGGGCTCCAAGAAGATATTTGCCGTGTTTTGAGGTTCATCTATGTATGAGAAAACAGGTACATTCCACATCGGAAAATTAAAACCATTGTTGAGTGTATTGCTGTTTTTTGAGAAAATATAGTTTACTGCTGCATGGGGCTGCTCACTTGTATTTTCTAAAATTTCAAAACGTATAATTTTGCTATCATAGTAGTTTTCCAGCAGCCCTTCTCCTCCAGATAATGAACCATCAGAGTAGGAAGCATTTTTGCTTGTCTGATTTGAGAGTACTTTAAAGCGGATGGTTTGTCCCTCATCATTTTGGTAGGTTATTATCTGGTCTGGAACATAGTTGTAGTTTATAATCAAGGCGCTATCCTGGTTATTGAACTGATAGTAAGGTGCGTCTGTTTGTTCTTGATTTAGGCTCATAGAGCAGGAGCAAAGTAGGCTAAAAACAAGTGTTGTAATAATTGTGTTTATAGTGTTTTTCATGGGTGTGGTATTTAATTATTGTATTGCATTGTTATTGTATATCTAACGTTTATTTTAATACGTATATTTTAAGTAGCGCATTGTTATGTTATTGGTTTTTAGTTATCTCCAATTAAGACCATATTAACTGCAACTAGTTTTCTTGGGAAGTTTATAGCATAAAATTAATTTTTTTTTTATGAAAAGCCCCTAATTTTTTATTGTTTCCATGGTAGTACATCTACACATTCATGAATTAACACTCCTAGTGGCTTAAATCCTATTATTGTTTGTAGTGGGTTTCTATCTTTGGTGTCATGATTTATATTACTCTTGCCTCTTTTATGCATCACAAACAAAAGTGTATCTCTTTGAGCTTTGCCTATAGTTTTAAAGTCAAACAATACATAAAAAATGGCCATGGTGTTAAGTGGTCTAATACCTTTCGTTGTTTTTATGTACTTGATAAGGGGTCTAACAGGGCTTTATTAGTTGGTTATTTAAAAGCGGGAGGGTTTAATGTGGGTGTCACCAAAATTAACAACAAGCAAAGTATTGGTAAAGAAACTTCTATTCTTAAGGGTGAAATTAGTAAAGAAAAGCAACTTGTGTACAGTGAGTTTATTTCTTTTTTAAAAGGGAAACGCTACAGTGAAAGCACCCTTAAAGTCTATGGGCATTTTGTGTACTGTTTTTTAAAACACACTGATAATAAACCCCTAGAGTTGCTGGATGAAAATGATGTTAGGTTATTCATAGAAACAAGTGTAGGTATCTTAAATTATGCTGTAAGCACCCACAGGCAAATGGTAAGCGCCTTAAAGCACTTTGCCTATTTTTATCCAGCCTGTGCCATAAATACAGAAGCTATATTTATGCCTAGAAAAGACAGGAAACTTCCAGAGATATTAAGTATCCAGGAGGTTTTAAGTTTGATAGAAGTTACTAAAAACATAAAACACAAAACCATAATTGCGATGTTGTATGGCTCTGGTCTTAGAATAGGGGAGTTGTTGCATTTACAACTTAAAGACTTTGATTTTGACAGAGATCAATTACATATAAGAAATGCTAAAGGCAGAAAAGACAGGTATGCCACCATTGCAAAGAGCTTGCATCCATTATTAAAAAGCTATTACACAAGTTATAAGCCTACCGTCTATTTTATTGAAAACCCCAAGGGGGGCCTCTATAGTGCAGGCTCTGTGCGATCTTTTCTAAAGAAAAGTTGCAGGGCTGCAGGTATCAACAAAAAGGTTACACCACACACACTGCGCCATAGTTATGCAACTCATTTACTTGAACAGGGCACAGATATACGGTATATCCAAGAATTGTTAGGCCATAGTAAGCCAGAAACCACAATGATATACACTCATGTTACCCAAAAAAGTCTCAGAGATATAAAAAGTCCTTTAGATACTTCCCTAAATAATCTATCTTTACGTAATAACAACAACAATACGTCACTTTTATACTGAGCAAGTAACCGTATAACAGCTATAAAGATGATCATATAACACGTTGGCGGTAATTTGAGAAAAACGAAAAACAATATGAATATTAAACAATTAGCATTCGGACTTTTGACAATTGGGCTAATAAGTTGCAATTCGACACCGAATGAAAAAAACACAGAAGAAACAGCAACCTATTCGGACATTAAAATTGTCGGTGCAATGAAAAATGTAATGTGGAAAGGCGAATTAGGAAGTAGCATTGACCTTGACACCATTTCGGACAAAAATGGACTTTATGGACTTGGACCTGTAAGCTATTTAACAGGCGAATTGCTGATTAATAACGGAAAAAGCTACGTATCGAAAGTGACTTCGGACTCGACAATGACCGTTGAAAAAACATTTAATACTTCTGCACCTTTCTTTGTTTACGGAAACGTAACGGAATGGAATGAAATTGACTTGCAATCTGACGTTAAGACAATTCAAGAAGTAGAAAAATTAATTGACGACAAAACGACTGATTTTAAAAGACCTTTCGCCTTTAAATTAATCGGACAAGTTTCAAGTGCGATTATACATATTCAGAATTTGCCCGAAGGAACAAAAGTATCTTCACCAGATGAAGCACATCAAGGACAGATGAATTATAATATCGAAAACGAAGAAGCTGAAATAGTTGGGTTTTTCTCAACCGAGCATAAAGGAGTTTTTACTCATCACGACTCATTTTTGCATATGCACTTGATTACAAAAGACGAAAGTAAAATGGGACATTTGGACGAATTAGAAATCGGGAAAATGAAATTATATCTACCGAAAAAATAAAAACTACCGCCAACATTGGCTATACGTAATGCGGGCTAAAGTGCTGATATGAAAGTAACTACATTAAATAAACTAACAGCTATACGGAAAGTGAAGTGCCTTGAAAACCCGCACTACGCATAGCCGAGACCGTTGGCGATAATTCGAGATTCAATAATAATCGAAAAAAGGAACGTCAATAAGTCACTTATTAAGCAGCCTATGCTTCAGAAATGACAAGACCTAGCTCCTTGGCCTTTCTTTTAAGATCAGAAATCTCCTGTTTTTTCTTTTTTCTTAGATCGGACTTCGCTTTCTCTTCTTCCAAAAATGTAGCATACGCTTTTGAAATATTCTTTGCTACTAATCGCTTTTGAGAAGGCGAAAGCCTGCTAAAAAAAGATTGAACTTTTATTCCTTTCGCAGTCGTACCTTCTTCTAAATACTTTGAAAAAATCTGCACTATTTCATTTGGTTTCATAGCTCGAAGCTAAAATCATTTTTGTAAATTAGCAAATAAAAAGAACAACTATCGCCAACAACACCTATACGCAATACCCTGCGGTATACTGCGCATAGCCAAACCGTTATGGGCAAGTTAAAAATACAGAACGGTCTGCGAAAGCCAAAGGGCTGACCACCCAATGTGACAGAAAACCAAAATGAAAAAAGTGGAGTCCAGAACCCACTTGAAAAAACAGGGCGGATTCAGAAAAGCCAAATGAGTATGAGCAAACATTAAATTCAAATAAAAAATGAAAAAAGTAATGACAATTTTTGGAGCAATTTTATTTGCTTCTACAATGCTGACAAGTTGTGGTGGTGGATCTGTAGATGTATGTAAATGCTTAACTGAGCCTGGTAATTCCGAATATATGCAAGAAAATGAAGACGCTTGTAGAGATGCTATAAGCAAGGAAATTGGAGTAGATAATTGGGAAAAAGTTAATATGTCTCAGAACCCAAATGTTAGCGCAAAGTTTGATGCACTTGCAAGGAGGTGTCAGTAAACATTGGTCTGATAAAGAAATAAAACCAAGTCGGTCTACGAAAGCCAAAGGGCTGAGCACCCATGTGACAGAAAACCAAAATGAAAAGAGTGGAGACCAGAACCCACTATAAAAAAAGGGGTTGTACTGAAAACCACATTATAAAAATATAATTTAATTAAAATGAATAGATATTTATTGTTAATAGGCGCGAATTTAATAATAGTCTTGATTTTGTCAATAATAATGGCAATTTTCGGGATTGATTCTTCTACTTGGTTGGGTTTTGCATTTATTTGCTTAGCTTTTGGATTAGGTGGAGCATTTTTAAATCTTCAAATAAGTATTTGGATAGCAAAAAAATGG
>ENA-OQVM01005092-OQVM01005092.1-marine-metagenome-genome-assembly--contig:-NODE-5092-length-12862-cov-6.211654_pt1 | contig 12862 bp, 16 predicted proteins | sample MGYA00237776_ERZ505498 | MGnify/ENA primary metagenome ERZ505498 (study PRJEB26159, sample SAMN06265151) | marine metagenome | isolation source: Helgoland LTER site | place: Germany:Helgoland, sampling... | reverse complement strand
TCCTAGTGGTGGTTATTAAAATAGCAACTTATTCTTTTAATTAACTTCAAAAGCACACAACTAGTTAATATGGGTCGTGGTCGCAAGACAGAACAAAAGGGCAAGACAATTTATTGTGGTGTTGTCACTTGTTGTCGCTGTGGCAAGTCATTTATTAGACAGGACACTGGCAACAATAGCGACAGAAAAATTAAATTAACCTTGCGACTTCACTATAAAGTCTGTGAAGGGACTAGTGAGACATTTAATATAGAGGAGGCAACAACAAAGGGAGAATTAATTTTGAAGGGACAAGACTCTTCACAAGCGGGCAAGCGACAATCCCGAGCATTTATAAATTTTATGGAATTGACAAATAACAATGAATTAAAGCGTAGCAAAATAGATGCTAAATAAATAACTAACAACAACTAACCCATTAAAAGACTAGAATATTAAATCCTTTTTTTTTGCCTTTTTACAGGGGGACGCATTAGTTCCTCGCAACTTAAAAAATAATTAGAATTTAAAAAATTGAATTTTAAAAATTCCTAGGAATGCTTATTAACAACCAACTCAAATATTTTAAATAACTTAAAGACAAAGCACAACCATAAATAACGATGCCTAAGTCTTCAAAAAAGCAAATAACCTCTCGCAGCATTCACACTCGCTCTCGTGCTTGCTCCAAGTGTGGAAGGACTTTCACAGAGTCAGGCAATTGGAGGAAGGTCAAAAAGGTTGACATTTTGCTAAGACTTCACGCAAGGAAGTGTCAAGGCAAATGTCGCATTCCGGACGCAATTCTAGACTTAATGACGCAAAAAGAATTGGACGGAAGGAAGAATTGCGGTGAAGACGAGAAGACACTTGAGAATTATACGACTCAGTCAACATTGAGCAACGACGGCAAGACAATGTCCGTTCAAAAAGTTGTTAACGCTAAAGGCATTAATTCTAAGGGTGCTGCTGGTGCTCACTATGTTAAAGAAGCGTTAAAAAGGGCAGCACTTGATGGTTGCTTAAAGCGAGAAGTTGAGGCATTTAAAGGGATACTTTCCGCTCAAAGAACAGGCAAGACAATTCAAATATTTATTTGCCCTAAAAAGGGCAGTGTCGCAATTGGCACTAAAAAGCAATAACTTAAAGACATAAATAACTTAAAAAAATAACTATTAATATTATTAACAATGACTACTTTTTTTTCAAATATTAAAACGATTTCTATTCACGACAAGAACAAAGCACAAATACGTAATGAAGCAATTGAAGCATATAACGCAAAGCAACGCATTTATAAAAAAATGTGGCGTAAAGAGAACAAAGAATATATTAGGAAGAAGCATAAGGAATGGCGAGACAAAAATAAAGACAAGTGTGTAGCAGCATATACAAAACGCAACCTTAAATTACAACAAAAAATTCAATGCCCTTTTTGTCTTAAGTCAATGTCAAAGTATACTTTTAAATATGGGTCGCATAAAAATTATATTGGGTGCTCGCAACTTAAAAAATAGTTAGAATTTAAAAAATTGAATTTTAAAAAATCCCTAGGAATGCTTATTAACAACCAACTTAAATTCTTTAACTAATATAAAGAATTGACAACATATTATAATATATTATGTCTAACGTTATTCACACCACCCAAAATTGTGCTTGCGAGACCACAGAAGGTTGCGAGCGTCGCTGGTTGGACTTCACTAAAGTGAACCATTCTCGTGTTATGGAAGAATTGGAGTTAGTGTCTAAATGTCGTCGCAATAAAATGCGTGGGACACCTAAGGAGACGCCTTGGACTATTCACAAAATTATTAAAGTTGTTAAAAAGCATTTTGAAGACGAGGCAAAGAGAATTCTAACACCAAGCGAGCAAATATTCCAACACTTTCCTCACTTGCGACAAGTGGTGGGATTTGACCAATTTATTGACAAGCAAGAGCATATTAAATTTGAGAAGGCAGACCTTATTAACGACAAAGTGACTTTTGTCCGTCTTATTTTTAAGGGAAGGTTAAATGCTATGCTTGTCCATATGAAGAACACTTGCTTTGACTGGGACAACTGGAAGCAATTTATTAGCGACACTAACTTAAGCGACGTTATTCTAGAGAAGGGCGACCTTAGGACACCCTTTAGTCTGGAGGTTATTAAAGACTGGGGGAACGCAAATTTGGAGGAGTCGCAAGTGAGGAAAGTGTTCTATTTCTAAAATTGGCAGTCTAAATTAAAGTCTAACTCTTCCTCAACATTCATATTTTTAGAATAACTGCTTATATTCGTCTCAAAAAAATTCCCTTTGCTTTGAAGGGAAATTAATTCCATAAAGTCAAAAGGACATTTGTCTATATTATATATTTTTTTATAACCTAGTTGTGCTAATAATCTATCGGCAACAAACTTAATATATTTGCTCATTAACATTTGGTTCATTCCAATTAGTCTACAAGGCAACGACTGCGTTATAAATTCATCTTCAATATATACCGCTTCTTTTATTATACTATGAACTTCTTCTTCGCTTAATTTATTCTCTAATTTTGAATAAACTAAACAAGCAAGGTCAGTGTGTAACCCTTCATCTCTACTTATAAATTCATTGGACAAAGTTAACCCTTTCATAATACCTCTTTTTTTTAACCAAAATATCGCAGCAAAGGACGAACTAAAAAATATGCCCTCACAAGCAACAAAAGCGATAAGACGTTTGGCGAAAGATGACTTATTGTCAGCAATCCAACGCTTACACCAATCCTGCTTAAGTTTAATACACTCAAAATTGTCAAAGGCATTAAATAATTTATGCTTCTCCACATCATCTTTTATATAGGTGTCTATTAAAAGACTATACATTTCACTATGAACGCCTTCCATAAATAATTGAAAACCATATGCTAAAGTTAATTCAGGCACTTTTACTTCTGCTAAAAAACGACTTCCCAAGTTGTCAATAACTATACCATCGCTGCCCGCAAAGAACCCCAAAATCATCTTAATAAAATGTTGTTCGTCCTTATTTAGTTTTATAAAGTCTTCATAGTCATTTGCTATTGGGACTTCCTCAACTATCCAAAAAGCAGACAATTGCGTCTTGTAACTTTTCCATATGTCGTGGTGTGTAATAGGAAACAAACAAAAACGACTCGGGTCTTCTGTTAATATAGGTTCTATTTTAATGTCCATTTAATATATAATGGATATTAAAAATACCATAGCAAAGGAAACAAAAAATGAATTAGTAGAATTGGCAAATGTTAAATTAAAAAAATTAGAAGAAGGAGTATACCACACAGGCGATAAAATTTTATATGACACTCCCCCGGACGTGGAATGGAATTGCTGCTGTATTAACAGCGACAAAGAACTATGCGTTTTTATCTTTAAATGTGGGGTTATGTCATCTGTGTTAGCGTTCTGTATGGTTATGCTTATTAATGGTAAAAGCGGTAGCGAATTCTATGTTAGCACTCTTTCACTAATTTTAGGGGGCGTAATGTCGGGAACAGACACTACAAAAGAAAACACCCCACCTACTCCTAAAGCAAAAATTTAAAACGATTTGTTAAACTTTATTAAAGTGAAATTGGTTAATCCCGAACTTTTATTGATGACTCCGCCGTTTGCGTTCCCTAAAATGTTATACCAGTATTCTCGCCCAGCGACCAAATTTATAACCATAGTATTTTCTAGTCTTCCAAATTCATACCCAGTTGATGAACCAACAAAAGTTCCTCTTGCTGTTTGTTTTACATCAATGGCATTAGAAGCAACTCTTTCATACAAAGAAAGCGTGACCTCTTTTTTATCAGCAGAATTATCATAGAATTCAGCACTAATAAATGAAAGATAAGTCCCAGTTTCATTTGGTGTAAAAGTGGTGTTGTCGTTGCTTAATGAAATATCACTTGAATAAGTGTCTGTTCTTACCAAAATAAAGCGTCTAGAAGTAGCAGAGAGTGGAACAAGGTTACCCTGTGCTACACCCGAATTTCCATTTTCAGTAGTATAATTATAAGTCCCATCGGTTGTGAATTTAATTGCTTCTGTAAAAAGTGGTTCTGTTACCACAATATGAGGAGTTGTATGATGCGACATTATAAATATAGGTTATTATTTTAATTTTTAAAGTTAATAGTTGGGGAAGTTGGGAAAACGACCCTTTTAAAACTTTTATAGAGAGTGCTTCATTTTATATAACCTCTCTCTTTTTTTTTTAAAACCCCGTTTTTCCCAACTTCCCCAACTATTCATTTTTATGGTAACAATATTTAAAATAATTTAGTTATTCTTATTACCATAATGGTCTAAATGTTTATTTTCTCTCTTTTGAATTGTTCAATAATTTCCCTAACTATTCCTAAATTAAGGCAGTTGAGGAGGAGGTCTGTCATATACTTCAGGAGTTTTATTGCCCGAAGCATCAGTTAATAGTCTAACAGATTGAATACCAGTAAAACCTTCTACATTTTTTAATGTTAAGCAGTTTGGTCTGTTTTCTTCCGCTATATCATTATAATTTGCCCATTCTTCTTGTTCCGTCCAAAATAAAAGTTCATCGTTAAGGAATATTAACCATTTATCTACTCCGTTTGTATCTACTTCGCTCATTTTATATAAATAAATATTATATTTTTAATTACTAAACTTTTTAATTGAAAACTGATGATAACCTTGTGAATATCCTACCAAAATGGTAATTTCATATGAAGGGTAGGCAAATTCATTATATGGATGTAAAAAATAGGTTGCTCTGGTATAATGGGCGCTTAAATTAAAAGAACTATTTAAAACAGCACCGCTCAGTTGTGGACCAGTAAAATAGTGATAATAACTGCTGTTGCTTTGAGATATATAATTAGCAACTCTCGTTGAAGATGTTGTCGTCCATTTTTGAACTCCACCAACCATATACTCACCAGAAGGAATATCTAAAACATAAAATTGTAATTGACGATTTGTAGCGTTCCAAGCAAATTTAATTTTTCCATCATTGTAAATATCTCCCCCTTGGTTATGATATCTTTTAAAATTTGTGAATTGTGGATATCTGTTTGTGTTAGCATCAACGGCGTTCTTCATCGTTGAAGCAACTGCCATATTTAGTTTATTTGAATTTTGAGTTATAATACTTGCTTGAATTGTCGTTATGCCTATTTTCGCATTATTGGTTGTAATATTGTTTGCTTGTGTAGTCGTTATTCCAGTTTTTGCCGTATTTGCCGTTATAGCACTTGCTTGACTTGTAGTAATTCCAGTTTTATTTGAATTGGCATCCACAAATGCTTTTAAATTGCTGTCTATTGAATGGTTAAGAATACCATCTATTCCATTTACATTTGTTGCTATTCCGCTTTCCATAGTTGAAATGTTTGCTGGGTTTGTAATTGTTATTTGGTCTGTCTTTGCTTTTATTGCTACAATGTCTGCTTTTACTTGTGTTAGAGTTACATTATTTGACGTTGTTGTTGTTGCCGTATTATTTGAAATATGATGAGATGATGTTGACATTATATAATATACTTATATAATATTTCTAAAAAAAAACTATATTGTCAGTTTAGTGCTGGACAACATAGAAAGTGTTCACGTTGGAAATATTGTGTGTTATAATTGTTTCCACAAAAAAAGCATTCCACTCGTTGACGATGTTTTTCTAATATTTTCTTTTTGTTTTTTGAATAAAATCGTTTAGAACAACGATTATTCACCTCTTTGTATCGTTGCGTTGAGCGATATTTATTCATTGCGATAGACATATTCGTCTTGGTTACTATAATATGTCAATGTATCTTTAATAACCTTTTCGTTATAATAAATTCTTTGCCTCTTCACCTTCAAAAACAACGTTTGAGTCAAGGCACGTTAGACCACCATCAGGTTTATCTGCTCCTCCTTTAATATTATTAACATATTCGTCAATAGCAACATTAAGCAAAACTCTAATTTGCTCTTTTGACAATTCTAATTCACCTTCACATCTTTTTTTATGAAGTCTACATTGAATTTCAGTTCTTTTTGTAGCATATCCCATTGAACTACCACCTTGGTGAACATAGACTTTTCCACATTTATAACAACAAGAAGCACCGACGCAAATGGTTGTTCCTTTTCTCATTTTTTTTGAATTCTTTGGCATCTTGTTATATATAGTTGGTTTGTTTTTAAGTTACTTTATTTTTTAATTTTCAATTTTTTTATTACTAATGCGTTCTTATAGTTCATAGGGAAATAAACACACATCGCAATTGGTTAATGAGGACAACTTATGTAACTTTTTAATGTTCTCCTTACTAATATAGTCCTCTGTGCTGTCGTCCATAATTTTTATAAAGTCATACAATATACCCATATGTGTATAAAAGGTGTCTTCGCATTCACACATTGCTAAATTGGTTTGGTGTATCCATAACCTTTTTCTTTTCTTTTCTACTCCTTCCTTTGCTAGTTTACATTCACGAACAAGTTGGTCACCAATTTCGTCGGTTGGGTCACAAGCATTCCAAGACGAAAGGGGTTTTTGTTTCTTCTTAATAATACGTTTTTTCTTTGCTTTGTTATTGTCCATTGTGTATTATAATAGGTCGTCAATTCTTTATATTATTTAAAGAATTGAGTTGGTGGTTAATAACTCTAGGGGCAATTTTTTAAACTTCAATTTTTTTTTTGCTAATGCGTTCTTATTATTGACGGGACTTATTGTTTTGTGTAATGTGTCATACTAACAATAATAGAATGGTTCATCATACGAGCAATATTAATACGCTCTTCAAGTGGAACATCATTTTTAAAATATGCCGAGTCAAATATTTTTCTTAATAAAGTTGCCCCTATGTTTTTGTTGAATGCTGTCATAAATGCTTTGCTAATTAGTTTTGACAAACTAGATTTATTAATTGCTGTAAGTTTGCTATTATATAATAGTTGGTCATTAGAAAGGAATGTTCGTAACAAATATATTGTTTTTTGAATTTTAATTGGACATTGCCAAATAACAGCATTATCGTTCTCATTAACATATGCTTGTGTTTTTGGTAAAGAAATTCCAAAAGAAAAGAACGACCCAAGTGACTTTTTTTTATGAAAGACCCATAGGTTTTTTTCTTTAATATGCTTATGAAATGAGGGGTCACTATACTCTTTATAACTTATAATTGTCATATTATGGTAGTCAAGGCGACGAGGTGGAATGTCTATGTAAAGTCGCATAATAAGCATTTGCTGTAAATCTAGAAATGTTGTTTTGTTTTTGTTATTCTTAAATGCTTTAATTTTTAATGGTTCATTCTTATTAACATAGTCTTGAATAGTGTGGAAGTTAACCCAATTTGCTTCTTCTTTTGATGTCTTATTTTGTTTGCTTTTTTTTGCTGCGTAATTGTTATTATGTTTGACAACTAAATCGTTAACTCTTTTATATGTTGCTTGGTTTCTTTTTGGGGGTGACTTTTTTGCTTTTGGCGATAAAGTTAATAAAAGACAAGTTAGTTGTGCTACGAATTTGGCGTGTGTTATTCTTTCTTCCTCTAATTCTCTTAAAAATGTATTAAGTATCATATCAATATTTTTAACAACCCATACATCTGTTATAACCTTTGCTACATTAAACTTCTTCTTCATAAATAAAAAATTACTCTCATAGCATTTAATACTGCTATTTTTTAACTTGCGATTATAAAGGAGCGAGCGTCTTAAAGATACATTCATTTCTATACTATATTATAACATTATTTTTTTAAATTCAAATTCAGCAATTAATATAAGTTATAATTCTTAAAAGTCGCTGTCGCTCTCACCGAAGGAGTCGCTGTCGCTGTCCGGGTCGCTCACATATTCCCGCAGAGAATTCATTCCTCCGCCCGGTGCTTTGCCCTCGGCAATAGCGACATCGCTTTTAAATAAGTGGAAAATTATAGCGTTGCGTCTAATATATTCCTTCCTCTCTTCAACACTAATTTGTCCGCTCCAAGTCTTGTCGTTATAACTATTAAGACGACTTGCTCTTGACTCGTTAAAATAATTCCTAACCCTCTCAAATTTATATTGACTTTGGTGAGCGTCCCACACCAAGACATTCTTTTTTAAGTCAAAGTTATAAGTGAAGTGAGTCCCTGCGAATCCGTTAGGTGTTATATAATAATAGTTATTGAAGAAGTGTGCTAATTCATCTTCTGTCTCTTTATTCTCGTTGTTAATTCTATTCTTAACAATTCTGTCGGTTATATGCTTTTTTTGAATATAAATAATTAAGTCTTCGGCGTTATATTCTGTTATAGTTGGGAATATTTTGCCTTCTCCTTTATTATGCTCGCCCAACTTTATTGCTTTTTTAACCTCGTTAAATAACTCACCGGTCTGTGTGTCGGGGGCGATTTGGTAGAAATATGGGGCAACAGACTCCATAAATTGTTGCCAAGGGTTAACAACTTTAAGACCAACTTTTAAATAAGAGTTGCCCCTATAAGAGCGACGAGTGAATTGAAGCAACCTATTAACGTCAAAGGTCATCCACCACAAGTTATGAGTCCAGTCGCCTAGAAGCGTCTTAATAGACATTCCTCTATGCTTTATTCTAAGCACACTAGAATAGAATTGGTCTTTTAACACCTCGCATAAATAATTAGGGTCACACATAAGACGGAAGACTTTGTTAATAAATTGCTCTTTTTGTCTGTCGCTAACCTCCTCCCAACCTGGTTGCCCGGGCACAATAGAGTGTGCCTCACAATAACCGAAATAGTGCTCAATTCTTTTTATTATGTCAATGTCGTTAGCAGAGTCGTGAATATTCATAAGCACAAGAGCGGCGTGCTTTTTGGTTAAAAAGGGTTCAAATAGTTGCTCGGCAATTGAGGTCATCTTTATAGTTGCTTTTGTCTTTAAGTTATTTAAAATATTTGAGTTGGTTATTAATATTAAATATAGCAAAATTTTTAACTTCAATTTTTTTAATTCTAATTCAAATTTTAGTTAATAGTTGGCAAGAGCAACAGAAGGGAAGTTGGGAAAACGACCCCTCTAGACTTTTTATAGAGAGTGCTTCATTTTATATAACCTCTCTCTTTTTTTTTTAAATGCCCCATTTGCCCAACTTCCCTTCTGTTGCTCTTGCCAACTATTAATTAAAAATTGAATTAGAATTTAAAAAATTGAAGTTAAATAATTCGTCCCTTATATTTTATTATATAACCAACCAACTTAAATATTGACCTCTTATAATATATAATATGAATTCAGTCTTTGTTGTGACTCAAAATGCCAATTCTTTATTTGCCACAGAATATATAACTTCTATTCCAGTTAATAAAGTCTTGGTTAATAAAATTATTAAAAGCGGTTGGGACAAGACATATAAGGACAGCAAAGAATGGTGTGAGTTAAGGGGTCTTCCCTGCGACAATATGACCGCTGTTGGTCACCTTAAAATGTTAATAAAAAATATGAATAGGACTAACAGACTAAAAGGCACACTTCAACAACACGACATTGGGCGTGCCTATTATAAAAATGCTATTTGCTTGTCTTTGCTTCCTCGTGAGGTTAGACAAGCGTTATGTGTTAATTTTAAAAAAGGAGTTGAGTGTCAAGAATATTTATTATTTGACTATGACATTGCTAACGCTCAACCTAGCATTCTTAACAACCTTTGCTTAAAAGCAAAAATTCCTAAAGAAGACTTTGCCAATATTAGTCAATATTGTGCTAAAAGGGACAAAGTCCTTTTTGGTGCTATGGAGCAATTATTTAAAGAGCATAATAACCCTCGCTCTGCGGCAAAGCAATTATTCATAGTTGCTATGAACCAAGGGAGCATTAAATATTATTTAGAGAATAACGGACTAACTTATGAAGAATATTCTATGACTTCTTCGGTTAAAATTGCGGAGGCATTCCAAAGAGAAGTCAAAAAGTTATTCAAAAAGCATTTCATTCCTAACAATAAGCAATTCTATACAAAAGTGTTAATTAAAAAAGACAAAAAAAAAGGTGACGCATTTAAGTCTTTTGTTGCTCTCATTCTTCAACATTTAGAGTGTGAAGTGGTGGGAGCAGTCTTAACTAAATTAATGGAAGACAAAATTATTAAAAATGGTCGCTTTGACTATGCTTTTGACGGATTCCTAGCGTGTGAAGACATTGACCCACAAGTTATAACCGACATAACAAAAGAATTAGGTTGGGACTTAATTTGGACTAAAAAAGACCCGGACGAAGGCATAGAGTTATGGGAAGAAGTTGAGAGCAGAATTGAGGAGAATAAGCAAGAAATTATTCACCCAGCAGAGTCTATTAAATATTTTGACGACGAGGTCTTTAGGTCATATGCCGGCAACTATTCTAAGTTAAAAAATTATTTTGAATTATTCTACACCTTTATAAAGAATCCCGAACCTATGTTCACTTTTGGTCGCTATAAGTCATTTGTTGACGGGAGGACTGGCGAGCAAAAAGATGCCTTCTTAATGACCTACCATAAAGACAAAGACTTAAGGAAGACATATAGGAATATTCACTCCTCAACAGAAGTTAACCAATTTGGACAAGAGAAGAAGAACCCATTTATAGACGAATATTTAGACGACATTAACCATATTAAAAAAGAAGAAATAGAATTCCACCCTCAAAATACGAATAGACCTAAAGCACATAGGAAGAATTATATGAACACCTTCACCGGTTATAACGACGACTGCTTTGAAGAGGGTCTTAAATTTGACCCTGCTTCTTTAAAAAAAGGAGGAATTCTATATGACTTTATGGCAATAACTAAAAATTTAGTTGGCGGCAAAGAAGAAAGGAGAATATTCTTATATTTGCTTGCTTATAAAATTAAATACCCTGCTGTTAAGTTGCCCTTTGCTATTTTAATAACCGGCAAGCAAGGCACAGGGAAGAACACCATTTTAGAACGCTTTGGAGACATTGTTGGCGAGCAACACTATAACACCACAGCAAATTTAAAAAATATAACTGGCGACTATGCTGAGGGAATGATGAATAAGTTAATTGTTAACCTTAACGAAATTAACTTCCAAGACACAAAAGGCAAAGCAGACGTGTTAAAGTCACTTATTAGCGAGAATAGAATGTCCTTCAATGTTAAATATTGTCGTCCTATTGTCCAAAATGTCTATGCTTTAATTATTGCGACAACCAATAACCCTTGCTCTATGAAGTTAGACATTGTCAGCGGTGAGCGTCGGTGGTTCATTTTTAGAAGCAACGACAAGAATAGGAAGTTAAAAAAAATTGTTAATAAAAAGACTATGACTGCCGGTTGGGACATAGTCCATAAAAATTGGGAGAATAAAGAATTCACTCAACAACTCTATTTATATTTAATGACGCTTCCTATTGAGAATTTTAACTTCCAACAAGCACAATATAAAATGGCGTCCACACCCGCTTATAACCAACTTGCTAGTTATTTTGTGCCAAATATGGCGTTAATGCTAAAAGACTATATTATTTATGGGAGTTATTTAAAAGACCCAAGGACGGCGGTTATGTCATTCAATATTGACAGCGACGAAGACGAAGACGAATTCCTTCAAAATTGTGTTATTAAAAATAAAGTCAAAAAGGAATATTATGAAGAAGACAAATTCTATAAGGTGCTAAAGGTTAAAGCAAAAGACCTTCACTCCTATTATTTGAATTGGTATGAAGTTAACGGCGGCAACGAAGAGCATAGGAAGAACCCTAAAAAATTCCAAAATGCCATTATGGCGTTGTCCCTTAAAAGCATTAAAAAAGGCACAGGCACAGGCGGCACTCAAGAATTCACATTTAGACCTTATGGGGTGCTTGAAGAATTAACAGAGACCAAAATTATTAACCTTGACACAACTAATTGGAAGTGTCCTAACGACTTTAACAGCGATGAGAGCGACGACGACTTTGACTGCTTAGAGGGTTATTCTTCCGGTGAAGACATTAATTAATTGAGAGTTAATAGAAGGGAAGTTAGGCAAATGAGGGTTAAAAATATATTAGAGAGGGTCAAGTGAATATTTTAGTAGACAATTTTTTTTTAGAATTGTCATTTTCCCCAACTTCCCTTCTATTTGCTTCGCTAGTATCTGCTTCGCTAGTAAATGTCCTCCTCCCTTCTAACTCTAATTGGTGTAATAATTTTAACTTATTCCTTGTCTTCTTTTTAACTATATAATTAGTTTTTTTTTTATTTAATTGTAGGGAGATGCGGTTGGTAAAATTGCCTATATTAACTATAACAGATTTACCACAAGCACAACCTTCTTTTTGTTCCACTTCTTCTTCTATAAATAATTCCTCGTCTCTATTTAGGAGAGATTTTGACTCATTAAGAAATTGGTGTGTTAATTTAGTAAAAGGACATTTACACCATATATTGTCCTCATCAATATTACAACTATATAACTCTTTTAAATATTCCATCTAGTTCTTGTGTGTAAGTATTCTCATCAGCTTTTCTCATAGCTTCAGGATTTTTTGCTCTACCACATTCATCAAAGCCATCATCAAAATAATCGCTAACAAACTGGTCAAATTCTGAGATAGGTTTTCTTGTTTTTAAATCTGAAGCAACTATTTTAGTTCTGCTTTTACCTTCCTTAATAGCTTCTCTTACACCTTGTTTTTCTAATTCTGTTCTATAAGTAATTTGTCTAAAAAATTCATCTTCAGCATTTAGAAATCTTGTAGGTATTCTAGCAACTTTACCAATTTTATTTATTATCTTACCTGATGTACTATCATTATCTAATACTTCTCTAACTTGTCCAGTTTCAGGGTCAGTAATAGTTTTTCTTTTTTGGATTGCTTTTTCAGGAATATCTATTTTTCCTCTTTTACTTAAAATTGTATCTTCTTTAGCAAAAGCTAATTTCATATACTTAACTGA
>ENA-OQVM01005089-OQVM01005089.1-marine-metagenome-genome-assembly--contig:-NODE-5089-length-12870-cov-3.675213_pt1 | contig 12870 bp, 10 predicted proteins | sample MGYA00237776_ERZ505498 | MGnify/ENA primary metagenome ERZ505498 (study PRJEB26159, sample SAMN06265151) | marine metagenome | isolation source: Helgoland LTER site | place: Germany:Helgoland, sampling... | reverse complement strand
CGAAGCCGGCGCCACCGCCGCCAGCCACTAAGAGGGATTACCATGAAGCTTCTCACCTGCCCTCTCAATGGCCAGCGCAATATTTCTGAATTTACCTACGGTGGCGAGTACCACCCTATGCCAGACCCAGAGACTGCCAGTCCAAGACAGTGGGCCGAGTATGTGTTTTTTCACGATAATGAGGCCGGCGTGGTGATCGAGTGGTGGTGTCACACTGCTAGCTCGTTTTGGTTTCTGGCAGAGCGCAACACCATTACTGACAGGGTTATTCGCACCTTTGAAGCCAGTGAAATATTTCAAAATCGCATCGACGTTGCCGAGCCAACTAACGGGGAGAAAAAATAATGCAGCGCTTACCCAGCCCCTATGGCCTATTGATTGATCGTGAACGGCAGATTAAGTTTAGCTTTGAAAATAAATCCTATCAGGGCTTTGCCGGGGATAGTATTGCCAGTGCTCTGGCCGCTAATAATCAATGGCTGCTAAGCCGATCATTTAAGTACCACCGCCCACGCGGCGCACTGACCATGGCGGGCCAGGACGCCAATACTATGGTACAGCTACCCTCCAACCCCAATGCCCTGGCTGATAAAGAGCCTCTATCTCCAGGCTTAGAGGTTATGGGGCAGAACTACAGCGGCAGTTTGAAGACTGATCGCGGTGCACTGCTGGGGTTATTTTCTCGCTTTTTACCGGTTGGCTTTTATTACAAAGCTTTTTTTAAGCCCAGAGGCATGTGGGAGAAATGGGCGCCGCTGATACGCAAAAAAGCTGGTCTGGGCGTGATTAATCAGCAACTGGAGCCAGACTATTACGATAAACAGTATAAATTTTATGATGTGGTAGTGGTTGGTGCAGGACCCTCTGGTATGCAGGCCGCTCTCACTGCCGCTGTGGATGGCTGTGAGGTGCTACTGGTTGATGAAAACCCGATTCTGGGCGGCTCCTTAAACTATTCTCGACTGGATGCTAAGGGCAGTATGGCCAGAGAGGTCCGTGATCTGCTGGTGCACGATATTGAGGCTAATAGCAATATCACCTGCATGACCAATGCCACTGTCAACGCCTGGTTTGCAGATAACTGGTTGCCTATTATCTGCCAAAAGCGTCTTTACAAGGTGCGCGCCAGACAGACCATTCTATGTACCGGCGCACTTGAGCAGCAGGCGGTATTTCACAACAATGACCTGCCTGGCGTAATGATGTCCAGCGCAGCTCAGCGCTTGATTCACCTCTATGCTATTCGCCCAGGAAAGACCGCTGTGGTTGTTACTGGCAACGATGATGGCTATGCCAATGCTCTGGATTTAGCCGATGCTGGTGTCGAGGTTGCGGCTATTGTTGATCTGCGTGACAAGCCCAGATCCAGCCCTCTGGTTAGGGCCGCCAAAAAACGCGGCATTACCATCAAGGCTGGCTACGCAGTTTACGCTGCCCAAAAGCGCGGCAATCATTTGGCTGGGGTGGAAATTCGCAAAATACTCAGTCAGGGAATATGTGACTCTCAGGCTGAGAAGATTCGCTGTGACACAGTCTGTATGGCGATTGGCTACACGCCCACCTATCAGCTCGCCTGTCAGGCCGGGGGGCAGCTTAGCTACAGCGACAAATCGGCCATGTTTACCCTGAATAATTTACCAGATGGCTTGCAGATAGCAGGTTCAGTAGACAGTTATTGGGAGCTGAGCAACTGCCTGGAGGAAGGTGCCAGAGCTGCTATTATTGCCACCAATGCTCTGGGCTTTACCCAGACTGATATCCCCGAGCCAACAGCTAGAGAAAAACATAGCCCCAACCATAGCTGGCCTATTTTTGCCCATCCCAACGGCAAAGAATTTGTCGACTATGATGAAGATCTGACCATTGCAGATATTGTTAATGCCACCCGCGATGGCTACGAGCATATCCAGCTGGTTAAACGCTACTCCACCTGCGGCATGGGGCCCTCTCAGGGTCGTCATTCTGCACTGGCCGCGGCCAGACTAGTCGCAGCTGCAACTAACCGAACTGTAGCAGAAACCGGTGTTACCACGGCACGGCCACCTTTTGCGCCCGAGCATTTGGGCCACAGTGCCGGACGCAGTTTTTACCCAGCCCGCCGCAGCAATATGCACTACAGGCATATAGAAGCCGGCGCTCAGATGCTGCAGGCCGGCGCCTGGTATCGCCCGGCCTTTTATGGCCAGGCCACAGATCGTGATCGCTGCATTGATAATGAAGTGAATAATGTGCGCAACAATGTGGGTCTGGTCGATGTATCCACCCTCGGCGGTCTTGAAGTCCGCGGCCCGGATGCAGCTGAGTTTCTCAATCGCTTCTATACCTTTGGCTTTGTTAAACAACCAGTGGGCCGAGCCCGCTACGCTCTGCTCACCAATGAAGCCGGGGTAATAATTGATGATGGCGTGGCCTGCCGTTTTAGTGAACAGCACTACTATGTGACTGCAACTACCGGCGGTGTAGATCGCGTCTATCAAACTATGCTTAAGTGGAATGCCCAGTGGCGTCTGGATGTGGCTAGAGCTAATGTCACCGCGGCCTACTGCGGAGTCAATATTGCAGGGCCCAGGGCCCGTCAGGTACTGGCTAGGGTTTGTACAGACATCGATCTAGGGGCAGAGGATTTTCCCTATATGGGTGTGCGCCAGGGCACAGTAGCCGGTATTCCGGCACGGGTAATCCGCGTTGGTTTTGTCGGTGAGCTGGGTTACGAAGTTCATGTGCCGCAGCAATATGGTGAAGCGCTCTGGGATGCTCTGATGGAGGCTGGTGGCGAGGAAAATATTCAGCCCTTTGGCATTGAGGCTCAGCGGCTTCTGCGTCTGGAGAAAGGCCATATTATTATTGGTCAGGACACTGATGCTATGTCTCACCCCATGGAGGTTCAGATGGGCTGGGCTGTGTCCCACAAAAAACCATTCTTTGTGGGTGGCCGCACCATTGCTGAGTTAGAGATGAAATCGCCTACACGAAGACTGGTGGGTTTTGTGGTCAATGCTAAAAATGCACCTATTCCACTGGAGAGCCATCTGGTGCTAGATGGGGCACAGATGACTGGGCGGGTGACCTCCTGTAATCATTCACCCACTCTGGGCAAACCCATAGGCCTGGCCTATGTGCAGCCCCATTGTGCCGAACCCGGTAGCCAGATTAAGATCAAATCCTCTGGCGGTGTTATGGTCACCGCCGATATTGTGACTCTACCTTTCTATGATCCTAAAACACTGCGTCAGGAGCTGTAATCATGATTGAGCTAACATCAGATAAAGCCCTGAGACGCAGCCCGCTGTATCGCCGCCATCTGCAGTTGAATGCTCAGTTTGAACAGCTGGGTGAAGCACTGGTGGTAGGTGCCTATGGTGATACCGGCATGGAGCCCAGACTGGCCATCAGTCTTGGATTAGCCGATCTGTCCTGTCTGCCGCGCACCGGTTTTAAAGGTCCTGGAGCCCCAGACTGGGCTGCCACTCAGGGAGTTGAAATTCCCTCAGCACCCAATACAGCACTGGCCCAGGCCGATGGCTCAATGGTCGCAAAACTGTCCCATCAAGAGCTGTTAATTGTCTCTGGTATGCAGGGCGACTCCGGTCTGGTCGATAGCCTCAACCAGCAGATTCCAGGGACGGGCGTCTATTCTTTGCCCCGGGCCGATAGTCATAGCTGGCTCGCGGTCACTGGCCTACTGGCGGCAGAGATGTTTTCCAAAATATGCGCTATTGATCTGCGCACCCACAAGTTTGCCCAGGGTCAGGTGGCTCAAACCTCCATCGCCAAAATTAATGGCATTATTGTGCGTCAGGATCTGGGCACCACCCCCTGCTTCCATATTTTCAGTGATATTGCCTCTACAGAATTTCTCTGGGACTGCCTGTTGGACGCCATGGAGGAACATCAGGGCGTCGCCATAGGTGTCGCAGCCATCAGAAGTCTTGACGCGACTGAATAACGTTTTTATTGATTCATAGCTTATACTCTGAGCTATGAAAAAGAACAAAAATATCGAGATCTCCGCCCTGCGCATCTTCGCTGCCGTGAGTGAGGCCGAGACCCTAACCCAGGCCGCAGAGCGTCTGGGTATTACCCAGTCTGCCGTGTCACAGACCATTAAACAGCTGGAGATTCAAACCGAAACTCAGCTGGTGGACACCAGATCTCGCCCGGTTAAGCTCACCCCCAGCGGTCAGGTATTAAAAGATTACGCCCTGCAAATTATCGACGATACCAGGCGCATGCTGGTCGATGTGCGCATGACTGCCAAAGGCGGCACAATGCCGTTAAATCTGGGTATGGTCGATTCGTTTTGCGATGTGGCAGGCCTGCAGCTTATGCGCCAGCTCAACCCCTATGTCTCCAAACTGACGCTGCGCACAGGCCTAGGCTCATCTCTGTCTGAAGATCTGCTAAATCGCAATCTGGATATTTTAATTACCAGTGATCCTATAGACGAACATCCAGAGCTGCAGCGCTACCCTATACTGCGTGATCCCTTTGTGATGATTGTGCCAGATATGTACAGTCAAGAGGGCGCGGCAACGCCGGCCTGGCTGGCAGAGCATGCGCCCTTTATTCGTTACACTAGAGAGTCCCGACTGGGCAAACTAACGGACCTTATTAGCCGCCGCCTGGGCATTCAGCCTCAGACTGCCTGCGAGCTGGACAGCACCCAAACTCTGATGCGTTTTGTGCAGTCTGGCCAGGGCTGGGCCATCACCACTGGCCTCTGTCTAGTGCGCTATCCAGAGCTATTGGAGGGCTGTAGAGTATTGCAGTTGGCCAGTGGCGCCAATGCTCGTCATCTGACCATGCTCTGTCGCCACACTGAGCTGGGCGCGCTACCTGAGCAGATTGCCGCCAACTGCCGGGCAATATACAGTGATGAGATTGTGCCCGAGCTTATCCAGATTGCACCCTGGCTTGAACATCAAGCCTATGCTATCACCGAAATGCCAGCCATCTAGAGAGCCCATGGCAACAATAGGTGCACTGCATCCTAGGTGATAAAGATATCTCCATCGGTCGACTCGGTATCCACCCAGCTGACGGTCTCTGTACCCACTGCACCGAAAAGCCCATCTAGCTCTGGCATGGGCTGACCCGCAGAGTCTCCAGGCAGATGGCTTTTTCCCCAGGCCAAACCGGCTATACCGCGCTCGAGCATTGAATCAATCTGCTTGTCCGTATAGTTCACCGCCGCAAGAATCTCTCGAGTTGAGTGGCCGTGGGCCTCGGTTGGGCTGGCCGCATAGATAGGGGCACAGGTCGGTCGGATAGCATAGTGATCAATCTGAGTTAGCTGATGTCCACTGGGGTGATCCGGATATATCGAGAAGGCAAAACTACCGCGTTCAAGGCCCACGCTGCCGTCGGCGACCCGACTATACTGCTCGCGCAGGGTCTCAATCGAAATAGGCTGCGCTGCTGCTACATCAGCCGCCAACAGTCGCTCCATCCATTTCTGCGAAGAGGCCTGCTGGAAGGCCACGGTTAAAAATACCTGAATATCAGCAGTGGCGGTAATACCCTGTAATCCAGCAATATTTTCCAGTACAGGCAGATCAGCCGGCTCAGCATCGAGGAAAATCCAATCATCAGCAGTTTGATAAAAATGCGACAGCTCATGGTTGCCCATGGCATGACGGCCAGAGGGCTCATTAAAGTCTTCAAGGCCTGCATAGTCGAAGCAGAATGGCAGCTGTGCCAGATTGGTCACCGCCGATAGCGAAGTTCGCGCGCGGCTAACAGCTCCGGTTCTGGCTCTGTGGAAAAGGGCTACGGCCATAGCCAGCCCGCCAGCAAACCCGCAGTTTACGTCCAGAGTACCCAGATGAGCATGTTCCTCAGGTGTCTCAGAGCCACCAAAGCGACTCATAATACCGCTGTTGGCCTGAATAATATCATCGTAGCCAATATAGTTGGTTTTCCACCCTGGCATGGGACCACCGAGACAATCGAGACGACAGAACAGCACCCCCGGGTTAATTGCCTGCAGTGCATCATGGTCTAACCCCAGAGGTTGCATCTGACGCTCAGGAGCGTTGATGACCACCATATCCACCGAGCGCACTAGGCGGTTAAAGGCTTCGCGCCCCTCATCTGTATTGATATCAATCAGCCCACTGCGCTTGCCCATGTCCGCCTGAAAGGCGAATAATGTTCCGATCAGCGGATCGTACATTGGTACCACTGGCTCAATCTTAATAATTTCAGCGCCAAAACGGGCGAGAAAGGCCGTGGAATGGGGTCCCGCAATCACATTGGTTAAATCCAGCACCCGCAGTCCAGCTAGCCAGCCCTGGGAATGCTGCAATGGGGCCTGCTGCGCCGGGGCCTGCTGAACCCTAGCTGGTGTCGCCACTGAATCCAGCTTGGCCAGGGCCTGATCAAAAGATACAAAACTGCGCGCTGAGGGGGCTAGCATTTTGTGCGCAGATTCTTCTAACCAGGCCACAGGGCCAGGCTGTTTCATTAACCCGTACTCGGGATCATCGACTTCAACGATCAGTCCCGCATCGTTGCAATGACTGCTGTTGACCCACTCTCTGGTGGTTCTGTGGGGAGCACCGGGAATTTGACCCTCGCCAAAAATTACGCCCCATTCAGAGGAGGTCTTAGTACGCATCACTAATTTTATCTTTGCCGAAATAATATCCGCCCAGCGCTTGGGTAGCGGGTAGACGCCCAGAGAGCTCTCCCCCTCCCACTCGCTGACTGGCAGGTGCAGATCACTGACCTCTGGCATGCCCTCAGCCATCACCTCTTCGTAGAGACCAAGCACTTCCAGACAGCGCCTTGCATGGTTGCGGTGAGAAGGGCAAACAATGTAAAACATGCGGTCATCCGCACATTTATAAGAGCGGTAGAAGGGATCCAGATACTCCTGAAGTTGATCATAACTGAGATCGAAGTCAATATTGGCGGCGCGGCGGCGCTCGATTTCATGCTCGCGCATGGTCTTGTAGCGCTCAGGCAGGTCAGCTACCTGATAGGAATTGTAGGACAGGCCTTCCATCATCGCGGCAATTACTGGCACCTCAATATGGTCACCCAAACCTGTGTTCTCCCGCGCCAAAAGCGCTAAAACCACAGAGCTGGAGGCCATAGTTATACTGTAGGACGAGGCCAGAGGTAGCGGCGAGAAACAGGGATTGAGCCCCATCAGTACGCGGTTAAAGCCCATATCCGTAAAGGCTCCAGCAGTGGCTGCTACCACAGCTTCGGTAGCTTTCCACTGGCTGCGCAACTGATCATTGCTGGCAAAGCCGGGCACTGACAGACTGATCAGCTGGGGGCGGTTTGCGCGCAGCGCGGCAAAATCAATGCCCAGACGCTGCATTACCCCAGGTCGGAATGATTCAATAACCACATCTGCGCGATCAATTAATTGCAGCGCCTGATCCAAGCCCTCAGGGGTTTTTAAATCCAGGTTGAGGCAGCTTTTGTTGCGATTCAAAATCCCATTGGCCTGATGCTTCCACTGGGGCCCGCTAGGTGGGTCAATATGTACCACTGTGGCACCTAAGTCTGCCAGCACCATAGCCACAGCTGGCCCAGCAATCTGCTGACCAAAGTCGACTACTCGCACCCCTTCGAGGGGTAATTGAACCTGTTGCTTCATCTCTTATACTCTTAATTATGGGCTGCAGGGCCTACTGATTACCTGAGACCCCAGCACTGTCTCTCTCGCCATTTACTAACAGGCTATTACCCCGCCTTCTGGCCGCGATCATAGAAATCATCAGCTATTCCCACCAGCAATAAAAAAAGCCCCTAAGGCAATGTTTTTTTTATTAATGCGGCTTATTTGCCTGGGCTGCAGGCCCCGTCATTACTGGATTTATCGGAAGATACAATTTTATTAATGACAGATAGCTAGCGGGGTGCAAAATAGGGGGATAATGAAAGGCTCTATTGCGATTTTTGACCGAAAACAATATGATCTGTATCGTTTTAAGCGCTATAGCCAATTAAAATAATAACCGGAGAATAACTTTGATATCAGCAGAAAAATCTGGCTTTTTGTCAGGCACTCATCCTGTGATGGCCGTAGGTTCTGCAGTATTGGTCGCAGCGTTCGTTTTATTTACCCTTATAAGCCCAGTTGCAGCCGAAGCTCTTTACAGTTCGGCGCGAGATTTTATTGCCGCTGAGCTCAGCTGGTATTACATCAGCCTGATGAATCTATTTCTGCTGCTGGCCATAGGGCTGGTATGTAGCAAGTATGGCAAGATTCGCCTGGGTAAAGATTCTGACAGACCAGAATTTAGCTACTTTGCCTGGTTTTCTATGCTTTTTGGCGCTGGTATTGGTATAGGCATTCTGTTCTGGAGCATTGCTGAACCTATCTACTATCTTCAAGCCAATCCATTTATTACTGAAGCGGAGGCTATGGGCCCGGAAGCGGCCCAGGTGGCAATGCGCATCACTATCTTTCATTGGGGTTTGCACGGCTGGGCTCTCTATGCGGTGGTGGGCATATGTTTTGCCTATTTCTCCTATCGCAAAGGCTTGCCCCTGTCTATCCGCTCGGCCCTCTACCCTATCTTTGGCGAGCGTATCTATGGCCCCATAGGCCATCTAGCTGACTTGCTGGCGGTACTGGGCACTGTATTTGGTATAGCCACATCGCTGGGAATGGGAGCCCAGCAACTGAATGCCGGCATACATTATTTGCTGGGTATTGATATCAGCCTGACCACTCAGATTTTATTGATATTTATTATTACTCTGGTGGCCACCATCTCTGTATTAACTGGTGTAAACCGAGGTATTCGTATTCTCAGTGAACTCAATATGCGACTGACTCTGTTAATCCTGATTCTGTTTCTGGTGTTTGGGCCAACTCTGTATCTGCTCAGCTCAGTTGTTAACAACACGGTTGATTATCTGGTCAATGCCCCCGCACTGGGTGTCTGGCTGGCACCACAGCAACATGGCCAGTGGCAGAGCGACTGGACTATCTTTTACTGGGGCTGGTGGCTTGCCTGGTCGCCATTTACAGGTATTTTTATCGCCCGCATTTCCCGCGGCCGCACCATCAGAGAATTTTTGCTCGGTGTGCTAGGCGCACCTGCTGTGCTGACTATTCTGTGGATCACTCTGTTTGGTAATACAGCTATGCATATGGAGCTTTTTGGTGATGGTGGTGTGACCGCCGCAGTCAATGCAGACCGCACAATCGCCCTGTTTAAAACTATAGAACTGATGGATCTGGGCGGGCTACTAACCGGCCTTATGGCCAGCATTTGCACTGTTATGCTGATCACCTATTTTGTCACCTCGGCAGATTCCGCCACCCTGGTAATCTGCACATTGGTGGCCATGGGCAGCAGTAGCCCTGGAGCGCGACTGCGCATATTTTGGGGTGTGGCCGTAGGGGCTGTGGCCGCAGTGTTACTGTTCGCTGGTGGCTTGAATGCACTGCAAACTGCCTCTATAGCGGCAGCCCTGCCCTTCTCGTTTGTTCTTATTATGGCCACCTTTGGCCTGTGTAAATCTCTTTATGCCGAGGGCCAGAGCCCCCAGGCACAACCAATAGCGACTAAAGCTGGGGAGTGATTATGTCGACACAAATAATTCTGCCGCGGATATTGCAGGTGGGCGATGGTGCCAGCCAAGAGGCTGGCAACATTCTCAATAGCCTGGACTGCAAGCGTCCCTTAATTGTGACCGATGGAATGATGGTGCAGCTGGGTTACGTTGCCCGCCTGCAACAAAGTCTTGAGGCTGCATCTATAACAGCAGATATTTTTCAGGACACTGTACCGGAACCCACGGTCAGCTCGATTCAGGCCGGCGTGGACAAAGTGCGCGATGGCAACTACGACAGCATTATCGCCATCGGCGGCGGCAGCCCTATAGACAGTGCCAAGGCCATTGCTATTTTGGGCAAGTACGGCGGTGTGATGCGGGACTATAAATTTCCTCGGGTGGTCAATGAGCCGGGGTTGCCGATTATTGCCATTCCCACCACTGCTGGCACAGGTTCCGAGTGCACCAAGGTGACCATTATCACCGATGAAACCAATGATGAAAAAATGCTCTGTGTGGGTATTGGCTTTATGCCCACCGCGGCACTGGTCGACTATAGCCTGACATTAAGCCTGCCCCCAAGAACCACAGCGGACACGGGCATTGATGCCCTGACCCATGCTATGGAAGCCTATGTCAGCAAAAAGGCCAGTCTCTACAGCGATAGCCAAGCCATAGCCGCAATGAAATTACTGGCGCCCAATCTGCGCAAAGCTTTCCAGGATGGCAGTGACCAAAAAGCCCGGGAGGAGATGATGCTCGGTGCCACCCTAGCCGGAGTCGCGTTCTCCAATGCCTCTGTGGCATTGGTGCATGGCATGTCTCGCCCTATTGGCGCCTTCTATCATGTGCCCCATGGCCTCTCCAATGCCATGCTATTGCCTATGGTGACTGAGTACAGTATTCCCGCCGCACCAGAGCGCTATGCAGACTGCGCCCGCGCCATGGGTGTGGCCAATGAGGGTGACAGTGACCAGACAGCCAACAGCAAATTAATGGCCGAACTCTATGCTATTAATAAGGAACTGCAGGTGCCCACACCGGAGCAGTTTGGTATTGATCGCGACCACTTTTTTAATAACCTTCAGGTGATGGCAGAGCAGGCACTGGCCTCGGGCTCACCTGGTAACAATCCAAGAGTACCCAGCGCTGATGAGATAATCGAAATCTATCGCAAGCTGTGGTGATGCCAATTAGGTAATGCAAAGTTTAGAGATGACAATTTTTTGAGGAAAAAATCATGACAGTAGTAGGACATTTAATTAACGGCCAGATGACCACCGCCACTGAGCGCACTCAGGATGTGTACAACCCATCCACTGGCGAAGTGAGCAAGCAGGTTGCCCTGGCCTCTCAGGCCACTGTAGAAGAGGCTATTGCCGCGGCCCAGGCCGCCTATCCTGAGTGGCGCAATACGCCAGCTATTAAGCGCGCCCGGGTGATGTTTAAATTTAAAGACTTGCTGGAGCAGCATGCCGATAAAATCTGCGCTCTGATTGGCGAAGAGCACGGCAAAATCAGCCATGATGCCGCCGGTGAACTGCAGCGAGGCATTGAGAATGTAGAGTATGCCTGCTGCGCACCAGAGCTACTAAAAGGGGAGCACAGCAAAAATGTCGCCCCCAATATAGACTCCTGGAGTGAGTTTCAGCCCCTAGGTGTGGTGGCCGGTATTACCCCGTTTAACTTCCCCGCCATGGTGCCTCTGTGGATGTATCCAATGGCCATTGTCTGTGGCAACTGCTTTATTCTTAAACCCTCTGAGCGCGACCCAAGCTCGACGCTTTTTATTGCTGAACTGCTCAAGGAAGCAGGCCTGCCCGATGGTGTAATGAATGTGGTCAATGGCGATAAAGAAGCCGTTGATACATTGCTCAATGATGAGCGCATTAAGGCCATAAGCTTTGTGGGCTCCACCCCCATTGCGGAATATATCTACAGCACCGCCAACGCTAACGGCAAGCGCTGCCAAGCTCTGGGTGGCGCTAAAAACCATGCGATTGTGATGCCTGATGCAGATATGGACAATGCGGTGGCGCAGTTATTGGGCGCTGCCTTTGGCTCCTCCGGTGAGCGCTGTATGGCTCTGTCGGTTGCCGTGGCCGTAGGTGATGCCGCGGCAGATGCCCTGGTCAGCAAAATGCAGGAAGCTATGAAAGGCTTAAAGATTGGCCCCTGTCATGATGCAGACAATGACTTTGAAAGACTAAATCAAACTGACTTAGATAATCACCATCAGTTTATCAAAGACTACATACAAAAGAAACTAACGGCATAGAGATAAATACTAATATGGATAACGTTAACGAAAAATGGTCAGGCGACACAGAGATTAAATCTACCGGTAAATGGGCAGATAAAACTATTGCCGAATTGAAAAAAGCCCGTTCAGCATTAAAAGACAAGGAAGATAGAACTAAAGAAGAAACTTTACTTATAAAAAAAGATTTTTCAGAAAGTCAAATTCATAATAAATTAGATGAAATAAAAATTGTTTAATAGCAAAAAAAAAGTTTAAGTTAAACTTCCCAGACCGCACTCAATGTATGGTACTTCATGTGTATGGTCGCATGTTTCGATGCTCGTCCATTTTTTCGGCATCAGTAATAGGGCGTTCGGATTCGTCGTTGACAACCCCATGTTAGGAATATGTTTGAACATTTCCTCCTTTTGTTTGATTCCATCCATTGATTTTCCCAGAATTCATATTCCATATACTTATAAGTCCACCATCAACATCAGGTGATGGAGTTACTGAAGGTGCATGCATTCCAGATGGCCTTGATGCGCCAAAATTGAATTTACCATGACTTGTGGCAAAAAATTTGTCTTCTTTTTTATCGTATTCACCAAGATAATATTGTCCACCTCTAGTATGACTGTAAAATGATAAAATATATTTATCCCCAATTGGCCAAAAATATGGGCAGGCATTATCATCACCAATTTCTGTAAATCTATCTCCTTCTATAAAGGGATGCATAAATTCCCATGACTCTAGATTATTAGAGCGGAATAAGTATGTTTGGGGCAATAATTGACCTAATTTTTTATCATATGACCTTATTTGGTAGTCACGTGTTCAAGTGTGCTCTCATGTGCTGATAGCTATACGCTGCAGACGATTCTTGTTCTCGAGCATGCACAGTGAAAAGAATGAGTGAACGTGGGTAACTCCAGTTAAAAGAATAGGGAATATGTTCAGTTTACTGGGAGGCACGTGCCACGTGGAAGTAGCACGTGCTGTATGGAAGTAGCACGTGGTATGTAGACTATCACGTGCCAGCTTTTAAGTCCTTGTGATTGGTCAGATCCCAGAATTTGTAGTTGCGGTGATAGGAC
>ENA-OQVM01005088-OQVM01005088.1-marine-metagenome-genome-assembly--contig:-NODE-5088-length-12870-cov-7.372782_pt1 | contig 12870 bp, 13 predicted proteins | sample MGYA00237776_ERZ505498 | MGnify/ENA primary metagenome ERZ505498 (study PRJEB26159, sample SAMN06265151) | marine metagenome | isolation source: Helgoland LTER site | place: Germany:Helgoland, sampling... | reverse complement strand
TTTGGCTGGTGCGAAGTCGGCTATTCTGGTGTGACATTTCCACTGGTGGAACCTTGCCTACAACATGTGGCGCGCCTTCCTTATAAACGCGTCATCGTCTTCCCATACTTCTTGTTTTCGGGGATTCTGATCGACCGTATCTATGGGTTCACCGATCAAGTCGCTGCCGAGCACACAAACATCCAATTCGTCAAAGCCGGCTATCTGGGTGATCACCCCAAGGTGCTCGAGACCTTTGCCGAGCGGATTATGGAACAGGTCAGCGACACGCCGCCACCGAACTGTGGCATTTGTGGCTATCGCAGTCAGGTTCTGGCATTGGAAGACGGCAAGCACCATCACATCAGCGCCGAAGACCGCAGCCATCCTGCCTTTGGGGCGGTGCCGCCACCAACATGTGTCTTGTGCAAATACCGCACAGCCGTTCTAGGGTTCGAGGGTGAAGTGGGCGCAGTTCAGGAAAGCCACCACCACCACGTTGAAGGGCAGGGTGCCAACGCACCTGGCTCTAACGTCGCGGACTGCGCGCTTTGTGATACCTTCTGCACTGGCATGTGCCGTCTTTCGGTGGCGGACCATCATCATCACGACCATGATCATAACCATCATCACCATGACCACGACCATGACCATGACCATGACCATGATCACCACCACGCGCCGTATCCCCACGCCAAACATCCGCATGGACCCGAAAGCGCACGTAAAACCAAAACCAGCTAATCATCTTGCCCAAGAAGCTCCCGCCGCAAGCTTCGGCGGTTGCCACCCTAGACAAAGGCCTACCTGTGCGCCCTTACGAAACGAACCCTCAAGCGATCTATGCACAAAGTTTTGCGACTGTGCGGGCCGAAGCACGGCTTGAACGGTTTGCGCCTGCAATGCATCCGCTGTTCACGCGGCTAATCCATGCGTGCGGGATGGTTGAGATTGCAGATCGGCTGGCGTTCTCGGACGGGATTGCTGAAGCGGGGCATGCAGCGCTTAAAGCAGGTGCGCCGATCTTGTGCGATTGCGAGATGGTCGGCGCCGGGATCATCCGTCGCTATTTGCCTGCTGAAAACGACGTCATTGTCACGCTCAACAATCCCACCATCCCGGAACATGCCCAGAGGATAGGCAACACCCGTTCTGCCGCCGCCGTAGAGCTTTGGCGTGACCATATCGAGGGGGCCGTTGTGGCCGTGGGCAACGCGCCGACTGCACTCTTCCATCTGCTTGAATTGCTGGATCAAGGGTGGCCCAAGCCTGCCGCCATACTGGGCTTTCCGGTCGGGTTCGTTGGGGCCGCCGAAAGCAAAGCAGAGCTGGCCGCTAATCCGCGGGGTTGCGATTTTGTCGCCTTGCGCGGGCGGCGTGGCGGGTCTGCGATGGCCTCGGCGGCGGTTAACGCTTTGGCTGCGGGGTTGCCGGAAGATGGCTGAACCGTGGCTGCATATTGTGGGGATTGGCGAAGACGGGATGGACGGTCTGGTGTCTGCGACGCGTGCGGTCGTGGAAGCTGCAGAAATCATCATTGGAGGCGAGCGTCATCATACGCTGACCCAAGAGATCACGGCAGAGCGGCTCGCTTGGCCGCATCCGTTTGATGCCCTGATCTCGACGATTGAAGAGTTGCGCGGCAAACGCGTCGTGATCCTGGCGACGGGTGACCCGTTGTGGTTTTCGATTGGGGCACGCATCGGACGCGCGATCGACCCGCAAGAGATCGTCTATCATCCGCAGCTTTCTGCGTTCCAGCTTGCCGCGGCGCGAATGGGCTGGTCTTTGCCGGATGTCGAAACGCTGACGGTGCATGGCCGCCCGGTTGAGCAGATGATCGCGTTTATTCAGCCTGATGCGCAGCTTTTGGTGCTCACCACTGGAGCAGAAACGCCAAGCCAAATCGCGGAGTTTCTGTCTGCGCGCGGGTTCGGTAAATCAAAGATGACTGTTCTGGCCGCAATGGGTGGCAAGGATGAAGCACGGTTTGAAGGACTGGCCGAAAGCTGGGACCACGCCGTGCCTGCTTTCAATACACTTGCAGTTCATTGCGTTGCAGCTCCTGACGCGGCTTTGCTGCCGCGGGTGCCGGGCTTGGCGGACGATTTGTTCCAGTCCGACGGCACAATGACCAAGCAAGAAGTGCGCGCGGCAACTGTTGCCAAATTGATGCCGATGCGCGGGGCGCTGTTGTGGGATATAGGCTGCGGCTGCGGATCGGTAGCGATCGAATGGATGCGAGCGGCGCGGTATGCACGGGCTATCGGGATTGAACCGCGCGCTGATCGGCGCGCAATGGCGGCTGCCAATGCGCTCGCGCTGGGTGTGCCGAAATTGGAATTGGTCGAAGGGTCGGTGCCGGAGGCATTGGATGGTTTGACCGCGCCGGATGCGATTTTCATTGGTGGCGGATTGAGCCGCGAAACCTTTGATGCCGCTTGGCAGGCCTTGCGCCCTTTGGGGCGTCTGGTTGCAAATGCTGTGACTTTGGAAAGTGAGGCTGAGTTGATAGCCCTGCATAAGATGCACGGTGGTGATCTGGTGAAACTTTCCATCCACCGCGCCGAACCTGTTGGCCGCCTCACAGGATGGCGTCCATTGATGCCGGTGACCCAGTGGAGCCTAGTGAAACGATGACCGGAGTTTTGTATGGTGTCGGCCTTGGCCCGGGCGCGCCTGATTTGATGACTTTGCGCGCCGCGCGTCTGATCGAAGGCGCTGGTGTCGTGGCTTACCCGTCTCTGGCAGGTGCTGCGAGTTTTGCACGTGCGATTGCGGCTGAACTTATCGCCCCGAACGCCCAAGAAATTGTCATGGATGTCCCCATGTCGGTCGAACGTGCGCCTGCTCAAGCTGCCTATGACAAAGGCGCTGCAGAGATCGCCGCGGCATTGGATGCCGGGCAGGATGTCGTTTGTCTGTGTGAGGGTGATCCCTTCTTCTACGGCTCGTTTATGTATCTCTTCGCGCGGCTGTCAAACAACTACCGTGTCGAGATTGTGCCTGGCGTCACGTCTGTAACGGCCTGTGCTGCACGTGCCGGTCTGCCGCTTGCGGCCCGCAACGAGCGACTGACGGTGTTGCCGGGGCCATTGCCCGAGGACGAGCTTCGCAGCCGTATTGAAGGTGCAGATAGCGTTGTCATCATGAAAGTGGGTCGGCATCTGGCCAAGATCCGCGGTGTGATCGATGCGCTTGGCTTAACTGATCAGGCTGTCTATGTGGAGCGTGCGACCTTGCCTGAAGAAGTCGTACTGCCACTTGCCAAAGCGCCTGAGAAGGCGCCTTACTTTTCCATGATTTTGCTGACGAAGGGAGCCGATCCTTGGCTTTGAAACCAGTCGTTTTGGCGCTCTCCCGTTCGGGCGAAGCGACCGCCCATAAGGTTGCCTTGACCCTTGGCGCACAGGTCCATGGCCGTGAAGGCCGTGTTGAGCAGGCGGATGCTTTCTTTGCAAATGCGCTGGATCATGCGCGGGATTTGTTTGCAGCAGGCGTGCCCATCGTTGGGGTCTGTGCGTCGGGCATTTTGATCCGCGCGGTTGCACCGCTTTTGGCAGACAAAACGACTGAGCCGCCCGTGATTTCGGTGTCGGATGATGGTGCGGTTGTTGTGCCCCTTCTGGGCGGGCATCGCGGTGCCAACAAGCTATCGGCCCAGATATCAGAAGCATTGGGTGCCGTATCCGCCGTGACGACCGCGGGTGATGTGGCGCTTGGCATCGCATTGGATGAACCGCCCCAAGGGTGGCGTTTGGTAAACCGCGCAGATGCAAAAGGTGCGATGGCATCGCTGTTGAGCGGTGGCGGTGCCGAGGTGATTGGCGATGCGCCGTGGTTGGCAGAGCTGCCGCAGGGCGACGCCGTGCGGCTATCTTGTACGATGGATCGCCAGAGTGACTTGGGTCCAGACCATCTACAATTTGCGCCGCAACGGCTTGCGTTGGGTGTGGGTTGTGCGCGCAATTGTCCGACCGATGAACTGGCCGCATTGGTTGACGATGTTCTGGCAGAAGCAGGTGTTGCGCCGGATGCTATTCATTCGGTGAATACCATTACTCTGAAGGCGGATGAACCTGCGATTATTGCGCTTGCTGATGATCTGGGCGTGCCGCTGCGTCTGTTCGAGGCCGATAGCCTTGAAGCGCAGACGCCGCGCCTTGCGACACCGTCGGATGTTGTCTTTGCTGAAGTTGGCACGCATGGCGTGTCAGAGGCCGCTGCCTTGGCGCAGGCCGGTGACGGTGGGGAGTTCTTAGTTACCAAGCGCAAGACTGCGAATGCAACTTGCGCCCTTGTTGTGACGCTCGACCCGCTTGTTGCGCTGAAAGGCCGTTCTCGCGGTCGTTTGTCCGTCGTTGGTATCGGCCCCGGTCAAGCGGCTTGGCGGACGCCGGAGGTGTCGCGATTGGTGTCTGAGGCTGAGGAATTGGTAGGCTATGGTCTTTATATCGATTTGCTTGGGCCCTTGGCCGTTGGCAAAGCGCGATCAGATTTCCCCTTAGGGGGTGAAGAAGATCGCTGTCGGTACGCGTTAGAGCAGGCGGGGCAGGGGAAGAATGTCGCCTTGGTCTGTTCCGGTGATGCGGGCATCTATGCGATGGCGGCGCTTGTGTTTGAATTGTTGGATCGCGGGCCGGACCAGATGGGCGTGTCTGACGCAGCGCGGCGCGTCGAGGTGATCTGTTCGCCGGGGGTGAGTGCGCTGCAAGGCGCTGCTGCCCGCGCTGGTGCTCCGTTGGGCCATGATTTTTGCGCGATTTCATTGTCGGATTTGCTGACACCGCGTGAAGACATTTTGAAGCGCTTGAACGCGGCGGCGATGGGTGACTTTGTCATCGCCTTTTACAACCCGGTTTCGATGCGCCGTCGCACTCTCTTGGCTGAGGCGCGCGATATTCTTTTGCAGCACCGTCCGGGTGATACGCCTGTGATGCTGGCGTCGTCTCTTGGCCGACCGGAAGAGCATGTCCGCTATCGCAGATTGGATGAATTAGAGGTGGATGAGGTGGATATGCTGACCGTCGTTCTGGTTGGTTCATCGCATTCGCGTTTGGCGCAATTGGGCGAGGGGCCGCGAATGTATACGCCGCGCGGCTATGCCCGCAAGATTGATGGGGACTTGGCAGGATGACGGTTTACTTTATTGGCGCTGGTCCGGGTGACCCCGAACTGCTGACGCTCAAAGCCGCGCGCATCATCGGGGATTGTCCGGTCTGTCTTTATGCGGGATCGCTTGTGCCTGCCGAAGTCGTGGCTTGTGCGCCCGAAGATGCTTTGGTGATGGATACGGCCCCTATGACGCTGGATGATACCCATGGCGCTATTTTAGATGCACATGCGAAAGGGCAGGATGTGGCCCGTGTGCATTCCGGTGATCCATCGCTTTATGGCGCGATTGCAGAGCAGATCCGGCGGTTGAAGGCGGATGGCATCGACTATCAGATTATACCGGGTGTCCCTGCTTATGCGGCTGCGGCAGCTGCTTTGGGTACGGAATTGACGGTGCCTGAGGTGGCGCAGTCGATTATTCTGACGCGCATGTCGATGAAATCGACGGGGATGCCAGAAGGTGAGACGCTCGAGAATTTCGCCCGCACTGGGGCTACACTGGCGATCCATCTTGGTATCCGCGCCCTGCGCGAGATTGAGCGGCAGTTGGCGCCGGTTTATGGGGAAGACTGTCCGGTTGCAGTGATCTACCGTGTGGGCTGGCCGGACCAGATGATCATTCGGGGTACTTTAATGGATGTCCGTGAAAAGGTGAGGGCGGCTAAGATCACCCGGACCGCGCTGATCCTTGTGGGTCCGGCACTGTCCGATTCGCACGGATTTCCGGACTCCGCACTCTATGATGCTGCCAAACCGCATGTGTTGAGACCGCGCGTGAAGGCCTGAAAATAAGGGCTTTCTGCACTGCGGCGGATTTTGTCATTTGATCTTTACTATTCTCGGGGCATCTTCTGCGTAGTCTGGAAGGGGCTTAGTATGTATACGTTTTTGCCTGATGCTGTTCGTCAGGGTTTGGAAGAAGCGCGCAAAGCAGCGCTGAAACGCAAAGACCGGCTGTCGGTTCATGATGGCGACGATACCTACCGTATTCGCAGGTTTTGGGATGGGGGTTTCGCGCTCGATCTTGAAGGTTCGGATCGGTTGCGTGGACGCGTTGATATCTATGACGGCCCCAAACATCTTTATACATGCTTGGTGATGTCGTCGGTCGATGAAGACGACGAGCGGGTGTTCGAGTTTAAGTGGGCCACGCCTGTTGCGACAGAGCCTGCCGCTGACTTTGTCAGGCCAGATTTCGTTCCTGCTGGTTATATCGGACGCTAAGTCCTCAGATTATTGCAAATCTGAGAAAGCCTCTTGCATGCGACGCACAGCTTCTTCGACCGTTGCAGTCTGGGTTGCTAGATTGAATCGCATGAAGGTTTCGCCGCCAGCACCGAATGTGGGGCCTTGGGACACGGCAATCTTCGCCTTGTCCCGGATGCGGGCTGCCACCTCATCATGGGTCATTCCGGTATCCGCAAAATCGACCCAGCCCAGATAGGTCGATTGCAGCGGCATCGACTTGACCCCGGGGATTGCATTGATGCCTTCGTCGAAAATCGTGCAATTGGTTTGCAAATGTGCAATTTGGGCATCCGCCCAAGCCGCGCCATCTGGGGAATAGGCGGCTGTGATCATCGCCACACCCAAGGCGGACGGCTTATAGTCTAGCGTTGTCAGACGCTTGCTCATGGCCTGCCGCAGGTCTGGATCAGCAATGATCATGTTGCCGGTCCGCTGGCCCGCGATGTTAAAGGTCTTTGACGCTGCCGTCAGATAAACCGTGTTGTCTGTATCTTCAGGTGCCGCGACGGCCATTGGTACGAATTCGTGATCAGGAAAGACGAGATCATGATGAATTTCGTCGCTGACCAAAACCATACCGTTCTTGCGGGCAAAGGCGGAGACCGCCCGCAGTTCTTCGGTGCTCCATACACGGCCTGATGGGTTTTGTGGCGAGCACCAGATCAGCAGCTTCTCTTTGCCGGTCAGCCGGGCTTGGGCATCTTCAAGGTCGAGTACATAAGTTTCGCCCTGACGTGCCAAAGGACACTCAGTGACAACCCGACCAGTCTTTTCGATTTTGAGGGCAAATTCGTGATAGACTGGCGTGAAAATCGCGGCCGCGTCTCCGGGATTGGACCAGACATCAAGACATAGCGCGATGGCGTTACCCAAACCTTGTGTGGTTAGGATCCAGTCTTTTTCGATAGGCCAGTCGTGGCGGGTCTGCATCCACCATGCGATTGATTCAAAATAGCTGTCGGTTTCAAATTCGTACCCAAAGACACCGGGTTCGGCAGCTTTTCGCACAGCTTCGATCACACACGGCGCGGACGCATAGTCCGAATCGGCGGTCCACATCGCTAAACCATCTTTTGGCGACACCCCGTAAAGTTTTTCCATCAGGTCCCATTTGGTGCTGTTGGTACCGCGACGGTCGAGGTGTGTGTTGAACGACATGTGATTCTCCAGAAATTCTGGCGCCAAATTGCGGAGATGTGGCTTTGGGTGCAACCCGAAAATCCCCCATTACTTGCGATGCGCGGCAGGACGGACTAGATCACCTATATGGCACTGAAGAAGATACTTATTCACCCCGATCCGCGACTAAAAAAAGTGGCGAGCCCTGTTGCGACAGTGAACGATGATTTGCGCCGTTTGGCTGATGATATGCTGGAAACTATGTATGATGCGCCCGGTATCGGATTGGCCGCGCCACAGGTTGCCGTCATGAGCCGGATGTTAGTGATGGACTGCGCGAAAGAAGATGACGCGACGCCCGAGCCGATGGTTCTGATCAATCCGGAGGTAGTTTGGACATCGGAAGACCGCAATGTCTATGATGAAGGCTGCCTTTCCATCCCTGAACAATATGCCGAAGTCGAACGTCCGGCGGAGGTCGAGGTGTCTTGGACCGGCCTTGATGGCAAAGCGATGCGCGAGCGATTTGATGGCCTTTGGGCGACTTGCGTGCAGCATGAGATCGACCATTTGGATGGCAAGCTGTTCATAGACTACCTTAAGCCGTTGAAGCGCCAAATGATCACGCGCAAAATGCAGAAGTTGAAGCGCGAAATGGCGCGGGGCTGACTTTTGGCAGTGCGTGATCTGCGATTTGAGGGTGACCCAATCTTGCTCGAGACGGCACGTGTCGTCGACCGGTTTGATGAAGGCCTTGCAGCCCTCGTGCGCGATATGTTTGAGACGATGTATGCCGCTCCGGGGCGCGGCTTGGCGGCCCCGCAGGTGGGCATCAGTCAGCGGGTCTTTGTCGTGGATACAGAATGGAAAGAGGCCGACCCTGTGCCGATGATTTTTGTGAATCCGGTCGTTGCATCCCGCGCGCAGGACGAGGTGCTTGGCACAGAGGCCTGTTTGTCAATTCCGGGAAAGAGTTTTGATGTTCGCAGGCCCGCTTGGGTTGATATGACATGGTGCGACCTTGATGGTGCATCGCACAACGGGCGATTTGAAGGCGTGCAAGCGGTGTGTGTTCTACACGAGTTGGATCATTTGAACGGCCTGCTGATTACGAAAACAGGAACACCGCAATGACCCATCGCCCCTATTTGATGTGGCCCCACCCTGTGTTGCGAAGTCCGGCCGCAAAGGTTGAAACCGTCACTGATGACGTGCGGGCGATCTGGAACGAAATGATCATTGCCATGGATACAATGCCGGGTGTTGGGCTGGCGGCGCCGCAGCTGGGTATTGATATGGCTTTGGCTGTTGTTGATGCTTCAGAGGGCCGTGGTCAGGCGATCCGAATGGCGAACCCATCGGTTCTGCATAGCAGTGTCGAATTGCGCACCCATGACGAAGGTTCGCCCAATCTTCCGGGTGTCCGCGCCAAAATTATGCGCCCGCGTGCCGTGACCGTGCGGTTTTTGAATGCGGACGGACAGTGGGACCGGCAAGACTTTGTCGGCCTTTGGGCGACGTCGGTGCAGCACCAGATTGATCACTTGGCTGGCAAAATGTTCTTTGATCGCCTAACGCGGGTGAAGCGCGAAATGCTGATCAAAAAAGCAGCCAAATTGCAGCGCCGATAAGGTTGGACTGCCTCCGGCGGAAGTTTGAATTGACGAAGAAAGAAGACGGCCATGCGGATCATCTTTATGGGAACGCCAGATTTCTCGGTTCCGGTGCTGGATGCGCTTGTCACCGCTGGACATGAGGTCGTTGCAGTTTATTGCCAACCGCCCCGACCGGCGGGGCGTGGCAAAAAGGACCGGCCTTCGCCTGTGCAATTGCGTGCAGAGGCACTTGGTTTGGACGTTCGTCACCCCGTGTCACTTAAGAATGCAGAAGCGCAGGACGCGTTCGATGAGTTGAGGGCGGATGTTGCTGTCGTCGTGGCCTATGGTTTGATCTTGCCGCAGGCCATTTTGGATGCGCCGCGCTTTGGCTGTCTTAATATTCATGCGTCATTGCTGCCGCGTTGGCGTGGCGCCGCCCCAATTCATCGCGCGATCATGGCGGGCGACGCGCAGACGGGTGTCTGCATCATGCAAATGGAAGCGGGACTTGATACCGGACCGGTTTTGTTGCGTCACGCGATAGATATCGGTGCTGAGGAAACGACCGGGGGCCTGCATGACAAATTGTCGGATATGGGAGCCGAGATGATTGTGGAGGCTTTAGCGCGTTTGCCTGAACTCGTGCCAGAAGTGCAGTCGGACGAAGGTGTCACCTATGCTGCCAAGATCGACAAGGCAGAGGCAAAGGTTGATTGGACCAGACCAGCTGAAGAAATTGATGCGCTAATCCGGGGGCTTTCACCCTTTCCTGGCGCGTGGTGTGAGGTTGGTGAGACGCGGGTCAAACTGCTGGGGTCGCGTGCCGTGAGCGGTGTGGGTCAACCTGGCCAAGTGTTGGAAGGGTTCACCATCGCTTGTGGTTCAGGCGCCGTCGCCGTGACCCATGCTCAGCGCCCGGGCAAGAAGGCCATGCCTGCGGAAGAGGTTTTGAAAGGCCTGACACTGGGTGCAATTGTCGCCTGATGTGCCAAAAGAACGGTATTTCCATCACAGATTTGATGAGTTTGTGATGTTTCACGCCATATTTGCGAAATCTTGCCTGTAGGTCGTTTTGTCTTGTCTCGCCAGAGTGCTAGTAACGGATTCGGAATTGCCAGGGTATTGAATATGACATCTCTCACGCACGTGAGCCGCCGCTCTTTTACTGCGATGGCGCTGGCTAGTACGGCCGCCGCCTGCGCACCACGCGTGCCGGTTGAAGAGATCGCACCACCTGCGCCGATGTCTTTCGTCGAAGGTTATGGCCCGCTGGAAGATGCGGGTTATGTTTTGCCCGGTATTCCATCGGAATATCTGCAAGGTGTGAACCGCCGCATGACAGGGATCTATAACGGCGAGGCGCAACCCAATACGCTGGACGTCGACCCCTATGCAAAGTTTCTGTATCATGTGCGCGAAGATGGTACGGCGACACGATACCCCGTTGGCGTAGGCCGTGCCGGGCGCTCGATCCGCGGCACCACGACAATGCGGTTTATGAGAAAGTGGCCGGGTTGGACGCCGACACAAAACATGCTGCGCACTGAACCAGAGGTCTATGGACCTTTTCGTGCAGGCATCCCCGGTGGCCTGCGCAGTCCTTTGGGTGCGCGGGCGCTCTATTTGTTTAGAGGTGGTCGGGATACGCACTACCGTATTCACGGCACCAACGACTTGGAATCCATTGGTAACTCGGGTTCTGCGGGTTGTATCCGTATGTTCAATCAAGATGTGATCCACCTTTACAATCAAATCGAAGCACCGATGAAAGTGGTCATCCGGTCGCCGGAAGAGTCGATGCGCGTTGACCCTGAGAATTTTGAACGTGGAATTGAATTGCCGCCCAAGATTATTTCAGCTGAAGAGCTGTTGGGTGAAGACGCGCTGGCCAATGACCGGCCGCCACAGTTGGACGACGTATAAACCCTTTTCTTTATGACCCGACCCGTTCAAACTTGCGCTTGAAACGGCGTGGTTTGGTATGGCCGATTGTTGAAATCGACGGCAACGTTACCTACGTAACTGTTATCAAAGAAGAAAAGAGGTATTGTATATGGCGAATTTTGAGACACAGATTGAGAACAGCAAGGCACAGGTTGCCGAAGCCCAAAGCAAGATTTCAGAACTAACCAGCCGTATCGAAGTTGCGCGCACGAAGATGGCGGAAGGGACGGATATCTCGGTTGATATCGAAAACGCCAGTCTTGAGGATGTCCACGCCCATACCGAGCTTATGAATGCTAATATTGCTGAACTAATCATGGGTCTTGATGACGTCACGAGCGCTTTTTCCAAAGATTTTGACGAGATGCGATCCAAAACGGGCATGGAAAGCCTGATTGGATTTTTCAGTAAGGGTAAGGCGGATAGTATGCGCCAAGAGCGGATGCGCACAGCGTCCATTGATGACAAACTGCAGGATTTGATCAGCAAATCTGATGTCATTATGAAACTGCTTGAAGGCCAGCTGGGCGTATTAAACGAACAGAAAGTGAGCGTTGAGACGAACCTTAGCGGGACACTGGAAGAGCGCGAAATGACCGTGGGTGAATTGGAAGCCTTGCGTGCGGATATCCTTGCGATGGACCCCGCAATTATCACATTGGAAAACAAGATTTCTGTTGAGCAGGATGCGGCGGCTCGCACCAAGTTGGAAACAGAACTGGCCACGTTGAATGGTCAGTACAATGAGATGGTTCAGAATGAGCAGGTGCAGCTGGCAAAGAGCCAGACTTTGGAGCGCTACATTGAAAAGGGTAAGACCTGGATCGATAGCTTGCAGAACCAAGCGGCGACCCAGATGGTTTTGATCAACAAATTGCAGACAGACACCAAACAGCGTGTTGTGCTGTACGATGCTTTGTCGAAGTCATTGAAGACCGCGCAACAACAGGATGTGGCCCACCAGATCAACGAGATTGGTGTGAAAACAGACCAAGAGGCGCAGTCAGCAATGGCGGCGATTGGTTCTGCCACGAACGCGCGGATGGCGGATATGTTGGAAGCCCACGAAGATCACATGGTCTTTGCCCGCGAGGTTTTGGAGCAGAAAGCGAATGCGGATGAACGCTTTGTCCGCCGGTTCCAAGAGATCGTGAAGAAGCACGATAGCAATCAATATGGGGATCAGGCTTGATCTGCTTAGGATAGCTCTGGCTATGACCCAGATTGACCTCCAAGCCGACCATATGAAGCTCGAAGATACCCGCGTCACGCGCAGGTATTTTGACAAGTTCGCCAAGATCACGGGCTATCTGACCAAGGTTGCCGCGACGATGGAAACGGAAGGCCGTTTTGATCGCAAAGAGATCGAGGTGATGGCGCGCTATCTGATCGGGCTCAATTGGACATTTACGGCACTGGCGCACAAGTATCATTTTGCAGGGCGATTTGCCCATTCCGGCAAGTTGACTTTTGACCGACGTGAAAGTGGCTTTCCCGTCTATCAAGAGCTGTTGGAGATGGCGAATGATGCGCTGCAAGCGGATCGTCATTTAGAATCGCAGCCGAGCATAGGGTCTTTGAAAGACCAGATGGTGCGGGTGATCTTAAGTGAGCAAGAGATCCCTTCGAAGCTGCAATACGCACTGTCACAGCGGCTTTATTATGAAGAATTGTCGCGCGGAGATCAGTTTTGGGCGCGCAATGATCCGCAATGCCTTTGGTTGGGTAATGAGGGCGATCGGCGTCGGTTCTTGGTGCATTGGGCTGTTTATGACAGTCAGGTCAATTTACCCACGATCTATTTGATGGATGTTGAGGATACGGGGCGCACTGGTCTGCCCAAGGATCAGTATCGTTGGCCCGAGGC
>ENA-OQVM01005087-OQVM01005087.1-marine-metagenome-genome-assembly--contig:-NODE-5087-length-12872-cov-4.848222_pt1 | contig 12872 bp, 7 predicted proteins | sample MGYA00237776_ERZ505498 | MGnify/ENA primary metagenome ERZ505498 (study PRJEB26159, sample SAMN06265151) | marine metagenome | isolation source: Helgoland LTER site | place: Germany:Helgoland, sampling... | reverse complement strand
ACTGAGTTCCAAGGCCAACAACAGCTCATTCGTATCGACCTAGATACCCACGCCGTCGAGCCGATATTAGGTGATCAAGATGTCGTGAGAGAATTTGACGAGGCACCCGATGGCCAAATTTATGCGCTTATCGACCGGCCCCAATACCCCGGGGAGATTTTTACGACGAACGAGCAAAGCACTTGGGTTCAGCTCAGCGCAGTGCATCAAGCGTTACTCGCCGACATTGAATTTGGCGCGGTCGAAAGGCACGGGTTTGAAAGCGAGCCAGGGGTAGCCATTGAGGCTTTCTATTTGTTTCCACCCGGCTATCAGAAAGAACATAGCTACCCGGCCGTGCTGCATATTCACGGCGGCCCACAAGCCCAGTGGGACTTTGGGTTCAATTACGAAGCGCAATTATTGGCCGCGCAGGGTTATATCGTAGTAATGCCCAATCCACGCGGGTCGTTTGGCTATGGTCAGAAATTTGCGAGCGCCATCAACAAAGACTGGGGGGGACCTGATTTTACCGACGTCATGGCGGCAATCGATTTTGGCATCGACAAGGGCTGGATTGATTCGGAGCGTATGGCGGTCTATGGCTGGTCTTATGGCGGCATGTTAACGAATCACGTGATCACAAAAACAAATCGCTTTGCGGCCGCCATTACCGGCGCAAGCGCAACCCTATACGTTTCAAATTATGGGCATGATCAGTACCAGCGCTGGTGGGAAGAGGAGCTGGGCTTTCCCTGGCTTGCCGAAAACAAAGAGGCTTGGGATCGCATTTCCCCGTTTTATGCCCTCGAACAGGTAACGACTCCCACATTAGTCGTAGGGGGCGAAGACGATTGGAACGTACCCATCATTAACAGCGAGCAGCTATACATTGTCCTTAAACGCAGAGGCATTCCTGCGCGACTGGTGGTTTACCCCAACGAGTATCACAGCCTGTCGGTGCCCTCTTATGAAAAACACCTTTACGAACAATATTTTGAGTGGCTAGAAACTCACGTACAAACCAGCCCCTAGTGGTCAGCCCTTAGAGCAAACAACAGGAACTTTAGTGGGCAAAAACCTGCGGCGGGTATCACTGAGAAAGCTAACCCCCATAAAAGCCGGTGCGCCTTCAGCCGATTTGTCTCGACCGCCGAGTCAAATAAAGACAGCGGTCGCCAGAAACAACAGAGACGCAGCCACCGCGCCTATTAGGGCATAAGGCAGCTGCGATATAGCGTGATCATAGGTTTTACAGCCAGCACCCTGAGCGCTAAGAATCGTTGAGTCCGAATAGAAGCAGGCATGGCTGCCAAAACAACTCGCCGATAACAGCGCCCCCACCATTAGAGGCGTGTTGACATCAAAAGCTTCTGCCAAAGGAAACACGACGGGCATGGCGATTGCGATAACACCCCAGTTCGACCCTGTGGTGTAGGCCACAGCCGATATAGAAATAAAGATAAGTACGGGAAGCAAGGTCGCTGTCATGTAGGGCTTAATGCCGGCAATCACATAATCTGTCAGACCAATAGCATTGTTGGCCTCCACAAAAACAAACAGCGCTAAGAGCATCGTTAAAACCGGAATCATCGATTTGAGCCCTTCAACGCAAGTATCAAAAAGCGCCGTTAAGGGCATGATTCGAAGCACACCGTATTGGACGAGGGTCACCATAATGCCAAGAATGACACCCCTTAACAGGTCTACTGAGGGCACCACGGTGAAAAACAATAAGGCCGCTATCGGTAGGAAAAACACGCTCATCCTCGGATTTTCTGAGGCCTCAACCGCCAAGGTCGTATCTTCGACAACGCCCAGGTCACCGGTTTCTTCTGCTCGTGCCTCGGCGACCTGCATAGAGCCCACCAGAGGTATCACACCCATAATGACCAAGGGCACGATAACCACCGCCAACAACGGGTAAAACATATAAGGAATAGACTCAATAAATAACGCTATACCTTGGCCGGAATCTGCCACGCCATTTTTTTCCAGCAGACTCGCAAAGTAGACGCCCCAGCTGGATATGGGAATCAAAAGACACATGGGCGCCGCCGTGGAGTCCACCACATAGGCCAGCATCTCTCGGGAGGTCTTAAATCGATCGGTCACCGACTTCATCGTGGCACCCACCGTTAAGGAGTTTAGGTAGTCGTCTAAAAAAATAACGAGACCCAACAGCCAAGTGGCCAGCAGGCTACTTCGCTTACTTTGTAATTTTGGCGTTAACCATTCACCAAAGGCATAAGCGCCGCCGCCCTTAACCAATAAGCCAATGAAACTACCGTACAGACCACAAACCAACATCACCCAGGCCGTCGACTCGTCGGCAAGAACTTCGGTCGTCACCGTCGCCAAGCGGTCGGCAAACTGCCAGCCGTCCATTATCAGAAACGCTACGATGGCCCCACATATCACCGACTCCAGGGTACGGTGACTCCAAATGGCCAACACCAGCACCAGGGCTGTGGGTATTAAACTGACGGCTCCGTAATCCATCTATTCTCCTTGGCAGCTACACACCAGGTCTGCATGAGCCATTCACCCAGCGGGTGCTGCAGCGCGCTGACCTATGCCGGGGAGTCCGGTCACTGGGTTAGCAATGACTATTGCAGACCCCGTAGGGGTTTTAAATAGCGCCGCTGTTTAACGGCCAGATATAAGTCAACGGCCAGACATTTGCGAAATTCGGGGATCGTTTGGGTAGATCCACTCATTACCTATTACCTGTTGTACGCGCAGGTCTTCGGGGATATTGCCAACACCTATCAATTGGTCTGCCGCCTGATTCCAGTGGTAAATGCGCGCTTCCTGATAACTCAGTGGCACCCCAGTAAAGGCATGAGAGCGCATTGAGCGCTGTATTTTTTCACCAAACTGAATGTCTTCCATCAACACCTGACACAGATCCTCGCCGTCGTTGACTGTCCAAAGATCAGGCTTTTGGCCGTCGGACCACTGGGGTGCCATGGTCCAGGTTTCCAAGCGGCATTTATCAATCCCATTGGGCCAAAATAGGAGCGGAGGAATAGCAAACTGGCTCAGGGGTGAAACCCAGTTGGGGAACAAGTTGTAAGACTGGGTGCAGGTCCGCGCAATTTCACCCGCAGTGGGTATCTCCGGCATTTTGCTGGGAACGGGCACCGCGCCCAAGCTTGATTTTCCCTGCGGCGTTGGGGCAATCATACGCCCGTGCCCGTTGACGTATAAGGTATTTACATTGCGCCGATCATCCAAAATTGGCGCTATCGTATTTGGGTGCACACTGCGCACGTGATAGACCTCGGTGTTGGCCTCCATAGCCACTTTCCAGTTGCAGTCGAGATCGAAAATTTTTCGCGAGGCCAGTCTACAGTTGCCCAACTGAAACTCCTCCCATTCGTCGGCAATAGGCCCAAGCCACGTTAATAGCGGTGGTGCTGCAGGATCGAAATTAACAAATATAAGATTGCCCAGCTGTTCACAGCGCACCTTTTTCAAGCCGCGACAGGACATATCGAAATCCCTGAAATCCGCCGGGTCGCGTATACCCCGCAACGCCCCCTCATGGTCGTAACTCCAGCCATGGTATTGGCAGGTAAGTCGACGTGATTTACCCGAAGCCTCGGTAACGACCGGCGCACCACGGTGACTGCAGGTGTTATAGAACGCATTCACGACGCCACTCTCTGCGTGCACAATCACCACGGGCTGACCCGCATTCTCCCAGAGCATGTAGCAACCCGGTTCGGGTATTTCGTCGATGTGGGCTGCCAGTAGCCAGGATTTACGCCAGACATGTTCCTGCTCCAACTCATAGAAGCGGGGATCCACGTAGCGCCCAGCCGGAATGTCAGGCAGCGCTGGAAAACCCTCAGGCGGCTCGGTACGTGATGCTTCGAATTCCATCAAGCGGCGCAGGGTCTGTATGTATTCGGGTGTCATCATGGTCAATCTTTAAATCAGGGACCCTAACTTATCAGCTGTGTGCAACACCCTAAAGGGTGGAGCGGCTAGCCGCAATATTGATCGCTAGCCCAGCTCCCTGTCGCCACTTATACCGCCGCCTTTTTGTGCAGCGTCATGGTTTGCCAGTTGGTGTACTCCATCAGCCCATGCAGCGAATTCTCACAGCCTAGTCCCGACTGTTTGTGTCCTCCAAAGGCCTGAAACGGTGAGTATTGGTGCACCTCATTCAGCCAAACCGTGCCTGCTTCGAGTTGACTTCCTATACGCTCAACGGCCTTTTGGTCTTTACCCCATACCGACGCGCCCAACCCATAAATGGTGTCATTGGCCCGCGCTACAACATCTGCCTCATCAGACCATTTGAGTAACGGTAATATCGGACCGAAAGGCTCTTCACACACAATACGTGAATCATCAGGAGGATTGTCCACAAGCGATACGGGCACGAACCAACCCGCCGCCGTCTCATCGATATCGCCGCCCACGGCAAACCCATAACCATTGGCATGGCAGTCGGCGAAATAGTCCTGAACCTTGCCATATTGCATGGAGTTCTGGATCGGGCCGAGGTCAGTATCAGCTTCGGCGCCGTCACCCACCTTAATGTTCTCATTAATGAAATCTACCAGGGCATTTTTCACTTCGTCGTATACGTCTTCATGGATATACAGCCGCTTGGTGGAGTTACAAAACTGGGCATTATTCTGGAACGCGGCCCAGAAGAGCTGAGGTGCCACGGTCTTGGCGTCCACATCGGGTAAGACGATGGCAGGATCATTGCCCCCTAACTCCAGCGTGACTCGCTTGATCGTTTCTGCCGCCGACTTCATCACATGCCGTCCGGTCTCGGTCGAACCGGTAAAAGCAATCTTATTGATGTCCGGGTGGGTCGTCATCCAGATACCCAGATCATCGCCCCCACTCACGGCGTTGATGACACCCGGTGGAAAAGCCTCCTGAGCAAGCTCTACGAGTTTCAGATCACACAGTGGCGTATAGGGTGATGGTTTTAGGATCATCGTGCACCCTGCCATCAGCGCCGGCGCAATTTTCCAAATCGCCAGCAATATGGGGAAATTCCAGGGCACAATTGCACCGACAACGCCCACCGGGGTAAATCGCGTGACCACACGGCGGTCATCGCTATCTTCAATCACCTCGTCGGGAAGCCGCTGGGATGCCACTGCCCGCAGCCAATCAACCGAACCAAACACTTCCCACTCGGCTCCCGCTTTAGGCTTGCCCTGCTCCCGGGTAAGCAAAGATACAAATTCCTCAGCATGGGCCTCAATTAAACTGGCATAACGTTCAAGGGCCGCTTGCCTGCCTTCGGCCGGCGTTGCAGCCCAACCCTTTAGTGCCGCACGCGCGAAGCCGACCGTTTGGTCAAGCTGCTCCCGGGAAGCATCGGGCACCTGAGCAAAAACAGCCCGTGTGGCCGGATTGTAAACAGGCTGGGTATGCTCTGTGGTTACAGCATCGCCATTAATACTCATCACAAAATTACTATCTACTTTCATTTCTGGTTCTCCACGTTCATCTGCTAGTCAAGCGTCTTCAGTTCGCGACGCATCACTTTGCCGGTACTGGTTTTTGGTAAATCATCGACAAATTGAACAGCACGGGGCACCTTGTAGGCGGCCAAGTGTTCGCGACAATAGGCAATGACATTATCTGCGCTGGGGCTAGCGCCAACTTTTGGCACGATATAAGCCTTGGCCAACTCACCTTTTTCTTCATCAGGGATACTGCCCACCGCCACCAGCGCTACGTCGGGATGACCCGCCACTACCCGTTCAATCTCCGCGGGATAAACGTTGTAACCCGCGGTCAAAATCATGTCTTTCTTGCGATCAACAATAAAAATACAGCCATCCTCATCCATGGATGCGACATCGCCGGTATGCATCCACCCGTCGGGTTCAATCGTGTCCCGTGTGGCCTGCTCGTTACCAAAGTAACCCTGCATAACGATACCGCCCTTGATCATTAACTCGCCGACCTCTCCCGCCAAAAGGGTCTTGCTGGCATCTTCGGTGTTCGCAATTCTTGCTTCGGTATAGGGCAATGCCACACCGATGGAGCCGTGTTTCACGGGGCCATTTGCAGCGAAGGTACTGCCTAGCCCACCCAACTCAGTCATGCCCCATAGCTCGATCAACGGGCAGCCAAATCGCGCTTCAACTTCTTCCATTTTGGGCTTGGGCATGGTCTGTCCGCCCACAGTGCAGCAACGCAAAGACGATAGGTCATAGTGGTCAAACTCAGGGTGGTTAAGGAGAAACATGAACATAGTGGGAACACCCTCAAACAGGGTGGCCCTATGCTCTTGAATACTTTTTAGGATCGTCTGCTCTTCAAAATTGGGGTGCAACACCAGGGTCATGCCATTTTGAATAGCACCGCTCATGACAACATTCCCGTAAACATGGGGACAAGGTAGCGCTGTAACGACGGTGTCGCTGTCACTGCGCTGGTGCATCAGCGCGGTCATGGCCACGTTCAAGACAATACTGTGGTGTGACAGGCAGGCACCCTTGGGATGGCCGGTGGTACCCGAGGTGTAGCCAATCGTCGATAGGCTATCAGCCTCGATTTCGGGTATTTGAAAAGCGTCGCTACCCGCCGCCAACAGCGCATTGAAAGACAGCATGCCATCGGGCAACGCATCGTCACCAAAGGCAATCAACTCCCTGACCTGAGAGTTTTCTTTGACACTTTTCAGCGACAGCGCTTTTTCATAGGAAGCGATAACAATAGAAGCACCGCAATCATTGGCAACAAACTCGACTTCGGTGGGCGTGAGCATGACATTGATGGGGTTGATAACCGCCCCGGTTTTCAGCGCACCGTAGTAGCTCACCACCCATTCCCAGCAGTTGCCAGAATAGAGCGTGACCCGATCACCGGGTTGAATGCCCAAGGTCATTAGGGCGTTAGCAAAACAATTGCTCAGTTTGTCCAGCTCATTGAAAGACAATGACCGGTCGGGTAATACCAACGCGGTTTTATCACCAAATTGTTTGGCGGCTTCAGCAGGAATGTGGCCAATCGATGGAATCATAATATCTGCCCTCTGGAATACTCCACGTCAGTGCATCCACCGGCGTTAAAAGCTATGCAACAACCCAAGCCGAGACGGTGAAAACTCCCAGCCCTCATGTCAGCACCTCGTCAACCGCTCTAATCGCAGCATCAATGGCCGATTGCACATAAGCGTGGGCCTCGGAATCGGAGTTGGCGATGCTAATGCGCCCAATAGGTGCCCTGCCCAATTCATGGGGCGCTTCACCCTCAGGCCAAGCTGGATCATGCAATTCCATGTATTCATAGGCGTAGCCATGGGCCCAACGGTTCGCCGTAATCGCCTCGACATCGGTTTCTGCGTTGAAACCCGTTGCCCCAAACATGCCCTCTAGCTGACTCAGTGTGGCTGCCTCAATATCTTCAAACGACATGGATAACAATTGGTGCCTGCCCAAGCGGTATAAATCTCGAGAAGATTGACCGCCCGTGGCTGGAGGCGCCGCAGCATGAATCATCCACACCACCAGCGGGTCATCGACCTTAGTGGGCGGTTGAAAATTGCCCTGAGACACTGGGGGCGCAGTGGCCACGAGACTGTAGAAGCTGCCAGGGCATTGATAACCCGATACCCCAGCCTTGCGGACTGCCGCGCCTGATCGTAATAAGACGTTGGTACAAATAAAGGGCACCTTTACCCCGTAAGCCAAACTTTCCTTTTGCGCAGGGGGTAACTCAGGACACAAATGCGGCACCATGCCCCCGTACCCGGCGAGTATGCAGTGCTTTGCCCGAACCGTTTGAGCCTTGCCCGCAACCACATAAGACGCGTCGACAAGCCCGTCGTCTCGATTACGCACATTAACCGCCGTGCTGTTAAGACGAAGCCGCACCGGCGCTCCTTCTCGGTCTAACTGTGTGTAGTCAAAGCTGCTGGTGACAATATTTTCCTCGGTATTGCCCGCAGTCACTGCAGGAATTAAGTGCCGCACCAAAAGTCGAGCAACCGATGCATTACCATCGGGGTATATGGGATAACGATAGGCGTCTTCGGCTTCCGTATCTTGGGGCTCTGCATTCTCTGGGTCAGCATCTGAAGCCTCCGGTGCTGGCGGCAGTAGCGCGGCGGCACCGGGCGCGCCAGAATACAGGGCTTCATAAATGGAAACACTCGCAACGCTCACGCCAAATAACGCTTTTATCCACGGCTCTGTGATCTGAATCGCCTCGGGGGATAGCCCCACATACTTCGATAAAAAGCTTTCGTAGGACGTGCTGTGCATAAACTGCTCGCGTTCTTGCGCTGACATGCCCGGCAAAAAATCCTGCTCACCGCTAATAAGATTGATCAGGCCTTGCTCATCGGACGGCGGCAGCTGCAGTGAGCGAATGGCCGATTTAAAATCTCCCGCGCCGGCCCAGGTGAGATTCCACTGACCATTCATTGCTCTGTCGGTCCCGTAAACCGACGCCGTCAAATACAATCCGTGTGAAGACATGGCATCGTGAATCACGTAGTCGGGCTCAATACCCTGACGCAGAGAGTTAAAATCAACACCAATTTCTTCCAATAATGATCGCGCTGCAGCGCCCATAGCGGCTTGCTCAAGGTTCAAACTGCCACCGACACCCAGCAGTGTTCTGCCGTCAGCATTGAATTCATTTCGCTTGGCATGGCCGCCAAAATCGTCGTGGTTGTCTAAGAGCAGAATTTTCGCGTCTGGACCAAACCCCTTTCGGAAGAGATATGCAGCCGTTAGACCACTGATACCAGCCCCCACCACAACGAGGTCGTAAACATTGTCGACCTCTTCGAATTGGGTTGGACGCTGGCCGCCTCTCGCCAGAGCATGGGCCACGTCATAAGACCCGGGATGATTACCCCGTAGCCCTGTGAGGGTTGGTGGATAACCGCCCACCGAAAGCTCCTCTTGGGTATGCTCACCGAAAACGTGGAGAGGCGATAGCGCAGCGGCACCCCCCATCATCGCAACGCCGTCTAGGAAGTCGCGTCGCGTAATCTTCAGTTTTTTATCTTTATTCATCGTCACACTTCCTCAGACTTTCAGCCTTCAGCAATATTCCAGGCCTTGGTCTCGACAATAATTTTCTCGCGATACTTCACAGGCATATCCCAGGTACCCATCCAGCCTTTTGGCACCAGGAAACTGTCCCCCACGCCGAAGGTTTTTGGGCTGCCACCCTTTGAAGTAAGGATCACTTCTCCCTCGACAACGAAGACATATTCGTCGTAGGGAAACGGTGCTCCGACCTCCAAAAGCGCGGCTTCGGCACCGTACAAAACCGAGACCAACTGCCCTTCGTGCAATACTTTTTGCCCGTGAGCATTGGTCCCTGTAATCACGACGCCCTCAGGCCAAGGCGGAAGACTGTCCAACTCAGCTTGCTGCAGTGTATTAGCCAACAGCGGAAGCACTGCTGGAGCACTAGAACCCGCTTTTGGGGGGCTGGCGAATAGCGCCGCCAGCAGGCTGTCCGAGGCTTCCCACTGGTCAGTTTCAACGATGATCAGCTCTCTGAAGCGACTGGGCATTTCCCAGGTACCCGTCCATCCCTGGGGCACAAGAAACTGGTCGCCGGTTTGATACTTTTGGCGAACACCTTCGGTGGAGGTCAGCACGACACTCCCCTCAAGCACCAGCACATATTCATCGTAGGTATAGGGTATGGCCACATCGATGGTCGCGGGCATTGCTTCGTACAGGGCAATCACAAACTCGCCCTCATGAAGAATTTTTTGCCCGTGTTCATTGGTGCCCGACAGCAACATGTCGTCGGGCCAGGGTGGAAGGCTCTCCAATGCCATTTCTCGTAGAGACGCTGGGTTAAGGGACAAAATTTCAGTCTCTGCCCGAACGGCTCCAGACATCAGACCTCCTGCAATGAGCCAACTCAAAAAAACCGCCCTGATGATGGGATTACGCATAGCTATCACTCCTCTGGGCAATCAGAAGTAAAGGTTAAATTCAGCCCGCATTAGGCGCTTGTAGCCCCAGTGCAGCTGCGCCCCCCAACCAAAGTTTGCACGCAAGGTGGCGTATTCTTCGTCGGTAATATTGTCGGCCGCAAGCGACAAGTCCCAACGCTCACTGCCTGCAAGATAGGTGACTCGACCATTGAGCAGCCCGTAGGATTTCTCTTCTTCAAAGTTGTCGATGTCGTGAAAGTACTCACCCGTGTAGTTGTACATCGCAAACCAATTAAGACTGCCGCCCAAGAAAGAGTGATCAAAATTAGCGCCCACGGAAAAGGTGTTTTCTGGCGCATAGGCCAGCGTCTGACCACTGAGCGGACCCGTAACAATTTCGGTATCCATATACGCGTAGTTCGCCATTAGCGTTAGGCCATCGGTGGGCGCATAGGTGAGCTCTGCCTCAAACCCTTTGGTTTCTGCGTTTCCAGCATCGCGAATTTGCTGACCGGTATCAAAACCAAAAATGGCCACCTGAAGTGACTCATAGTCGGTAAAGTAAAGTGAGCCGTTAAACTGCATGCGGCCCTCTAGCAGCGTTGACTTCATGCCAAGTTCATAAGCAACGCTGGTTTCAGGATCAAATGGCACCAAGGTTTCGGCAACAAAGTCACCGTCAAGATCGGCTACCGAAGTGTTGAAACCCCCGCCTTTATAACCCTGGGCAACACTGGCAAATACCATAGTGTCGTCACTAATATTGTATTGCGCTACCAGTCGCGAAGTGAGCTCATCCCAATCTTCTTTATCGCACAGGGGACCATCGGTAGGTCCACCCATATCGCCAAAATCGTCCTGTAGGGTATTGGTGCACCAGTCCTTTTCGTCAGAGTTCCAGCGTAGCCCCGCAATCAGTGCGAGGCGGTCTGTAGCCTGCCAGGTCACATCACCGTAAATCCCCAGAGATTCATTTTTTGCTCGACTCTCAATGCGCTGACCGCCGATGGGGAATCCCAGTGCGGTGGCCACGTAGTCGACCTCCCATAGCGTATTATCGAGATCCTCACTGTAATAACTCACGCCCGTGAACCAAGTGAGTGATTCAGAGCCACCGTTCAAACGAAACTCCTGGTAAAACGTCTCCGCATCTGCGCCCAAACCTACTGGGATATCTAGCCCACCGAGAATTCCACCCAGCAGCGCCAGGTCAACAGCCCAATCATCTGCGGTGCCATCGACGTCTTCAAAGTAATCGTTCTCCGCATTACGGGCGTCGGTAATCGACACCAGCGTCAGGGTGTCGTTAATCGCCCAGGTCAAGCGCAGTCCTAAGCCATCATCTTCATTTTGCTCAAAATTAGGTTTATTGATGGCAAATCTATCAGGGTACTCCACCCCGGGCTCAGCGAGGTTAAAAGGGATATTAATGGCGCTGGTGTAATTGGTTTTTGCCTTACCGTAATTGTACTTAATGAGCGCTTCGAGGTTATCAGTGACGTCCCAGCGGGCCGAAATACGCACCACATCACTCTCGGTGTACATGTCGTCACCGCTATTTACTTCGGTCCACATGCCCTCCCACTCTTGATGCTGATAGGCAACACGAAGTGCAAATGAATCACTGAGCGCCCAGTTGCCAACCACTTCGTAGCGCTGCTGGCCCTCATCACCCAGTGCGGCACCGAGGCGCAGCTCGTTCTCATCACCCGGCTTATTCGTGATTAAACTAATCGCACCGGCGGCGGCGTTGCGTCCAAAAAGCGTTCCTTGTGGCCCCTTCACCACCTCAATACGGTTTATATCGAAAAAGTTGCTCGAGGCAAAAATGTTGCGCCCTACGTAGCTATCGTCGACAAATACGCCAACCGAGGGCTCTGAACCAATCGTCCAATCATTGCTGCCGATACCGCGGATTGCCCAGCTGTTGGTCGCCAACCCATAATCGGCGCCGGTCAGTCCAGGCACCATGGGGATGACCTCGGTGATAGTGTTGATACCCGTCTTTTCGAGCATCTCCTCGCTCACGGCACTGATCGCAATCGGGACATCCTGCAGACTCTGGTCACGCTTCTGCGCACTCACCAAAACCTCTTCGAGCTGCGCACTTACAGCGCTGGTGAAGGTAAGAGCCGCAACGGCAACGAAGACCTTATTTCGAATGAATCCTGTCATCACTATCTCCTTAACTGAACTGTAGTTGTTATATTTTTTTAATTTTTCGAGAAACACAGCACGCTTCTCGTAACAAATTTTTAAGCAATCACATCAATCCACGCGTCGAAAAATCGCCACCATTACCAAGACCAAAAGGAGTAGCGGTATAAACGAAAGACCAAAGGACACTTCAATATCTGAGGCACCAATTACCCCGAAGATCAGCATTGCAAACGCCAGGTGAAAACCCACACCAAACAGGCCTAATAACAATGCAGCCAGCTTCGACGGCAAATCACGGTCGACCATGGGTACCATCGTTAGCAGAGCGAATAACGAATAAAGCCAAAAGCCCATGTAATCGAAAGAGGTATACAGCGAGAAGGGAATCGATACGTTAAGCAGTGGCAACAGCATAGCCGCCATCTCTGAGCCCGCCGCCCCTGATAAAGTCGCTTCCGCTAACAGCGGTATGGTCCAGACCGCCATGAACTTGGGGATGACAAAGGCCATGGTCGCCAGGGCAGTGGCACCGGCAGCCAGCAGGGCGGCGAGGGGGCTTTTATGGCGGACTCGCCAGGCGATAGCGAGAAATAACCCCGACAAGGTGAGCATTGCAACGATTTGGTTGATCCACCCGGCAATGAACGAACTCCTATGGGCCGCGAGCCAATTTAACCGCTCTTCCGGGGTCGCGTCGTATCCACCAGGCACATCCAAAGGCAGTGCTACCGCTAAAAACCCCGTTGCAATACAAATAACGGCGCACCAAAAACCAAAGCGATTAATCTTAATATTGAGGGCGGTATCGTTAGCTGCAAGGTTGCGCATT